>Ga0209960_1002653_pt1 | contig 17262 bp, 21 predicted proteins | sample ThiBiot_500_plan_2_FD_183947 | JGI IMG/M metagenome (GOLD analysis project Ga0209960, IMG submission 183947) | Wastewater bioreactor microbial communities from Cape Town, South Africa - Thiocy_expt_500_plan (SPAdes) | ecosystem: Engineered > Bioreactor > Thiocyanate-remediating >...
AAAAGTAAAGAAAAAAAAAAAAAAAAAAAAAAAAAAAAAACCAATTAATAATTTTTGCATAAAGAGGAGGAGTATCTTCAGGAATTGGAAGTCGTTTTCCTTCTCCTGCAATAAACCAAACAATTTGTACTGGTTGCCAATGTAAGAATGGTACTTGACGAGTAATTAATTCCCTGATTATTTTATTTATAAATTATTGAAACTATTCAATTCAAATTCAATTTATTATTTTTTTTTTCTAATAAAATAGTTTACCAAATTACAATTGCAAAACTGTATAAATCTACTTTTTCTGATACAGGAAGTTCTCTTAATAATTCTGGTGCCATGTAAGAGATGGTTCCAACAAAACTCCTGTATTGTGCAATGTAATGTTGAAGAAAGAAAACAATAGAATGAAAAATAAATAAAAAATAGACAGCAAAATATTACATTACTGTTGTTAGTTGATAATCTCGCGCTGTTCCAAAATCACAAATTTTAACATAATTGTTTGAATCCAATAAAATATTTGCAGTTTTAAGATCTCTATGGACAATTTTTTTTCCATGTAAATAGCTCATGGCCTAAAGTAAAGTTTGTTTTTTTTTTTTTTTTTGAAAAAAATCAATCAATGATCAAAAAAATAACCGAAAAAAAAGAAAATGATTATATATAAAGAAAATTAGATTATTACTTCAGCAATTTGCATTGTCCATGTCCATAATTCTTTATAACTATAGTTATGTATTTTGTAATAATTAACTAGATTCATTGTGGCAAGTTCCATAACTAGAAAAAATTTTGTTCCAGCAGATGCTCCATAAAGTTCAATAATATTTGGATGATTAACTGTACATAGAAGGTCTAATTCTGTTGCAAAGTCTTTCTTTTTTGTTCCATCAAAAAACTTTACAGCTACATACTTATCTTTATATTTCGCTTTAAAAACTTGTCCAAATGCACCTGATCCAATACATTCACTCATTTCTAACTCTTCTGGATAAATAAGTTGTATTCCTTGTTTTCCATTTGGTAGAATCTTCCGACTGGATCTCTTGGAGAGAGCCCCATTGTCCTTATGCTCACTCAACATTAATATTTATTGATAGATATGTATTTTTTTTGTTGTTTGTTGTTGTTTCCTGTTCTTTCTGGATGTCCAATGCGTCTGTAGATTGAGGGTCGGGGGGTCCAAAACAACAATAGTAATAACTTTTAGCAATAGAGTGACAAATACAAAATAATTATAAAACAACAATATGATATGTATTCTAAAAAAACTGCTCCGCTTAACTCCAAAATTCTATTATTGAGGAATAGGAAAAAAAAAAAAAAATTAGTGTTCAGTTATAAAATAGAAAGTTGTTGAATGAATAATTCATTTTTTTTTTTTTTAAGGTAGATAGAAGAAATAAAATAAAAAATAAAAAGTTTAAAGAAAGAAAGTAAAGGATTGAATAAAATCCTTTTTTTTTTTTTTTTTTTTTTTTTTTTTTGAATCATTATCATGTTACTCAATTAATTTGAGCTTTTAGTTGTGTTGTTTCAAGGGTCAACTATTCAGAAAGTGAAGTGAAAAGCCAAAAGTCAGAAAAACATGATGAATAATAAATAATTAAAAATGAATGAATGAGCGAATGAATAATAACAATAATAATAGTAAATGCAATAGAAAAATGAGTGGAAGGAAAAAAAAAAAAGAAAAAAAAAAATCAATTAAATATAATTCAAGTAAAATAAATGGAATACTAGATATTTGAAATAGATGAAAGAGAGCTTTGACTTATTGCTAGTTTTAATGAATACAATAAGTCATAGTATACATTGTGTAATATAAGTGTTAATAAGTGTTAATAAGCGAATGAATGGGGGTGTTGTTGGGTGTTGAGTGTTTCGTCGGAAGGAACTCGTTTAGTTGAAGAAAACGCGACTAAAGAACCTTTTTTTCTTTTCTTTTATTTTCCTAATCAGGAAAAGCTTCATTTCGTTTTTTACTCTTTCTTTGACTCCCAAGAGTTCGAATCTCTCTTGCAATGCAATTATTTCATTTTAACTCGACAATATTTTTACTTTGAAGATAAAAAAAATTTTACCTCGCCTTTTTCTTCAACACAGTTGTTTGATTTTTCAGTTCCTTGTTTCTTTTTTCTTTTCTCTTTCTCTTTTTCTTTGTCTTTTTCTTTTTTTTTTTCTTTGTCTTTTTCTTTTTCGTTTGTTGTTGTTGTTTCTTTTTCTGATGAGCGAAAAATTGGCGGGAAAAAACAAAACAAAAAACAACAAACAAATAAACAACAACAAACAAAACAAACTTGGCGAAGAAAGAAGAAGAAGGCGACAAAGCCAACACCAAATCACCCAACTTCTTTTGCATAATAGAATATAATATATAATATATTAAGTATTAATAATAATATAATATTCATTTTTAGATATTAATTTTAGTTGTATAATATTTTAAAATTCATTCTATAATTATCTTGTTTTTCTTAATTTTTTTATTGTTAAAATAATTTGTCATGGGTGTGTTTTTGAACAATGAGTTCTAAACCTTCCTCCACTTCTACTTCTACTTCAACCTCTACTTCTGGACTCAAAACTCCAATTGCAACTACAAGTACAACAAGTACAATTCTAACAACTTCCCCTTCTTCCCTTCTTCATTCACAACTTTTTTACCTTCTATCAAACCTTACAAAAAAAAACTTGAAGAACACTCTTGCAGAACTACATCAAGTAACTTTCCTTTTTTTTTTGACTTCAAACATTTATTTCTAATTTCAATTTCAATTTTTTTTTTTTTGAAAAAAAAAAAGCTCATAGATCGTGAAGGTGTTGACGGCTTTAATTATTTAATCCGTTGTTTATTTTATTTTCTCTTTTCTTCAACCTCAACCAACACAAAAGAACCTTCAACTTCACTTTTATCATCTATCTTTACTCAAGAACTTTCTCCTTTCATTCACTCACAACCTCAAAATCATTCCATCTCATCATTTGCTCTTCAAACTCTCACCTCTTCAATAACTTATCTTTTTGATCAACACAAAAATCAACAAACATTCTCTCTAAATAATCTTGCTGAGATCTTAAAATTATCACCAATTCAAACTTTTTTAATTGCTGAGTCCTTAAACTCCTCATCTCATCCTCAAGTCAAGTTATTAGGCTCAAACTATCTCAAAGTTAACCTTGAAAACACTCTTCAACTTGTCTTGAAAGAACAAGTCTCCGAAGATACACTCTTTCAAATCCTCTTCTTTCTCAAAACTTCAAAAGAAAAAACTATCTTAGAAAGTGAAGCCGTTCAAACCTTTTTTGCTCAACTATCAAAAAAATATTCCAGCGAAAATACTTCAATCCTTTTAGATCCCTTTCTTACTTTTGATAGCACAATGCATAAAAAGTGTGATCTCTTTCCTTATTTATTTATTTATTTATTTATTTATTTATTTATTTTTATTTTTTTTTTTTTGAAAAAAATTCTTGGATAGACAAACTCAATCAAGCCAAGTTATGGAGATTATTAAATCCCAATCTTCTGTTAATTTAAGTTCAATTATGAGTGAATTTGGTTATAGTTGTTGTGCGAATAAACAAACTCTTCTTGAACTCCTTAACCATCCTGAAATTAAGAAAGAACTCAATGAAGAACAAATTGCCAAAGTTCTGATAATGATGTCAAAATCTCATATGTGAGCATTTATTTTTACTTCATTTTTCTCACTCTCTTTTTTTTTCTTATCTCTTTTTTTGTAGAAACCATCCAGAAAGCCATTTCATTTCAACCAAAAATTCAAATGACGAAAAAGATCCCCTACCTAATACTTGGAACGTCGAACTATTTGTTGATGTGATCATTTCCCTTGTACTTTTCCCTCATATTCTTATTTTTTCGTTTTAAATTTATTTTGCTTGACAGCTTTAACAAAAAAAAAAAAAATTCTTCGTTATAGAAACCAGAGTTAAAAACTGCAGGTATTTGTCATCGTTTTGATACTGAAGAATTCATGGTATCTGATCCAAAAGGACTTGAAATTTTATTATATGTCCTTAAATTTTCTGTAATTTTCTCTTTTTTTTGAAAAAAAAAAAAATTCATCCATTGAATCCAACTCTTTTTTTTTTTTTAAAAAAAAAAAAAAAATTTCAGAAAACCAATGTCCTTCCAAAAGAAATATTTACAAAAACTTGGAAAAATATGGGGGGTCAAGCATCCCTCTTAAAGTTCCTTCTTTCTTCCAGGACTGATGTTTTAAACTTTTCTGATCCATCTTGTAAACAAGTCCTTTCTACCATTCCTCAATTACAAATGAATTTCCCTCCCGCACTTATGAATCCTGTAATTTTAAACTTTTTCTTTTCTTTTCTTTCTTTTGTTTCTTTTTTTTTTTTCTGAGGAAATAGAAATTTCAATGTTTGAAAAAAAAAAAAAGATTTGGAACAACCTTGATTTAATGGAAACATTAATTGATCTTGCCTATGATGAAAAAGTTGAACCAATAATTCGTCAACTCTTAGATCTTCCTCAAAAACACTTTCCTGAACTAACAATTTTATCCCTAATCCAAATTAAAGTAATTTTCTTTTTTTTTTTTTCCTACTTTTTTTTTCTTTCTTTCTCAAATCATTTTCTAACCTTCAAAAATAAAAAAAATAAAAGGGAAAACGTGGACTTCCATTACCTCGATTATATTATCAAGTTGTTGGATATTTAATGAATCAATTTTTAACAAGTCATGCAAACTCCTCGATAGTCCTTGCCCCACTTGCATCATTAAACTTTGAACTCTTTCAACAAAATGTTATTTACTGTTTTAAGAGAGATCCTTCAACACTCTCAAGATTGTTAGATCTCATTCAAGATTTAAGACTCTTACCCCAAGTCCTTCATACAAAAGTTGATGATTTCCCTTTTGCAATTGAATTAGCTTCTTTGGCTTCAAGAAGAGAAGTCTTCAATCTAGAAAAGTGGTTAAATGAACAAATTCAACAATATCGTGCACCTTTTATTAAATGTTGTCTTGAATTCCTCTCTGATAAAGTTGTTCAAGCTCCCATGAATGCTGATAAAGCTGTTCCTCTCTCCATTGAAATTGTTTCTATTTTCCTTCGTGTCCTTCATAGCAATATTGGGTTCCATTTTTTTTCCCTTCTATTTTTCTCACTATTTTTTTTTTTTTTTTTTTTTTTTTAAAAAAAAAATAAATAATAATCAACAAGAAAAAAAAGGGACACATAGAAAGGTCATTATGCCGCTGAGGAAGCTCTTCCTTATTGGAAGGCCTTTTCCATAGCTCTTGTCCTCCAGGTTGCTTGCCACCCCTAGTTCATTTTGGATTGTCTGTTTATTTTCTTGATTATTTATTTGTTATTTTATTTGGTTGGATTAAACAATCAAAATATAAAATTAAAAAAGATGGACGACAAAATTTAAATAGCCCTGAAATTATCTCAACCCGCTCTTGTAAATATCAATTTGGATCAAATTTTTTTGTTAGTTTAGTTGAGAATCAAAGAGTGCTTGCCAAAAGTTCGGAACTCTGGATGTAAAGTTCTGCAATATCGTCAATTTAAAACATCTTTCAAAGCTTAGTCTAAATACTTTGGATTCAATGAATGAATCATCCCAAGGAAGCCTTTTTTTTGCTGCGAAGTTTTCTTTTAATACCAAGCAGTAACAAAACTTTGGAAGGAAGTTGAATTCAAAAAGAAAGAAAAATTGTTGTGTAGATCAAGCTTCCAACTTATGTCGCCTATCTTGCAGCTAACTATCATGAGTCGTTCGGATTTTTTTTTGTTTCAATCATTTATTTCTTCAAAATGTATTGCCAAATAATTTTAATCGAAAGTGTAATTTATCTGGTTGAACAAAGAATAAGAATTGATCAAACCAATTGTATTTATTCACAATCAAACATTAAAGTTTAAAACATTAATTTTCTTGATTTTCAATTTTTCTTTGAATTCCACTCTGAAAGTCCCTGACAGAAGTGGGTTTGTTTCCAGCTTCAAGTTTTTGAAGTTTTCTTCCAATGTTTCCAGTTTTATTATAAATTTAAATATAAAAAATAAAATCAAAAAACTAAAATTTAAAGTTTGTTGGAATGAAACTGGAAACAACCTGGAAACAATATGGAATCAAACTGGAAAAAATTGGCAACTTTTTCTGTTTTTCAAAACCGCAAACAGAAAAAAAATATTTTTCTCAATTCTGGAATCAAACTGGAATCAAACTGGAATCAAACTGGAATCAAACTGGATTCCCTATGGAATCAAATCCATTTTATTATGAAATTTCAAGAAAAAGATTGTTCAAAATAAAATCAAGTTCATTTGGAATCGAACTGGAATCATTATGGATTCAAACTGGAATCATCAAAAATCAAGTTATTATTGTTATGAAAAATTTGATTAACAAAAAAGTCAATTCGATTCCATTATGATTCCAGTTTGATTCCATAATGATTCCAGTTCGATTCCAGAAGACCAAAAGTTTCTTTGTTTCTAAACTTTTCTTATTAGAATTATTCTAAAAACTGGTTTGATTCCAGAATTTGATTCCAGTTTGTTTCCAGTATTGATTCCAGTATTGATTCCAGAAGACCAAAAGTGTCTCATTTTTGGCTTTTATCATGAAAATTATTTTTAAAAAAGAAAAAGTTCCTTTCAGTTTGATTCCATATTGTTTCCAGCTTGATTCCATGATAATTGCAGTTTATTTATTGATTTTGATATTATATTATTAAAATACTTTATTTTCAGATGCTTTTTCTTTAAGAAAAAATGATTTGATTCCATATTGATTCCATATCGATTCCAGTTTATTTATTAATTCCAGTGCAAAGTGGTATCAAAAATTAGAAAAGAAAACTTTTTGAAATAATGAGGTTTCTGGTTTTTTTCTTCTCTTTCTGCTGATTGGACAAATAAAAAAATTATAGCAATTTGATTGGTTTAAGTTCCATTCGAAAATTGAATTCAATAAATTTATTTGAATTTATAGGTTATTTTAATTCATTTTAATTCCAAACTTTTGAAGAAAATAATTTTTTTTTTTGGAATTAATTCAGCATGGAATCAAAGAATTCAGGCTGGAAACAATATGGAATCAAACTGGAATCAATATTGTAATATCAATTGAAATCAAACCAAAATTGAGCTGGAATCAAACTGGAAACATTATGGAATCAAACTGTAAGAAACTTCTTTTTCTTGTCCAATTAATTAAATTTATTTTATTTTTTTTAAAAAAAAATAAAATTTTGTCATGCCGAAAGGTAAAAGTAAAGGTAAAAAGAAAGGATCTTATCCTTGTGACTGTTCAAAATGTCAAGGAAGACCGAGGTCACTTAAGACTATTAAAAGACACAAAGAAAGAGGTTCTTTTCTTTCTGTTCTTTATTTCTTTTCTTTTTTTAAAAAAATTTTATTCAATTAGATTCAACTGAAAACATTGGGAATCAAATTGAAACAATGCTTCCTATCCGAAGTACAGGAGAAACTTTCCATCTAAATCTAAATGCAGACCCTTCTTTTGAGCGTGAATTTATTGATTTTGATTCACTTGACGAGTCAGGAATAGATAACCAACCAATTAATTACGAAGACTTGTACCACGAACTTCAAGAGCAAATAGCGAGATTACAAACTCTTGTTCGTGCCCACAAAAGATCATTCAACGAAAGTGACGATGATGAAGATGAAGATGAAGATGAAGATGATGAAAATAGTAATGGCGAAGAAGGTGGTGGTAATGAAGAAGATGAAGATGAATATGAAGATGAATATGAAGATGAAGATGAAAATGAAGATGAAGAAGAAGAAAATGAAGAAGAAGTTAGAGTCAATGATAGTAATAATTCTGAAATAGATAGTTCCCAAAATATGAGCTTTGATCTTTCAAGAGATGAAGAAGGACAAGGAAAGGACCCACTTCTCTATGATAAATCTCAAGTGACTTTGAAAGAATCATGTTTTTATATTCTAGAATGGAAAAAGAATCATAACATTACTTATTCGGCTTGTAACGAGCTTCTAACATTGCTACATTATGTTCTTCTCCCAAAAAATAATCATCTGCCAACAACTTTTGCAACACTAACAAAAAAAATGGAAATTCCCGAACCAACTTATTTACATGTATGCGTCAACGATTGTCAAATTTTTCCTTCTTTACCTCAACACGAATGGAAACTTCATTTTGATGAAAAATGTGGTAAGTGTGGACAAGATCGATTTAAAGTGAATCCAGCAAATGGATCTGTTTCTCCTCGCAAGAAATTTGCACCTTTGCCTGTCATTCCTCAACTACTAAAACTTTCAGAATTGATTGGATATCAACAAAGTTATTGTAAAATGAAAGAAATTATTAGATTAGGCCCATCACGTTGGGAAAATTTTTGGGGAGGAACAACTTGCAAGAAGATCTTGAACAGCATTGATGAATTTGAAAACATTGTCGTATTTGGACTCGGAATGGATGGCGTCCAATACGATAGCTCCCATATTCCAAAGTCAGTTTTTCCTGTTGGATTAAAAAACATATGTCTTCACCCAGAGGATCGAGGATCTGAAGAATATTTTATATTATTTACTGTTATACCTGGTTCTTTTCTTTTTCCTTTTTTTTGTCTTTTGTTTTACCTTGGTTAATTTTTATGTTTGACGAAACATATTCTTTACAAGGTCCCAATGCTCCTAAAAATTTTATTATTTATATAAAGCCATTATACGAAGAAATTAATGCATATTATACTGGTACATTTTTTTTTGATTTCTTTTAATAAAAAATTTTTTTTTCCACTCCCCAAGTCACTTTGGATCACCTCAAAAAAATCTTAGGAGTCGAAGTTTCATATTTTCTTGGAAAAGAAAAGGTTCTCTTAAGAGTAGCACTATTAACTGTAGAATTGGACCACCATTGTAGGTGCCAAGCATCTGAGTACGCTAATATTGGTGCCTTTCATTCGTGTCATTTTTGCATGCATAGAGGGGAGCATAATCAAAGTATTTTTTTTCCCTTTTATTTCAAAAAAAGATCATAAAAAAATTTTTTTATAAATTTTATAATACAGGAGGCAAAGGTATGTTCATGAAAGGTTATAACAATGGAACTGCAATCTCTGCAGAAAAAAGGACAGACGAAGAAACTAGAAGAATATCAGCTCAACTCACACCAAACAACAAAGAAAGTTATTTTCTTTTTAATTGAAGTTCATTTTTTTTTAAAATAAAAAAAAATAAAATAAAATATAATTCAAGTTGTAACTCGTACTGGAATCACAAGAATTGGCTGTTTTCAAGAATTCAAATATTTTGATACAGTCCATGGATACGTCATAAATCATTTTCATAACGTATATGAAGTAAGAGTTTTTACAATTTGAAATCACAATGTATTTTCTTTATTTGATTAATGTTGATAGGTCGTTGCAAAAAATCTGTTCAGAAAAGTAATTTTTAGTAAAAAGAAGCAAGATGTTCCTTATGGATCTATGCCAGCAAATAATCGAAAAATTTTTTCAAACAAAGTTGAAAATTTAACGGTCACACATGAAATGAAAAAAATTAAGGACATTTCAAGATACAACTTAAGAGGTAGTTTTTTTAAATTTTTAATTTTCAACAAAACAATGCTTTAATTTTAATTTTTATAACGATTTATTTGACAATAATTAACAGCGGATGAAATGAAAGACTTTATCTTATTTGCTTCTGAATATTTACTTGAAGATCTTGTTGAAGAAGATGTGATGCAGATGGTTGTCTATTATAAGAGATTTGTTTTCTCTTTTTTTCAACTAGCTCCAAATGAACAAAATATCAAAGAAGGATTGAGATGCTTAATGGAATTTGCCAAGATTGCTGAAAGGGTTTTAATTTATTTATTTTTTTATTGATACATTTTGTCAAATCAATACTCACTTGTCTACTTCAGCACGAAATATATGAAGTCCTTACAATAGGACTTCATATAGAATTAATAGATTCAATGGACAATATCAAAGCTAATGGACCTCCTACTGAATGTCTAGGTGCTTGGGTGGAAAGGCTAATGGGACACCTAGTCAAAATGACAGATCACAGGTCTCATTTTCTTTTATCTTTTTCTTTTATTTTATCTTCTCTCTTTTTTTTTTTCTTGCTTTCTTTTTCTATTTTTTGGAAAATTTGTTGTTCAAGAAAGGAATCATGACATTTTATTAAAGCCATTTTAATGAAAATAGGGTGAGCCAAAAACCCGAAGTCACGATGACCAAGGAGTATCTGCTCAATTTTTTTTTAAATGTTAATTCAAATGAATTTTTGCCTGTCAGTTTTTATATCAACAAGTACCCTTATTTTCTTTTATTCTTTTTTTTTTAAAAAAAAAGAATTTGTTATTCCTTATTTTAATTCTATTTTTTAATAGAAAAATAATGTGCAATGATGATCCTAGGTTTGATTCTGGTACAAATACATTGAAAGTACTCCCATTTTCCTTTGATAAAATTTTTCTATTGTTTCATATTTCTGAATTAGTAAATAACCAAGCCAAAAAAAAAGTTTTTAGGAAGAGGTTTACACCAAAAAGTAGATGAACCACTGAATCAAAAACTGAGACATTTCTTTGACAAATATTACCCTAATCAAATCCAAGTATTTTTTTTTTCACTTTTTTTAAAAAAAAAATCAAAATCAAATGTTAAGTAAAAATAAAAAATAAAACAAAAAGAAAAAATAAAAATAAAAAATAAAAAATAAAAAATAAAAAATAAAAAATAAAAAATAAATAAAGAAAAGTAAAGAAAAATAAAAATAAAAATAAAAATAAAAATAAAAATAAAAATAAAAAAATAAAAAGTAAGAAAGAAAAAAAATTATGATTCACATTTGATAATCACTGATACAAAATATTTATAGCATTTTCCAACTTTTTGTTATAAGTTCCAAAGGCTTGAGATCAATACCAACAATATATTTCATTCCCAAGAGTATAACCGAACCAAAACAAGTGATTCAACTGGAATTGAAGTTATTATAAATGAAAACTCATATTATGGACGAATCCAATCTTTTATTTTGGTAAACATTGTCGGAAGAACAATTAGACTAGCGGATGTTTTATTTTATAGAAACAAGGAATCAACTCCTTGGGAAATCAAAAGAGTACTTAATGAAACGCTTGGTAATGAGTTAATTGAGTGCGAAATGATCAATTCAAAAGTGTCTTTTCAAAAGTTCAACAAAGGAGATTCATTTATGTCTGTTTTATTTGCCCCAACAAGATCCTCAAAATAACAAAATGACGTTGTATATGCTTCTATAAATTTTTAAATAAAATGAATCTTGTGTTCTTACAATAATAATACTTTTATTATATAAAAGATTCCTTTTTAGAAAAGTTTTTTCCAGTTTGATTCCAGTTTGATTCCAGTCTATTGCAATTCATTTCCCACGCAGTAATAAGAGCTTTCTATTTTTTTATTTTTTTTTAAAAAAAAAAGAAAAGAAGAAGTAGAGAGCTAATACAATTCCATGGCAAAGTGCAGCGCCTGTAAACAGTCTGGGCATAATAAGTCCTCCAAAAAGTGTCCTCTTTACTCCTCTATTCAAGATAATACTAGTAAAAAAGTTGAAATTGAAAACAAAGATAAAGATAAAGAAGATAAAGAAGTTGAAAAGAATCAAGTTCAAGGACCTCAAAGTGATCAAAAAGTTCAAGATGTTGTTGAAGGGCCTCCACGAGAAGGATTTGTAGGAGATCAAGGACCTTCACTAGGACCAGAAGGATTTGGAGGAGATCAAGATCAAGCTAATGAAGAAAAGGAAAAGAAAAAAGTAGATACTGAAAAAGATGGTAAAGAAAAAGATGGTAAAGAAAAGGATGAAGATGAAGATGAAGAAGAAGATGAAGAAGAAGAAGGAAGTTTTGAAGTAAAAGAAAATACCTTAAATGAAACTCTTGCAACCGTTGTGACAATTGATCACGCCCAAGTTAAAGACTTCACTACATGGACCATCGAAGAAACGGTCAATTGGGGAAACTCAATTGACCAAAGAATTGGGAATTTTTTCCAATTCCATGAGGTAGATGGACTTGCATTACTGGACCTTTCTTTTGAAAGGATCCTCCAAGTCTCCAACCTTGGACTTGCTTCGCTCATCAGCAGGGCCATTGCAGGTTTTTTTTTTTTTGGTTTTTGTCTCATCTTCCCTGCATTTTCTCCTCCTTTTTCCTTTTTCTTTTTTCTTTTTTCTTTTTTTTTTCTCTTTTTCTTTTCTTTTTTCTTTTTTCTTTTTTCTTTTTCTTTTTCTTTTTCTTTTTTCTTCTTTTCTTTTTTGTTTTTCTTTTTCTGTCTATTAAATTTTCTCTTTGTAGGGCTTCTAAAAAAGGAGGAGAAAATGCAAGAGAAAATTCAAGAGGAAATTTTGATCGAAAGTGAAACAAAAAAAGGACAAAGCTCAAAGAATAGAAAGAGAAAGAGAGGAGAGAAAAATAAGAAGAAAGAAAAAGTATTGAAGAAAGTGAAGAAAAATTCTTCAAATTCTAGTTCATCATCTTCATCTTCTGGATCTGAGTCTGATAATGGTTTATTTCTTTCTTTCTTTCTTTCTTTCTTATTTTCAATTTCTTCTATGTTTTCACTCCCTTTTTTTTCAAAAAAAAAGAAAGTTGGCTGCATCAAAAACCTATTACTGACCACCTCAAAGGCAACATCTTTAAATTTGGGAAATCAAGGATTGAAATGCAAAAGCCAAACTTGGATGGGGTAACACCCATTCAAGAGTGGTGCCTTTGGGCCCAAAAAGAAGTTGAAGTTCAATACAAAAAAAAGGCTAGCCTCCATAAGCTCAAAGACTTTGGGCTTCAAAGGATTTCAGAATTGTACTCACACAAAAAATATCAAGAAGAAAAACGGCAAAAAAGCCAGTTTACAAATTACGCCAAAAGAGAATTGGCCACAAAGCCTCAACCCCTCCGTATTTTTTTATTCTGATCTATTTTTTTTTTCAAAAAAAAAACTGACTCCGTTTTTTTTAAAAAAAAGAACTCCAACAAGCCCAAAACAAAGGAAAAACCCAAGATGAAGTTGAAGAAACCCAACAATTAAAACAAAAAACATTTGAGGTCAAGAATTTTGTGAAAACAAAGTTTAATGCGGAACTTACTTTTCTTTTTTCGAAAGAAGGACAAAACAAAGTTCAGGTTCACATTTTAAATTAAAACATTAATTAATCAAAAAAAACAAATTAAAATTTAATAAAAAAAGGAAATCATGAAAAAAACTTGAGTTGGAGATTCCTCAATCCCTGGACCCAAAAAGTATTGTTAATTCACTTCATTCAAAGATTGAACACTAAAATTATTCAAGAGTTTAATGTGGAAATTATAAATGTTTATTATAATTTTTTCGAATTAAACAATGATATTCTTCATTAAAAGATTTCCTCCTTTTTTATCAGTTTGTTTGATTCCATAATGTTTCCAGTCTTGATTCCAGTATGTTTCCAGTTTATCAATCAGTGATTCCAGCTCATTTTTTGTTTTTTTTTTGTCCGTTAAAAAATTTAAATTTAAGAAAAATTGTCTGAAAGGATCTGAAAGGATCTTCATTTATTTACAGACTCAGATATTTTTACAATTACCATTCAGCTGAATCTTTTCTCTTTATTTCCTTTGTTTCATTTTTCAAAAAATAAATATAAATAAATTTTGTAGGCGAACAAAGGAGGAGTTCTAAGATAGGCGAACCATTGAAACAAAAATAACTTTCTTTCAATCGAATACAAGTATTTTTTTTCATTTTTTATAAAATATTCAAGACCAAATATTATCAATAAAAATGAAATTAAAATAGAAATAAAAATAAAAACCAAAGGTAAAGAAAAAAAATTATGATTCACATTTGATAATCACTGATACAAAATATTTATAGCATTTTCCAACTTTTTATTGGAACTTAATCCCAATAATAAATTTCATTCCCAGGAGGATAACTGAACCAAAGTAAGTGATTGACAACAGGAATATTAAAGTTATTAACGTTTCATGAAAACCCGCATTATGGACGAATCTTGCTTTTATCAATCTTGTTGACAAAAACAAAAAAAATAAACGCTTTGAAAAAGATGTCCTGGCCAATACAAGTAATTTCTTTCTTTTTATCTCATGAAGATAACTGTCCTTAATTTGAATAGTTATTAGAAAGAAATTGATTCCTTCTTTTGATAATTTCACCCAAAAATAAGTTGACGTATTCAGTGAAACAATTCAAGAGTAAATTTCATTTATTTATTATTTTATTTTATTCACTTTTTCAAAAAACAAATGATATCTTTCACACTAGAATTTTGTGTAAGGAGAGAATATCCCTTTACTGAAGATTTCAAGTTCAAAGTACGACCTTAAAGATAAAATGTTCGTGCTTTCAACTGGAGTTCCAAAAGATAGAGCAACCTAATTTCACAGAGTATTTTCTTGTCTTACTTTCTTATCTTTCCTTTTTTTGCTCTCTTTAATGATTTTTTTTAAAAAAAAGAACTTGCAAGCACCAAATTTATCAAAACAACAATTATTCTTTAACATCCCAACTTGAAGATCACTCAAGCTCAAGCCCATTGAACTTTCCAAAAATGTTACGATCGACAATAAAAATTCGAAGTAATACTCTTCTCTTCCTTTCCTTCTTTTTCTTATGATTTATTTTATTTTATTTTATTTTATTTTATTTTATTTTATTTTATTTTATTTTATTTATTTATTTTATTTATTTATTTATTTATTTATTTATTTATTTATGATTATTATTATTATTATTATTATTATTATTAAGTTTGAATCCAGTATGTTTCCAGTATTGATTCCAGTTTCATGGGAAGGTGATTCCAGGGTTTTTGGTGTTTGATTCCAGTATGCTGATTCCAGTTTATGGAAGGTTTTTGGTGTTTGATTCCATAATGTTTCCAGTTTGATTCCAGTTTGATTCCAGTTTGTTTCCAGTTTATTAAAGCCTGCATTTCAAACTTTTCAAAAGGCCAATGATTCCAGTTTTTGAAGTTTTTTGAAGTTCTGGAAACGTGGACAAAAACTTGAATCAAAGTGATTCCAGTTTTTGCAGTGTGTTTCCAGAATATGAAGAATAATGATTCCAGTTTTCTTTGAAAAAAAAGTTCAAAAGTTCAAAAGTTTTATTTTTGAAAAAAGGTATTTTATTTATTGACTTGAGCTTTGATTCCATTATGATTCCAGTTTGATTCCAGTTTGATTCCAGAAGATTGAAAATATTTTAATTAATAATTTTTTTTGGTTTTCCAAAACTTGTTTTCATGATTCCATAGCGTTTCCATTTTGTTTCCAGCAACTTGAAACAAACCCACTTCTCTCAGGGAGTATTGCACTCAACAACAACCGTTTTACTTGTCTTTGAAGATTAAAAGTTCAATAAGAGCAGCTTAGAAGTGAACGAAAATTAGGAGAAAAATTGATTGAGAAAAATGATTGAGAAAAATTTTTTAAAAAAAAATACAAAAAATAAAAAAGTATGATAATCGAAAAATCTTAATTGATAATTGGAGTGAGTCATGAGTTTCTCTCTTTTGAACTCATATTATTCTTATTTTGTTGTTTCAACTTACTCTTTTCATCTTTTCTCTCCATCTCAAATAAAAACATTTTTGAATATAAAATTTCATCAAAATATATCTGATCCAGTAAATCAAAAAGTTTTTTTATTTTTTTTTTATTTTTTTTATTTTTATTTTTTTTTTTTTTTAAATTTTCCTTTTGTCGGTGGGTCTCTCTTTTATTCCAATTTTATTTCAATAATAAGAATAAGAATATCTAAATTGACAATGAAACCAATTCCTTTTCTTTACTTTCATTTTTGTACTTATTTCTTTCTTTTATTCTTCTTATAAAAATTTAATAGGTTTGAAGCAATAAATTTATTGAGGCGGTCGTCGGTTGAGCAGTTGTTAACTGTTGTTTGGTCTTATTATTAACCTAAACTAACCCCCCAACTCAAACTCCTTTATCCAACTAAGTTGTTGTTGTTGTTGTTCTGAAAAGAACAACAATAAGAGAAACAAACTTACAAACCATGCCGAAAAAGTTATCTTTCTCTTTCTCTTTCTCTTTCTCATTTTATTCATTTTATTCAACTTTCGTTTTAGATCGAATTTATGAGTTGAAACAAAATAATAATAATAATAATAACTTTTTTTTTCGTGTAGACAAACTCAATCAAGTCAAGTCATGGAAATTATTAAATCCCAATCTTCTGTTAATTTAAGTTCAATTATGAGTGAACTTGGTTATAGTTGTGCAAATAAGCAAACTCTCCTTGAACTCCTCAACCACCCTGATATCAAAAAAGAACTTAATGAAGACCAAATTGCTAAAGTTCTCATAATGATGTCTAAATATCATCTGTAAGTTTTTTTTTTGCATTTTACTCTTATTTTCAATATTTATTTTATTATTTTTATAGGAGCCACCTAAATGATGAAAAAGACTCAGCTTCAAATACTTGGAACGTAGAACTATTTGTTGATGTGATCATTTCCCTTGTATTTTTTCCTCATATTCTTATTTCTTCGTTTTAAATTTATTTTGCTTGACAGATTTAACAAAAAAAAAAAATTCTTCTTTATAGAAACCGGAGTTAAAAACTGCAGGTATTTGTCATCGTTTTGATACTGAAGAATTCATGGTATCTGATTCAAAAGGACTTGAAATTTTATTATATGTCCTTAAATTTTCTGTAATTTTCTCTTTTTTTTGGAAAAAAAAAATTCTCCATTGAATCCAACTCTTTTTTTTTTTTTAAAAAAAAAAAAAAATTCAGAAAACCAATGTCCTTCCAAAAGAAATATTTACAAAAACTTGGAAAAATATGGGAGGTCAAGCATCCCTCTTAAAATTCCTTCTTTCTTCCAGGACTGATGTTTTAAACTTTTCTGATCCATCTTGTAAACAAGTCCTTTCTACCATTCCTCAATTACAAATGAATTTCCCTCCCGCACTTATGAATCCTGTAATTTTAAACCCTTTTTCTTTTCTTTTCTTTCTTTTTTTTTCTGAGGAAATAGAAATTTCAATGTTTGAAAAAAAAAAAAAAATAGATTTGGAACAACCTTGATTTAATGGAAACATTAATTGATCTTGCTTATGATGAAAAAGTTGAACCAATAATTCGTCAACTCTTAGATCTTCCTCAAAAACACTTTCCTGAACTAACAATTTTATCCCTAATCCAAATTAAAGTAATTTTTTTTTTTTTTCCTGCTTTTTTTTTT
>Ga0209960_1002656_pt1 | contig 17243 bp, 11 predicted proteins | sample ThiBiot_500_plan_2_FD_183947 | JGI IMG/M metagenome (GOLD analysis project Ga0209960, IMG submission 183947) | Wastewater bioreactor microbial communities from Cape Town, South Africa - Thiocy_expt_500_plan (SPAdes) | ecosystem: Engineered > Bioreactor > Thiocyanate-remediating >...
GCGATTAATCGCCGATTATTTTTGATTTATGTAGATGATTTTATACGATTTCGATTAAGTCAACTTTTCGACATATATGTGATAGAATATGATTTAATCATTGATTTTTTCAGCAGAAAACGGTTAATTCTGATTAAACATCGATTATTTTACTAATCACCAAAATCATCGTGATTTTCGTGACATGGGTAGGATGCATCAAAGTTACTTGTTGTCATAGCCACGTAGATTGGGTTTATATTTATTGGTATAACATACATGTTTGTTTTTTGTTTTCACAAGATGTCGAATGAGTTTCTTTTTATATGCAAGTATAATTGACATCATTTTTACTTAGATCAATATTCTGAATTTTATCTATGTAAAATAACAATGACCAAAAACATTTTATCAGTTAAAACTATTCGACATTTGGCAAGTTACAAAAGGTAAATCTTTATTTTCGTTCTATAAAACTTCATGATAATACGTATCTATATGATCAATAATAGCGCATGATATGTCGTTTATGATAATAATTACTAGTTGATGCTCGATCAATATCGAAAAACTTACTATAAATATTATTATAATCAGTTCATAAATCGAAAGACTCTGTTTGATTTTCTCATTTTTATACAAAAGATATTCGATTAAAACAATATATTCTCGTCTAACATGACACTCAATGTCATCCTTCGTAGATAGTCTATATGAATAAAATATAATTGAAAAACACCTTTGACAAAAAGAAAAAGATATTGATGTTCAAATTGTATTTAATAATAAATCATATAAACTCGAATGCGACCATTTCCAAAGCGAAGAACGAAACTTGAAGAAGGATTATCACAATGAATGATGGTTTTATTACGATTAAAATAAGATTCGTTTGATTCACGATGTTCCTTTAATTCAGAATCTATAACATAATATTGTCTGGATGAATCAGAAATCAGCCACTCTTTAGTTGGTAGCATTTGAATAGTATCACATACATGATTGAGTTGTATAGTTGAAACACGTCTCATGTCACGCGTATAAATTCTAAATTTGTATTGATTATTCTGTTCGATACCTAAAGCAATACTTTCGGCATTAAGTCCAATAGCCGTAATATCTTCTTTGGAATTGCATGTTGTCGATTTGCACCAACAATACAAGAGAAACCAATCAATCATGTCTTTATTCATCCTGTACATAAACAATCGACCAACTTTGTCAGTTACAAGGCAACAGTCATTTCAATGAGTTATATATTTAAATTCATAGTGCTTTTGAGTTACTACAATTTGATTTTGCTTTTCTATTGCGTCAATAGCTACAATATTGAATTTTGTTAATGCAATAAATTGTTGAAGCCACGAAGACCAACGTACATCTAAATTCTCATAATGATCCCATTTAAACTCGGAACAGGATTGCCTATGAAAAACTAATCGTTGAATTGACGAAAACGATATATTGATTAACATTGTTGATGAAGCACACATAAATCCTCTGCTCTCTTTCACTTGTAAATCAATTGATGGATTATTTGTTTTCAAGAAATTCTCAAGAAAAGAATGATATTCTTTTTCAGGTTGTAATACAACTGGAGTATCGCCATTTTTAACTTCTGTAACTACAATCGGCTCAGGTTCAGGTTCGTCTATTTTGGTACTGATCATATTTGAACAATCAAGTGTTGGTAATTGAATTTGAATACGTTGCAAACTGGATGAATCATCGAGTTCTTCATTTAATTTTTTTGATTTTTAATTGAAGTTGTTCTAGGTCTGTCTCAAAACAATTGTCATCAGCACGAAAAGAAGTAATTTGTGCACTGATAATCAAATGACGAAATTGTTCTCGGGCATTTTGTGCTCCTGCAGTCAATGTTTTTTGCATCATTTTTTCCCAATCATCAATAGTTTTAAAATGTTCATTTGATATTTTTGTTTCCAATTCGTCGCGACGTGATCGAAGAAGATCTCTTTGCTCAGCAATTTCATCAAGTATTCCGTTCAATAGATTTCGATGTTCAACGAAATGTGAAAGACAAAAAATTTGACCACATCCTTTACATGGTGCAACACCAGGTTTAACCTTTTGTTCGTCAGATTTTTCTGCACAGATTGCACATTTTCTAGGCTGAGGAAGTATACATCCTATTAAGGAATATGTGATATGTTTTAAGGCACACCCCCCACCCTAAATCAAACTACCCGTTTTATTAGTTCAATCTTCATGAAACTTTTACTGGATATCTATCTTAGTCGCAGCATATCATGATTCAAGTTTCAGCCCCGAACTCTAATTAAAGGAGGAGATATACGCTAATTAGTGTCAAAATTAGGGTATTTTTGCATCCCAAATTTCTCAGTCAATTTTAAAGATAGAGAGGTCGGGTTGGTGTTAAAACATGAAGCAATGAAGTCTTTACAACTTAGCAAAGACCGATTTTTTAACTAATTTACTAATTAAAAGCTAATTAAAAATTTTCGATCAGGACTCTGTAAAACCACCTGGTTTTTGACTAATTAGCGAATTTTCAAGGACAAAAAAATTAAAAGTTGAAAATCGGGCTTTGTTAAGTTGTAGAGATCTAATTACTCTATGTTTTGTCACCAACCCGACGTCTCTCTCTTTAAAATTGACTGAAAAATTTGGGATACACGTTTGCAAAATCTTCAGTTTTTTTTTTTTGAGAAAAACGAAAAACACTTTTTTTTCAAATATATACTTTTATACCAAGAATATTCATTTGAAACAAAGTCTTAAAACATTTTTATAAATAAATAATTTAAGTAAACCTCTCCCCATAAATGAGAACTTCCCTAATTAGAAGAGACGTTCACGACTGAAGTTTTCGAAAGGTGCCCTAGGGGGTACGGCAGTTTTTCCTCAAAAGATAATTGCATTCAAAAAAGTTGAAAGAAGTTATTGAAATATGTAAATAAAAAATATATACATGTGTTTATTGTATGAGATCATTTTTTAGCTTTTATTAAATAAAAATAATGAAAAAATAATATAAAAAAGCTGAATAAACGATAAAACAAAGCACCATAGTTATGCATCACCACCAGCTTCATAATCGGAGTTAACACTAAGATTTTCATCACTTTCTAATTGTTCAAGTATATTTATATGACCCGTTATATTTGCCGAACAATCACCATGTTTTAAATTATCAAATTCATCTCCACTTTCATATAAGGAAACATCGACATTGTTAGTAGTCTTTGTCCCTAAGCGTTTTATGTGTCCTTGTGTTCTTTTTTCTGTTGTAGATTTTCTCATAGAATCGATTTTATCAAAGCATATACTAGTAAAATATCCTACATTCGAGAATAAATTTATAAATAATTGGCATAACGATTTATAACCGTCATTGAACGTGATAGTCGACAGTCCCAAAGCCATGCGCAGCACTATAGATAAACAGAATCGATGCTTAGGTGCCATCTTCCATACGACTGAATGAAAACATTCGTTTGCATTCTGAGATACACCACCGATAACCCTAGATAGGCTTTCGTAGGAGCATAGCTCTTCAAAAACCGGCTGGATCAAATCCAGACAAGCCCTCGGGATGCTTGCTTTCGAATCGTGATCAAATGCGTGTCCATCTGGCTTCGCTCGGAGAAATTTGCACCAACTTACTTCGCACCATTCGTGCATCGGTTCCTCATTTGAAGAATAATGATGTTTGAATATCGCCCACGTTCGTTCATATAATCTATTGATATCTGTCTTCGTTTCACGAATCGCTTTGGCAAAGTAAATTTTAAATTTTATCGCACACGCTTGAGTAAAACGATTTTTCCCAAAAAAACGTTTTCCATCAACTAAAATCGTTTTCTTATTATCTTGTCTGACCTTCATGATACGATGTAACACTCTTTTTGCAAAATGATTTGTGCCCTCGAGCTTTCTTATGTGTATATTTGCCTGTTGATACGGAGAATTTTCTAAGAGGTATTTGTGCACCTTTGCATCTCCATCACCAATGTATGCAACATAGAAAACACCATAATTGCTGACTGATCGAGAAAACATCTTATGGATAAGTTCTCTTTCCATACCACCGGATGATCCTAAATAAAGTTTTTTTTCATGAATTAACGTAATACTTATATGAATTAACCTGTATAATTCAATTGACAGTTATGATTTTGTTTGTAAATATTAAACAAGTGCGGATTTAAACGTCGCAATCCTTCTGCACCTTGACATTTAGTACACACTTTAGAGAACCAAGCTGTATCGATAATCTTGGGTTGTTTTGTTGTTGAACAAATTGCCGCAATCCCATGGTTACTACGATGACCACGTGTTAGCCATGCTCCATCTCCACTGATAGTCAACTCAGGAATACCACCGTTAGCGACGACTGCTTCTTCGACAGCAGCTTTCATTGACATTTGTTGTAGGTTTTCTACCTGATTCAAACAATATTCTAACGCATCGCAATATTTTCGTTCCGGTACTGGTGGTGGTAAATTTAACGCACCGAATAGTTTCAATATTCCTTTGTATCCCAAACCAGAAAGCACTCCACCAATAGCTAATTGAACATTTATTTCTCGACGTTTGCTTTTTGGTACAAGTGGAGATGTTTGTAAATGTGTAATAAACCCACAACTTGAGCATATAAATTCAATATGAACATAAATACCATCTCTTGCTTTAACCGACACAATTCCATCGCAGTTGTTACGGCACTGAGAACATAAAGTTTGTTGTAACAACAAAACTAACGATTGCATATGAACAATAAGATTGAAATTGAGATGAAAATCATCGGTATTCGAATCTTCTATCAATAGATCATTCGTCAATACATTTTTCTTGTTTTTATTGTTTAATATCGATGAAGCAGGTGAATTATCTTTAGTTTTACAGGAACGAATTCGTCGCATGACAGATTTTTTACTTTTTTTCTTCTGATTCTTTGTTTCTTTTGTCATTGTATATAAGTTGATCTTGGACTACTACTGTCTAACTTTATTCCATATAGTTCAATCAATTTAAATTTCACAGACGTGAAAAAATATTTAGTTGTCTCGATTTAAAGATATGATATGTCAATTAGAAATGAAATTTTACGCTGTAAAAGTTTTCATTAATCAATAGTTTTCCGATGGTTATTATCATCTACCTTAGTATTTGTCCAATCTGACAACTAAAAGTTTCAATCACTTTATTTGAATATAGATGTAGCTATCTGTCAATAAAGGATAATATTATTCATCCATTCATAATATCTTTATCTAATTCTTGAATCTAAATATTCTTTAGTTAGAATTCGTGAAACTGATGTTGTCATTGCGAAAAATCCTATATAATTCAGCGTGTACAGCATGTGAATTTATTACAGGAATATATAAGGAGTGCAAGAATATTAACACTATTTTTGAATTTCACGTCCTACACACTTATGTATGGCATATACATTCAATTTAAAAAATTTGAAAAAAAAATTTTTTTTTTCAATATTATGACATTTCAGAAATAATGCCACTAATTAGCGAAAACTAATTAGTAATTTAATTAACTTTAGTGTTTTCGATAGCAGACATTCTACTCTATCTAATGGATACAAAAACAAAAATTCGAAAAAATTGTCAAAATTTGACTTTTTTAAGGTGGGGGGTGTGCCTTAAATGATTTTTCTAATCTTCAAAAATTAAAATCACTACTTCCTTTTACTCTGAAATATTCATCAAATGAAACTAGTGATTTATCATTATATATTAAGTTTCAACCATACAAACATTTGTATTTTCAATTCAATGATTTACATAAATTTATTTTTAATATCCAGAAAACATATTCAATTATAAATTTAACATTAGTTGAATGTAATTTCAATGATTTACATTATCTTTTTAAATATTTTCCTATGTTAAAATATTTACATGTGAATCGAATTTCATCCTGTGATCTCAATGAGTCTGCTATCCAGGCAATACATTTAAAACAAATAATTATCGATGGATTATCTGAAAATTTTGCAAATCTTAAAATCTTTTTGAAACAAATACCAAATTTAAAATCTTTAAAACTATCTTCTACCGATCGTGCAGATATGATCGATGCTCTTGAATGGAATTGTTTCATAAAAACATATTTATCTCATTTGAAAATCTTTCAATTCAAATTCGAATGTACATTTTCGGATGTTTTACTCAAAAAATGTCAACTATTTCAACATTATTGGAATACTGAATATATACAAAATAATCAATCATTAATCATCTATACAATTCCTTATCCATCGAGTACATTTCAGTTAACATCAAATCATATCAAACACTGCACTACTACCGATACCTTCGTTAATGTTACGAATTTAACGTTATATTCTGAGATTTCAATGAATAATTGTCCATATTACTTTCCAAATATCACATCATTGACATTAACTTGTAACAGAAATAATCAATCTGCACTAATGTACGATGTGATATATCTACAAAAAATGATGAATCTATCCAATTTAGAAGTACTAAAAATTGACGATGGTATCGATATTGAAAACTCAAATAAACTATTCGATATAATCAAACAAACTCCAAAATTATCATCGATTTCGATGGATATCAAAAATTTACGATTGTGTTCTGACAATAAAAAATTATGCAAATACACTACTAAAATGATTGAAACATTACATATATTCAATGGTATTCTATCGATAAATCGTTATGAAATGTTCTCCAACATAAAACATTTAAAATGTCAAATTCAGAATGAAAGAGATTTAGCATTTCTACTAAAAAGTCTACCGAAAATCTCTACTATGGATATATTATATCAATGTAAAAATAATTTTCAAGTTAAACGTTCTCAATTTATTCAAATACTGGGACAATTCAATGTAGTTTTTGACATAGATGATGAGTTAAATTCAAATTTTCCATTAGAAAACGAACGAGAATTTTATGATCACAATATATACATATTTGTTTATATTGATAAAAAATAAATTTTAATTTTGACTGTGACATATATATAAGAATGTTTGGAATTCGTCGTTATCTACTTTCATCTTGAATATATCACTGTGTAGCATTGTGAGAAAACGAGAGCCGAACAAACAAGTTTATCATTTGAGAATGATAACAAATGAAAAGACAGGGTTTAGATTCTTCGATTTAATGTCTCAGCATAATGACAGTTGTAATAGTTAACAAGTGATTAATGAGGGTACCGATGAACAGTTTGTATGTTGTATGTACCAAATAATTTGTTAACATATCAGTTTTTCTTCTTTTGCGATATTCTATGGATATTCTCGATCATTATTACAAACAATTGTTACGTGAATAGGTATTTTCTCAACAATAGGTTTTCTACGTCTTGTCTTCTATTGAGAATAGTGAAAATCCTATTAGTAATTCAATAAGACTTTTTGAGAAACAATCGAAATTTGATGTGAGTTGCATTGAAAAGTTCTAATTCTAATTCGATTACAATATGATATTTCATCAATAAAAGATGGCGATATGTATGGAATGATGTAGTATTGAAAATAATGTTAATGTAGAGTATTTCTCTCAGATTCGACCATTAACAATTGAAGAACGAACACACAAGTAGATCAATATTCAGCTTAATATGACACAGACACTAATCGTATTTCTTTTACAGAAAATTACTTTATGGCGAGAATAGTATTAATATTCGTCTCACACGTTTTCATCGATTACTTGCTAAAGAAGTAAATCAGTCGATTGAAAACTAATACCCACAAATTTTATTTATCTCAGGTTTTTTCGCCATTTTATATTTTTTCAAATACTCTCGTGTATATCATGGTATTATGACACTTATGTTGCATATGCATCATGTATTATCTTCATTTCTATTATATCACTTATTATAACATGGCGTGATATTCGACGAGTGAGCTAGCTATTCATCTATTAGGATCTAGTAAATATTCTTCGAATAGAATGAACGAGCCCTATATGATACTGTTCTTCTCAACGGAAATGTCATTGTCAATGAATCGATGTTGACAGGTGAAAGTATTCCAGTAACAAAAGTACAAATTCCTTGCTACGAAATACCGTCTAATCATACGACACTTAAACAAACGTTTGAAGTTCGAGATCATACACGATTTATTCTTTTCAGTGGAACAGAAATAATACAGACACGTGATTATCAAAGTGATCATATTCGAGCCGGTAGGTATATTATTGTTTAATTATGTTGTTTTCGCATTGTCTACTATGATAACAGCATTTAACACTTCAAAAGGAGAACTTGTTCAATCAATTCTATATCCAAAACCAGTTGATTTTAAATTTAATACAGATACTTATAAATATGTGGGTGGCATGGCTTTGATAGCAGTGGTTGGAGTGATTTTTGCATTGATTCTAGGAGTGAGATCATTTTATTCTCTTTCTTTTCATATTCATGTGGATCATTTGTAGTGAACCAGTGTCTTATCTAATCAAAGTTGTTGCTGGAGTAATCACTACTGCTGTACCGCCTGCTCTTTCAACTGGTCTTGTCTATGCTCAAAATCGTCTTAAATTTGAAAATGTATTTTGCATAAATCCTCGACCAATTAATATTAGTGATTCAATTGATTTGGTTGTCTTCGACAAGGTTTCTATTTTCATATTTTAAAAGAAATTCTATAAAATCAACATGTCATTCTGTGATTTTGTAAGACAGGTACATTAACTGAAGATGGACTTGAACTACAATATGTCCAGAGGTAGGACAAGTACAAGTACAAATACTTTTACTTGGTTAGATGTACTTGTACATCCATCCTAGCTCTGCTTTGGTAGCTTAAAACGATCGTATGTTTCGAAAATAAATTTCATAGATGATAGAGAGAGACAGAGAAAGCAGAAAAGAAAGAAAAGGTCATGAAATTTGAGTCAAACTGTATTATTTATCAATGGCATTGATAATACTTTGAATGTCACCAGCACGACTGTTCGTAACAACATAATTTAATAATGTTTGACGGAAATTGTGAGACATTTCTCTAGATAAATATTCTTGTCGAAAATAAAATTTCAACAATACGAGTTTGCCTATGTAATTTTCTATTGGATTGTATTAATGCTCGTCATTCATGATCTGAGTTTTACTCTTTGCATTAGACATTAAACGGAAAAAACTGTCACATCCATATATATTTACATAAAGATAGACACATATCAGAGATTTGAATCATTTTTTTTGTATTCACAACGTGATGCTGCCGTTAGTTATTTTAGTCTTGATCGGTTTACCCGATATTACGAAAGAAACTATCGAACTATTCAACACTGAAGATAGATTATCAATTGAATTTTATGATTGTTTTACATATAATAATATTGATTACTGTCGTCGGCCAACAAATCCTATCGAGTTACATCGTGAGAATTTAAATGATATTTGTTATAATCATGGTACGGCTTATTCATTCGAAGATTTAGCATTGAAAAATATTAGTTCTCGTTTTTTATTATTGTCGTGGAATATACCAATGGAAATAGTCGAAGAATATTCGAAATATTTAATTGATAGTAGTAATAAGAATAGATATTTATGTCAATGCGTAAATGAACGATCATTCGGCAAGAATTGTGAATATTTATTACCACAAGAATCATTGCCAAAAACAATTAATTGGATGGTCGATTTAAGATATTATTTTCTGTATGAAGGCTTACTGAATAGTGATATTCTATGTTATACAACATTAGTCTGCGATTCAGGTTTACTCTGTCTCGATTGGCGTGATATTTGTGATGGAATTCAACAATGTATGTTTGGTTATGATGAAGAAAATTGTGATAAACTTGAATTTAATGAATGTGAACAAGACGAATATCGATGTATGAATGGTATGTGTATACCCGATGGATACTTTCTTGATGGCGAATATGATTGTCTTGATTTGTCAGATGAAATGAAATTCTATGATGATACAGATTGTTTTTATTCATTATCAACTTTTACATGTGACGATCGAATATGTCCGAGAATGACATGGTCGTGCGGCGATGGACAATGTATTTCGAATCGTTTTGCTTTTCAGAATATTCAGGATGCATATGGTGCACAACTTCCTCCCATGTGTAAAAGTGAACGTGATCAATATTTCATGTGTGAAACGAATGATCTATTTTATCAATGGACATTACCAAATGGTAAATGTTATCATAGCCAAAACTCCCATGATGTTATACTCAATCGAAATACTAGTTCACTCGATGATGAGTGCGAATTTTTCATCAAATGTGCTCTTTCACTTGGTGCTGCAAACGATTGTCCCGATTTTGCAACAATTGAGAATCCATGTAATTCTACGGACTTTTTTCAATATCCAAAAGGCGCTGTTCATACACCGTATACATTTTTTCTGTATAATATCACACGTGAATGGACTGGTTTGACATCTGATTATTTGTTAATTAATGGTACTATTAAATGTCGAGGATATACGGTAACACATGTCTTAATTCTACCTTACGACTCACTTACATTTTCATGGAATACAATTGAACATTTGTTATGCAATTCTTTGTTAAATAATGCAACAAATACAAATTTCACTCAAGGTTATGATCGATTCTGTTCTAATGATTCATTAACATTTAGCAATAAAGCGTACAATTATTTTGATATATGCAAATCATCCCGAGAATGTATTTCGACTTATCGTATTCGAGATGGATATATCGATTGTGCCGATGAATTCGATGAAAATTTCAAGGCAATACTACCGTTCGATACTTGTTTGCAAATTAAACGTCATCGTTTTCGTTGTTCAATTAACGAATTGACTTGTTTACCAATAATACGTATTGGCAACGATATAGTCGATTGTCAAAATAAATACGATGAATTTATCAAAGAAACATACACATTTTTATCCAAAATGAAATGTAGAAGTGACACAAAAATTGATTGCACACTTATTCGTCAATATATCGAAGAATCATGGACGATTGACTATGATATCGGTGTATTCGAACAGAAATATCTTCGAAAAATCCCATTTCATGCTTATTGTGATGGCTTTTGGGATTTACATTTGCAAGGTGATGAAAATATTTTGATGTGTCAAACTCAATGGATTTGTCATGAAGAACAATGGCAATGTAAAACAGGTCAATGCATTTATAAACATTGGGTTTTAGATCGTACATGGGATTGTGCCGATGGATCTGATGAAGAGGCTATATTGTTTTCGAATGTGACAAATTCATCTCACAATAGAAAATTGATGAAGAGAGAATCTTATCAAGAAATGTTTTCTCAATATTATTTAAATCAGCCTATGACTGACTTATGTAATCCTTTCATAGAATTCCCGTGTGTTCGAATCGATACTCCATCGAATATAGGCAATCTCGGACATGATCAATTATGTATTTCTTTAAGTAAACTGGGAGATGGTACGATCGATTGTCTTGGTGGTTTAGATGAACGAAATACTGTCACATATTGTGATAATCTAACAATGCTTGGAAATTATTATAAATGTTCAACAAGTAATACATGTATTTATCTGAAAAATCTTTGTGATATTCGATGTCCAAATACATCCGATGATGAATTGACGTGTTTTGGCAAAGGTAAATCTGATGATTGTTCGGAACCAACGACAGATTTCATGTGTTTAAATAATGAATGTGCGAAGAATGGTTGGTGTGACGATGTGCCAGATTGTCCGTATGGCGAAGATGAATTCATGTGCTATCGTAACAGTCAGGGATCGTTTTATTTGGCTGAAAAGGAAGTCTATCGAACAAATAAACTGCTTTTCATCGACAATTGGCTTAATTCGCTTGATGTACGAATTGATGAGCTATATGAAAGTGAACGTATTATAAATATACAAGCAGATATTTTATTAGCTTACACATGCAATCGTGGTATTGCAGTTTCGATGTTTAACGAATCCATCGTATGTTTCTGTCCTCATCAATACTACGGAGATAAATGTCAATTTCATAGTGATCGTATTGTTGTTACTTTTCAATTAAATATGATGGGAACAATTTACGAGGATTGTACAGATCCATCGGTTATACTTAAATTAGTTGTTATGTTTCTCTTTGAAAATCAAACTATCGATACATATGAATTTCCTGTTGTGCCAATAAATGAGAAACCTCTGTCACGTAAAAATATTCACTATTTTCTATATTCACGTTCGAATGAATCATTAAATCATAAACGAATGCGTTATTTCAATCGATCAAATATCATTCATGAACATCCATATGCAATACAAATCAATGCATATGAACTCAAAACTAATGAAAAACCAAAATTAATTGCCGTATGGAGATATTCGATTTATTTCGACTATCTTCCCAATTTTCAACTTGCTAAAATACTTCATTTATATAATCCAAATCTTTCCCGCAATCCTTGTTCAACCAATCCATGTCATGTAAATCAACAATGTTATCCAATTCTCAACAAAAAATCCGATCATATTTGTCTTTGTCATGATAGTTATCAAGGTCCAGATTGTTTGCAACGAAATTCAATGTGTTTAAACAACTTTTGTTCATCGAAAGCAATATGTGACATTAATTATCCACGTTTAATTAAAACTAATCGACAGCCTTATTGTATCTGTCCGAAGAATACATTTGGCGCTCGATGTCATTTTAATCGTGATCCATGTTCGTTTCATAGATGTTTAAATAATAGGTCATGTTTTTCAAATGGGAAAATACATGAATATTTTTGTACGTGTGGTGAACATCGTGACAGTGTTTCATGTCAATTGTACAATGTTACGTTATACATTTCTTTTCGTCATAGTATTGAACATAGAGGTGCGGTTATACAACATCAAATCTTACGGCGAGCTGCAGATGCTGATTATAACATTCGACAGTATTCATACTATAAGTTACCGGAGCGTATAGAATTATTTACTGCATATGAACCATACGTATCTAACTATTCTAACTTAAAGCATAAGCAAGAAATCATTACAGTGAAACTTTTTTCTAGCATTGATAAACAATTTGAATATTATTTGATTTATATCGGTTTTCTTGAGAATTATGTCAATGCAACGGTATATTTAAATGATAAAACTCGTATTGTGCATGTCGATACACTCTTTAAAAATAAGAACGGTAATCATTTATTCGAAAGAAAAAATTGGATTGAATTCTTTTATTTCATAGAGATATCTCCATACAAATATCATTCACTATGTATTAAGAATCGAAATCTTCGATATTTTCATGATAGTATTTATTTTTGTATATGTGTGAATAATAATACACGCGCGGAATGTTTTCTTTATGAACATGATATTGCATATTGTGAATCTTGTTTACGAAACGGTCTATGTTTGAAACAGCAGCTTCATCTTTCAAATAAATTTATTTGTATTTGTCCACGATGTTACTACGGTCATAGATGTCAATTTAGTACCAACAGTCTTAGTTTAACATTTGATTTACTTATTATCTATAATCAATTTGCTATTAAATTAGTTTATTCAATATGTATATTAGTGATATTTTGTATTGGATCTCTAACAAATTATGCAACTTTTGTGACATGTAAACGTCCGAAGTTATATAAGACTAGTGTAGGCACGTATCTTCTCACATTATCAATCTTTAGTCAATTATCACTTTTTGCACTTCTGCTAAAAATCAATTATACGATTTTTATTTCAATACTACTCGATATTCCATGTAAACTTACGTCATATTTACTCTCAATAACAACTCGATATACGTATTGGCTTACGAGTTTAATAACTATTGATCGATTACGCATTACATTATTTCCGTCTAGTATTGGATTGATTAAAACACATAAAACTATCGCTATAATTCTGCTAACTTTAATTATTATTATTGGCACACATATTCATGAAATTTTATTCTATGTTGCCATGAAAGATTCAAATGATTTTCCAATTTGTACAACAAAATATACTCACGAAATAGAAGTATATAATCGAGTAAATGTTCTCATTCATTATATGGTTCCATTTTGTATTCAAGTCATATCGGTAACTCTACTTATTATATCTACAGCTCGTAGTCGTTCCCGTGTAGTAGATAAAGCAAAATATCGTAACAAATTCATCGATCAATTCAAACAACAGTTTCAAGTACATCGAGAATTATATTTAACTCCCATTATAATCATAATAAGTAGTATTCCACATATTATTTTTTCGTTCAGTTTTGCTTGTATGGATTTATCTGTATTGCAAAGACATATACTATTGATTACATATTTACTATCTTATACACCACAGACACTTGGATTTGTGGTTTTTATCCTGCCTTCGTCTACGTATTCAAATGAATTTCAACAAACTAAACTAGCAAAATACTCTATATTTAGATGGATGTTGAGGGTGTTGAGGGTGAGGCTTAATTGAATAAATTCGACCACGACGCGTTTCGTCCGACTTTCATCGATTTAACTCATCACTGGCTTTATTCCCTCGACTGTAAGGAGGGTCATATGAAAAAAAAAGGTTGTGTGTGTGTTTGTTTGCATTTGGAGTCAAAAGAACATCGATTTCAGAAACTCATAACAGTGACCAATGATAGTTGGAACTTTGTATTGTTCATCAGAAGATTCGTATTTTGGAAAAATAAGGATTTTTCCTATGGTGTGATTATGTTAAATTAGATATGACGCTTTCGATTCTCTTGTTGTATTTCGAAGACTATGAAGTGGTCCTTCTCAGATATCTATAATCATTTCGACCTATAGCTATTCGATAACTGCCTATGCTTCAGCCGGAAAAATGTGGCAGCTCGAGTCGAGAGTGGCGGGCTGGGGGGACGCCGACGACCGACGAGTGCTGCCTCTAATGATGGATGGATTAATCAAGAACGGAATAATGACCTATCATTTTGAAAGCTTAATTCAAATAATAGTGTTTTAAAAAAGAGTAATGGAACGGATGAAGCAGCTGTATATTTTATTTGTTGGTATGCGCAGAAATTTGACCGAAATATGTGTATCTTTTCGAGAGCAATAATTACAGTGATACTTTTATTCAGATTCATTTCTTAAGTCTACTTATTAACATAATGTAGTTATCTGAAATTGTAGATACTGTCGTTAGATTATTTTTGCCCTGATCCACCTGCTACCTGCCAGACTTTGACAATATGTTGTGACGTTGGAGTGAAATCAGGACCATGAATGTTATGGCACACATACATGAAATTTTATGTTCTTATTACGTGACAAATGTTTGTTTTGCTTGTAATAGAAAAAAATTTCGAAATCTGTGGACTCATTCATATGTTTATCAAGGATCACCAATGAAAGTTGTTCGTTTGTCAATGATAACATTAAGTAGTCCACCATTGAATGATTTATTGGTTCGGAAAAAACCTGCTCAATTATTTCTAAGCAAAATGGAACTTTCAGCAAGTGATAACGATAGTGACTGAAAAATATTAGACTGTCATTTATTTGAAATAAATCTTTTAGAAAAGAATAGTTTGCGAGTATAAAAGATTTTTTGAATATTTCAGAAATATTTCTTTCGAAATCTGAACGCGATCATGATTGGCAAAAATAAAGAAATCGACAGAAAAAAGCCCATCAAAAGACTACTTGATGATTTCGTTATAAGAAATTCATCATCTTTGCCGCAACATCAGAATCAATTCACCTACCGTATTGAAACATTCATCAGGAGATTTCAAAATTGGTCAACCGACGTTAACAACAACATCTATTGGCGCTGGAAATCCAACACCATCTCAACGATAATTTCTATCAGCTGCCACGGTAGTTACTAATTCCAGAATTGACATCATTCTAATACACTTCAATCATCCATTTTATTCTTTTCATTCACAGAGTCGTGAACCAGCGAGCACTGACAGTGATTTTTTTCTATTCGCCAATGTATCGATGGTATTTTAATCATACACCATCGAATCCTCGTCTTAACAATCCTCGACTATTGGAGGATTATATCGACTGGTATATGAATATACACTTACAAGAAGTTCAAGATGAAATGCGTGCCAGCCAGACGCCATCATCAACAACAGCAGCAGCAGCAGCAACAAATGATATGTCATAGACTACAACTTTCATCTCAAACTAACAGAACTGCTATATCTCCCTTTCATCCGATGTTTTATTCTTTTTGAAAATATATCCGAAAACCAAAGTAAACTAACCTTTGTATACTTTAGCTGAAAACGAGAACAGGAAATGTACAATCGCATACTTAAAAGTAATTAATAACAGCCGTTCAACGACAAGTAAGTATCTTTATTGGGAAACGGATCAAGCCTACCTCCTCGTGGTGTTTCCTGGGTAATGCTAACGGGCCTCTGTAACACACACACATACGCAAACATTTCCTCGTATACTTCTGATATACGACCAGAATGGTTTCTTGAGGTGAGGGTGTTGAGGCTTATATAAAGAAAATACCACGATCCGGATTTCGCTAGAATTTCACTAGCTCATCAGGTGGTTTAAAATTAAACTGCATACAAGCAACAGAATCAGTTTAAGAACAATTTAAAGGATCGAAATCCTCCCAACTGCTAAACCTTTAACTGGATTTGTTCTTGAATTAGCAGATGGTCACTCTATAAAGCATGTGAGGCTTATATAAAGAAAATACCACGATCCTGATTTCCCCTCTTTGAATTCCACTGGTGTGTACTATGACACACGTTACCATATTTGCAGATCAGCATTTTGTAGTTGTAGGTGATTATAATTGTTGAATGATATAAATAATCGCAGATTGGAAAGTAAAGATGCGTGCATAACAGTTTACTGAAATGGTTTAGTTGATAATGTAATCTAAAAGTAAACTGAGAATATGATGAATGGCGTATATTTGTGGGAGTGATTGAAATGAAAATGATGATATTTTGAAAGAGTATGAAAAAAAGTCATTTTAATAATGATCTGGATGGCTTTGATGTGGTCAATAGCTGGCTAAGTGACTTGTTTGTTCTTGTGTGAATTTTTAAATGAATGTGATTTTCCGGGGAGCCTTGATTTCTATAGAATTTCTTCCATAACTGTTGTAATTGGCGTTGAATTTGCAGCAGTGGGCCAGTTTCGAACGTAAATGGTATTCGAATTTCGCGTTTGTTGAATAGAAGTTGTTGTTCCTGTTGTTGCCTTTTTTTCACTTCCTGTTGGTTGATGGATTAGTTCGAGATGGAAGTTCGTATACGAATCATTGTTGGATTCTTCGATCAGCGAAATAGCATTAAGTTCTAGAAAAAATCGTTTGAAATTATGTGTAA
>Ga0209960_1002658_pt1 | contig 17225 bp, 13 predicted proteins | sample ThiBiot_500_plan_2_FD_183947 | JGI IMG/M metagenome (GOLD analysis project Ga0209960, IMG submission 183947) | Wastewater bioreactor microbial communities from Cape Town, South Africa - Thiocy_expt_500_plan (SPAdes) | ecosystem: Engineered > Bioreactor > Thiocyanate-remediating >...
CAATAGCAGCACGTTTCACTTTTGTTACAGATACACCTTGTCGTGATGTTGTATCTTCATCGACATCAGTCACAATCGTTTGAGCATCAGTAACATCAACAGTAAAGTTTGACGAAGTAGTATTATCAATGGATGTAGTTCGATCAAAAAGTCGATCCTTCGCTGATGATCCTTGACGATATACTCGATTCAAAAGCCACTCCTTCAATCTTTGATATCGCAGTTTTCGTGGTCCTAGCACTGTCTTGGATCTCGATGTATCTTCAGAATGTCTTCGTCTTCGTCGTCGACGAGCTGCAGGTGCCCTATAAATAACATATAATTCATCGTCGTGGAAGAACTAGATTCAAATAATATTTACCATAAACAACAATATAAACAACAGCAACAACAACAAACAGCCATTAGAAAAAATAATAGGGATAGACCTGTAATTAGTAACCAATTGATACTTGGTCCTAACTTCGGTATTGTTGTTGCAGTTGTACTAAACATGCATTAAGATAAAAAATATTCAATAAGAGTCTCCGATTACACGTACACAGTTGTTGTTGTAACTGAAGTCGTCGTTGTAGTTGTACTGGTTGTGGTAGTTGTTGTACTAGTAGTTGTCGTCGATGTTGTTGTCGTACTTGTTGAAGTTGTTGTGCTGGTTGTAGTTGTCGAAGTCGTTGACGTACTAGTTGATGTTGTCGTACTGGTCGTAGTAGTAGACGTGGTTGTCGTGCTTGTTGACGTTGCCGTACTGGTTGTGGTTGTAGAAGTTGTTGTCGTGCTTGTTGATGTTGTCGTGCTGGTTGTGGTCGTAGAAGTCGTTGTAGTACTGGTTGAAGTGGTTGTAGTTGATGAAGTAGACGTTGTACTTGTCGTTTCCGACGTTGAGGTCGTTGTAGTCGAAGTGGTTGTTGTCGTTACACAAAGATCTGATGAATTCTTTACTGTGAATAGCTCACAATGTTCTTCTGATTGGGCCATTTCACTAGTTATTCAATTACTTGCATATATTACAAGAAATATTGAAATAGATTACCTTGTATATGCAATGGCACATATTTCTTCATATCCAACTTGATCTATTTGTGGCGTCCATGTAAATGTCACATAGAAAAACGATGAATTCGTGGGTACAATTGTTAAACTACCAGCAGTAAGACCACTGACCGCGGATGCAGCAATACTAGTTATATTTGAAATACTACGACTACAATTAAGCATAGCATATATTTGAAAAGTAATTGTTACTCCCACTTGAACTTCAAGACAACGAGTAAGTGGAAGAATTACAGGTAACGTTTTACATAGTGGTTGTGGTAAAACATAAACGAGTAATTGAACAGGAACCGAACTTAATGGTGTCATGCTTGAACTATCGATGAAATCTTCCACCTACAACACATGATGCAGACAAATGACTATTATTTGTAATTGATTTATTTACCTGTATAGCGACTCCGTACCAGATTCCAACTTTTGGTGCTGTAATTGTAACGGTACAATCCGATAGATTTGTGTTACTTGGCAAGCTTCCAGGGTAGCATATACCTCCACATTCGTCGATAGCTTGTCGTGTAGGATAGGATAGAGTTGATTTCATTGTTGCTGAAGTTTCGAGAGTAGTTGTTTCAGCTGTGGTCGTTGTAGTGGTTGTTGTACGAGTCGTTGTTGTTGTTGTACGAGTAGTAGTAGTAGTTGTCGTTGTTCGACTGGTGCTTTTTGTGGTAGATGTTTTATATGTTGCACAACCTTCACTGCTGCCACATCTTGTACCGCTACAATCTAGGTTTGTACAGCCGGTAGAACTACAACAACAATCTTCTCCACAATTATTTCCACAATCGTTACAACTGTCTCGTCTCTGGCGATCATGTTTCACTTCAACTGCTCTCCAGTCTCCCTCTAGCTCTAGTTTTCGATAGAATTCAAGAATAGAATGATGTGTCGTATAAACGCGATGATTATTGTCTCTTCGTCGTCGGTATCCAGTCGTATATGTCGACCATCGACAACGAATATCATCACCCTCATTTGCATCCGAGACTGGTATTTTGATTGTCATTGTTGTATTAACGAATACGTATTGAGGAGAAACTACTCTCGCTACTGGTGGAGTATTAATGAAACCATCGGGTCGTTTACGTAAATCGATGAATGTCACTATGGACCATTCCAAGCCAGATTTACGTGGATCATTTAGCGCAATCCATGCATTTCCAACATTCGCCAAATAAAAATGTGCATCTTTGGCCAGTGCAATTGTATTTGTTCGTTCACTACTCATCATTTTCAATGCTGAATTAACCGAAATACAGTCGGTTGCAATTGTAATTGGTGTAGAATTATAACCTCCGTTGGTAGCACAGTCAACGACACAAATTAATCTACTATTACCAAATCCACTGGCTCCTGGTACTGGTGATTGACATTTCACAACTGGATATGTCCAAGAATAGGATTGAGTAATAGTAATGTTGATTAAACTGTCATTGGTATAAGGATCAATAGCAGCCCAATTAATGGTTCCACCGTTGAAATGTCTACTTTGAACGAGGAGAATAAAGTTAAAGAATATTATACAAAATTTGATAGACATCTACGTCTCAACAAAAAGAAATTATTTTTGAGAATATAGTGTTTGTTTGAGACAAAACAACAAAGAAATAAGTACAATCGTTAAGCCTGGATACCTTTTTATATGAATTCAACAATATTATTAATTTTCTTTTCAATAGACCCCCTCATTGGACGAATTTTTAAAAATTAGATTTATTAAGCCATAAAATCTTATATAAATAATTTATTTTTGGCGCATATAAAATTTTGTTGACAAGTACAAAAGTTAACATCAGAAAATAAAAAACTCGCATTTATTAGTACTCGTTTGTCCGAGAAAGGCATTTTTTTCTATTCTTTTTGATTGAAGCAATAGAGAATCAGCAGGAATTCTATAGGCTACTTTTTAATTATTATAGAGAGAGAATTCAAACAACATGCATGTATTCTGCAACTGTTCTCTCATAAAACATGCACTGTTTTTTTAATTACATTTAAACCAGAAAATGATTGTTCATGCAATGAAATTGTATGAAAATTTTTTTTACATTTCTCATACAAGCGTTCTGATTTTTTTATGAAAATAAATACTTGGAAGAAGCTAGATTTATGCGAGCAATTGTCAATCAAAGTGAGCTTGTTTTTCCCGTTAAAAAGTTAATTCATTTCCATTGTTCATGTAACCGACGGTCGTTTTCTAATTCTATCAACTTTGACCGATTTTATCCGTTCACTATTGACAGCACCCTTATTTGGTCGTACTGTGTTACTTTCTTCGATACTCGGTAATTTATTTAATGGAGCAATACGAGCAGTCGCATGTCGAATAGACATAGCTGATCGTTTTCGTTCATTCTCCATTTCTTTCGATTGTTGATTGTTATTATTATTTGCAGAATCAATAGCAGCACGTTTTACTTTTGTCACAGATACACCTTGTCGTGATGTTGCATCTTCATCGATATCAGTCGTTATTGTTTGCGAATCACTAACATCAACATTAAAGTTTGACGAAGTACTATTATCAATGGATGTAGTTCGATCAAAAAGTCGATCATTGGCGGATGATTGTCGACGATATATTCGATTCAAAAGCCACTCCTTCAATCTTTGATATTGTAGTTTTCGTGGTCCTAGCACTGTCTTGGGTCTCGATGTATCTTCGGAATGTCTTCGTCTTCGTCTTCGTCGACGAGCTGCAGGTGCCCTAGAAATAACCAATAATCCATCATCGCATATAAACTAAATTCTAAGACAGCTTACCATAAACAACAATATAAACAACAGCAACAACAACAAACAGCCATTAGAAAAAATAATAGGGATAGACCTGTAATTAGTAACCAATTGATACTTGGTCCTAACTTCGATATTGTTGTTGCAGTTGTACTAAACATGCATTAAGATAAAAAATATTCAATAAGTCATCGGTTACACGTACACAGTTGTTGTTGTAACTGAAGTCGTCGTTGTAGTTGTAGTGGTAGTAGTAGTAGTTGTTGTCGATGTAGTCGTCGTCGTTGTACTCGTGGTTGTGGTAGAAGTGGTAGTTGTAGTGGTCGTTGACGTTGTTGACGTGCTTGTTGATGTTGTCGTACTTGTAGTTGTGGTAGAAGTGGTAGTTGTAGTGGTGGTCGACGTTGTTGTTGTGCTTGTTGACGTTGTCGTACTTGTAGTAGTCGTTGAACTCGTTGTTGTACTGGTTGAAGTGGTTGTAGTTGATGAAGTAGTCGTTGTACTTGTCGTTTCCGATGTTGAGGTCGTTGTAGTCGAAGTGGTTGTTGTCGTTACACAAAGATCTGATGAATTCTTTACTGTGAATAGCTCACAATGTTCTTCTGATTGGACCATTTCACTAATTATTCAATTACTTGCATATATTACAATCAATACTTAACAAATTACCTTGTGTATGCAATGGCACATATTTCTTCATATCCAACTTGATCTATTTGTGGCGTCCATGTGAATGTCACATAGAAAAACGATGAATTCGTGGGTACAATTGTTAAACTACCAGCGGTAAGACCACTGACCGCGGATGCAGCAATACTAGTTATATTTGAAATACTACGACTACAATTAAGCATAGCATATATTTGAAAAGTAATTGTTACTCCCACTTGAACTTCAAGACAACGAGTAAGTGGAAGAATTACAGGTAACGTTTTACATAGTGGTTGTGGTAAAACATAAACGAGTAATTGAACAGGAACCGAACTTAATGGTGTCATGCTTGAACTATCGATGAAATCTTCCACCTACAACACATGATGCAGACAAATGACTATTATTTGTAATTGATTTATTTACCTGTATAGCGACTCCGTACCAGATTCCAACTTTTGGTGCTGTAATTGTAACGGTACAATCCGATAGATTTGTGTTACTTGGCAAGCTTCCAGGGTAGCATATACCTCCACATTCGTCGATAGCTTGTCGTGTAGGATAGGATAGAGTTGATTTCATTGTTGCTGAAGTTTCGAGAGTAGTTGTTTCAGCTGTGGTCGTTGTAGTGGTTGTTGTACGAGTAGTTGTTGTTGTAGTTCGAGTAGTAGTTGTTGTTTTTGCGCATCCCGCATCCCTCGTACATTCTTGGCCAGTACATAGACTAGAGTCACATGCTGAAGAAGTGCAGCAGCAATTCTTATTACAGGAAGATGAGCAACTATTGCAACTATTGTCACTACTTCTTTCTTCTCGGTTGAGTATTCTCTCTATATAGGTTGGATCTTGTCGCCTAAGTATTTCCCAATTGGATTCTAATTTTTGGTAGAAGTCCAGTACAGAGTGATGCACTGGACTTTCATCATCACTAGATCTTTTACGTCGTCGATATCCACTCGTATATGTTGACCATCGACAACGAATATCATCACCATCATTAGCATCCGAGACTGGTATTTTGATTGTCATTGTTGTATTAACGAATACATATTGAGGAGAAACTACTCTCGCTACTGGTGGAGTATTAATGAAACCATCAGGTCGTTTACGTAAATCAATGAATGTCACTATGGACCATTCCAAGCCAGATTTACGTGGATCATTTAGCGCAATCCATGCATTTCCAACATTCGCCAAATAAAAATGTGCATCTTTGGCCAGTGCAATTGTATTTGTTCGTTCACTACTCATCATTTTCAATGCTGAATTAACCGAAATACAGTCGGTTGCAATTGTAATTGGTGTAGAATTATAACCTCCGTTGGTAGCACAGTCAACGACACAAATTAATCTACTATTACCAAATCCACTGGCTCCTGGTACTGGTGATTGACATTTCACAACTGGAAATGTCCAAGAATAGGATTGAGTAATAGCAATGTTGATTAAACTGTCATTGGTATAAGGATCAACAGCAGCCCAATTAATGGTTCCACCGTTGAAATGTCTAGTTTGAGCGACGAGAATAAAGTTAAAGAATACAATACAAAATCTGATAGACATCTACGACTCAATCAGGAGAAATTATTTTTGAATGTTGTGTTTATTTGCAACAGTCTATTTATATGAATTCAACAATATTAATAATTTTCTTTTCAATACACCCCCTCATTCGACGAATTTTTAAAAATTAGATTTCTTAAGCCATAAAATCATAGGTAAATAATGCATTTCAGGCTTTAAACAAGGTTTGCTTCCATTGAGATTTAATTATATTTTTTGCGCATATAAAATTTTGGTGACGAGTACAAAAATTGATGTAGAAAACAAACAGCTCGCACTGATTAGTAGTTGTTTCTCGGAGAAAGACATTTTTTTTCAATTCTTTTTGATTGAAGCAATAGGTAATCAGCAGGAATTCTATAGGCTACTTTTTAATTATTATAGAGAGAGAGACCTCGAAAAACACGTGTGTATAATGCAATCGAAATCATTGATTCCGGCATCGTAACGGCGAAATGTCTCTTTGTTCTCTCATAAAACAATCTATATTTTATGACACGGATTTAACGGATCAGTAAAAAGGTGAATCATCAATAAATAAAGTGAAATCTCCTGATTTTCAAGTTTTCATAGATTTTTAATTTTATCTATATTTTTAATAAGCTAAGAAGACTTAAGACAATATCGAACTTAGCTTAGCTTAGGGGAAGAAGAGTGCAAAATATTAGATAATTCTCTTTTTTATCTCATATGTAGATGACAATAGCTGAAATGAGTTGCGCGATTATAAAACAGGATTATCCGACTAATAACGAACAAGTTTGACAAAACTCTATCAAAAGAATATGTAGTTTTAGTAAAAAAAAGATACACTGACAGAGAAACGTTTGATTAGAGTTGATCATTTTAATTTCACGATTATTAAAAGTTAAAATTAGACAATACACACAAATAACAGTAGAATAAATTCGTTCATTTAATTCCTAATGTTTTTCGTTTTAGCAAAAATCATAAATCGGTTGTTATCATCTTCAAAAAAGTCCAAACAGATAAACATCCTAACTATCATTTCACATAATAAACCAATGATTTCTTGATTTATTACTGCGTTCCACAAAACTGATCATTTATTTTGTTCCCATATTTTATTAATTCAATTGAAATCATAAATTCTAATTCATGAAATCAAGTTTTCTGAATTTTTATTTTACATTTTTATTCTTCATGTAACCGACGGTCGTTTTCTAATTCTATCAACTTTCACCGATTTTATCCGTTCATTATTGATTACACTCTTGTTTGGCTGTATCGTTTTACATTCTTCTACACTAGACAATTTATTTAATGGACCAATACGAGCAGCAACATGTACAGTAGATACAGCAGATCGTCTTCGTTTATTCTCTATATCTTTCAACTCCAGAGTATTACTCGCAGCAGAATCACCAGCAATACGTTTCACTTTTCTAACAAATACACCTTGTCGTAATATTGTATCTTCATCGACATCAGTCATTACTGTCTGAGAATCCGCAATGTCAACAGTAAATTTTGATGAATTACTTTCAGCAAAAGAGGTGGTTCGATCAATAAGTTGCACCTTGGCTGAAGATTTTCGACGATATACTCGACTCAAAAGCCACTCTTTGAATCTTTGATATCGTAGTTTTCGTGGTCCTAGCACTGTCTTGGGTCTCGATTCATCTTCTGAATCTCTTCGTCTTCGTCGTCGACGACGTGCTGCAGGTGCCCTATAAATAACATATAATTCATCGTCGTGGAAGAACTAGATTCAAATAACATTTACCATAAACAACAATATAAACAACAGCAACAGCAACAAACAGCCATTAGAAAAAATAATAGGGATAGACCTGTAATTAGTAACCAATTGATACTTGGTCCTAACTTCGGTGTCGTTGTTGCGGTTGTACTAAACATGCATTAAGAGAAAAAATATTGAATAAGAGTCTCCGATAACACGTACACAGTTGTTGTTGTAACCGAAGTCGTCGTTGTAGTTGTAGTGGTTGTAGTAGTAGTTGTTGTCGATGTAGTCGTCGTCGTTGTACTCGTGGTTGTGGTAGAAGTAGTAGTTGTAGTGGTCGTTGACGTTGTTGACGTGCTTGTTGATGTTGTCGTACTTGTAGTTGTCGTAGAAGTGGTAGTTGTAGTGGTGGTCGACGTTGTTGTTGTGCTTGTTGACGTTGTCGTACTTGTAGTAGTCGTTGAACTCGTTGTTGTACTGGTTGAAGTGGTTGTAGTTGATGAAGTAGTCGTTGTACTTGTCGTTTCCGATGTTGAGGTCGTTGTAGTCGAAGTGGTTGTTGTCGTTACACAAAGATCTGATGAATTCTTTACTGTGAATAGCTCACAATGTTCTTCTGATTGGACCATTTCACTAATTATTCAATTACTTGCATATATTACAATCAATACTTAACAAATTACCTTGTGTATGCAATGGCACATATTTCTTCATATCCAACTTGATCTATTTGTGGCGTCCATGTGAATGTCACATAGAAAAACGATGAATTCGTGGGTACAATTGTTAAACTACCAGCGGTAAGACCACTGACCGCGGATGCAGCAATACTAGTTATATTTGAAATACTACGACTACAATTAAGCATAGCATATATTTGAAAAGTAACTGTTACTCCCACTTGAACTTCAAGACAACGAGTAAGTGGAAGAATTACAGGTAACGTTTTACATAGTGGCTGTGGTAAAACATAAACGAGTAATTGAACAGGAACCGAACTTAATGGTGTTGTACTTGAACTATCGATGAAATCTTCTACCTACAACGCATGATGCAGACAAATGGCTATTACTTGTTATAGATTTAATTACTTGTATAGCGACCCCATACCAGATTCCAACTTTTGGAGCTGTAATCGTAACAGTACAGTCAGATAAAGTAGTGTTACTTGGCAAACTTCCAGGGTAGCATATACCTCCACATTCATCGATAGCTTGTCGTGTAGCATAGGATAGTGTCGATTTCATTGTTGCTGAAGTTTCAGGAGTAGTGGTTTCAGCTGTGGTCGTTGTAGTAGTTGTCGTACGCGTAGTTGTTGTTGTAGTTCGCGTGGTAGTTGTTGTCGTAGTTCGCGTGGTAGTTGTTGTCGTAGTTCGCGTGGTAGTTGTTGTCGTAGTTCGCGTGGTAGTTGTTGTTTTTACGCATCCCTCATCCCTCCAACATCTTTGGCCGCTGCATAGATCAGAGTCACATGCTAAAGAAGAAGAATTGCAGCAACAATACTGAATGCAGGATGATGGGCAATTATTGCAACTATTGTGACCATTTCTTTTTTCTCGGTTCAGTATTTTCTCTGTGTAGGATGGATCTTGTCGCTTAAGTATTTCCCAATTGGATTCTAATTTTTGGTAGAAGTCCAGTACAGAGTGATGCACTGGACTTTCATCATCACTAGATCTTTTACGTCGCCGATATCCACTCGTATATTTTGACCATCGACAACGAATATCATCACCAGCATTAGCATCAGAGACTGGTATTTTGATTGTCATCGTTGTATTAACGAATACATATTGAGGAGAAACTACTCTCGCTACTGGTGGAGTATTAATGAAACCATCAGGTCGTTTACGTAAATCAATGAAGGTTACAATAGACCATTCTAAACCAGATATACGTGGATCATTTAGCGCAATCCATGCATTTCCAACATTCGCTAAATAAAAATGTGCATCTTTGGCCAATGTAATTGTATTTGTTCGTTCACTACTCATCATTTTCAATGCAGAATTAACCGAAATACAATCGGTTGCAATTGTAATTGGTGTAGAATTATAACCTCCGTTGGTATCACAGTCAACGACACAAATTAATCTACTATTACCAAATCCACTAGCTCCTGGTACCGGCGAAAGACATTTAACAACTGGATATGTCCAAGAATAGGATTGAGTAATAGTAATGTTGATTAAACTGTCATTGGTATAAGGATCAATAGCTGCCCAATTAATGGTTCCACCATTGAAATGTCTACTTTGAACAACGAGAATAATATCAAAGAATATTATCCAAAATTTGACAGACATCTACGACTCAACGAAAAGAAATTACTTTTGAGAATGCAGTGTTTGTTCGCAGCAACCGATTTATATGAATTCAATAGTATTATTAATGCTCTTTTCAACGGCGCCCCCTCTTTGGATGAATTTCTAAAAATTAGATTTCTAAAGCCATAAAATCATAGGTAAATAACGTATTTTCGGCCTTAAAATAAGGTACGCATACAGTGAGATTTAATTATATTTTTTGTGCATATAAAATTTGTGTGACGAGTACACAAAATGGACCCCAAAAAACAAACAACTCGTAATGATTAGTAGTCGTTTCTTGGAGAAAGACATTTTTCGAATTCTTTCGGAGTGAAGCAATAGGTAAGCAGCAACAATGGTATAGGCTACTTTTTAATTATTATACAGAGAGCCTTCAAACAACATGCGTGTATAATATAGTTGAAAAGATTCATTCTATCCTCCAGATTGCGAAACAAGCAGTCGTTTTATAACAAGAGAACTTGTATTTTCTTAATTAAGTTGAAACCATAAAATCCGAAATCATGAGTTCAAGTTTTATGAAATTTTTTTTTTACATTTCTCATACACGTGCTGATTTTTTTATGAAGATAAATATTTGGAAGAAGCTAGATTTATGCGAGCAATTGTCAATAAAAGTGAGCTTGTTTTTACCGTTAAAAAGTTAATTCATTTCCATTGTTCATGTAACCGACGGTCGTTTTCTAATTTTTATCAACTTTGACCGATTTTATCCGTTCACTATTGACAGCACCCTTATTTGATCGTACTGTGTCACTTTCTTCGATATTCGGTAATTTATTTAATGGAGCAATACGAGCAGTCGCATGTCGAGTAGACATAGCTGATCGTTTTCGTTCATTCTCCATTTCTTTCGATTGTTGATTGTTATTATTATTTGCAGAATCAATAGCAGCACGTTTTACTTTTGTCACAGAAACAGCTTGTCGTGATGTTGCATCTTCATCGATATCAGTCGTTATTGTTTGAGAATCACTAACATCAACAATAAAGTTTGACGAAGTAGTGTTATCAATGGATCTAGTTCGATCAAAAAGTCGATCCTTCGCTGATGATCCTTGACGATATACTCGATTCAAAAGCCACTCCTTCAATCTTTGATATCGCAGTTTTCGTGGTCCTAGCACTGTCTTGGATCTCGATGTATCTTCTGAATGTCTTCGTCTTCGTCGTCGACGAGCTGCAGGTGCCCTATAAATAACATATAATTCATCGTCGTGGAAGAACTAGATTCAAATAACATTTACCATAAACAACAATATAAACAACAGCAACAACAACAAACAGCCATTAGAAAAAACAAAAGGGATAAACCTGTAATTAATAACCAATTGACAGTTGATCCTGACTTCGGTGTCGTTGTTGCGGTTGTACTAAACATACATTAAAAGAAAAAAAATTGAATAAAAGTCTCTGATTACACGTACACAGTTGTTGTTGTAACCGACGTAGTCGTTGTAGTTGTAGTGGTTGTAGTAGTAGTTGTTGTCGATGTAGTCGTCGTCGTTGTACTTGTAGTTGTCGTAGAAGTGGTAGTTGTAGTGGTGGTCGACGTTGTTGTTGTGCTTGTTGATGTTGTCGTACTTGTAGTAGTCGTTGAACTCGTTGTTGTACTGGTTGAAGTGGTTGTAGTTGATGAAGTAGTCGTTGTACTTGTCGTTTCCGATGTTGAGGTCGTTGTAGTCGAAGTGGTTGTTGTCGTTACACAAAGATCTGATGAATTCTTTACTGTGAATAGCTCACAATGTTCTTCTGATTGGACCATTTCACTAATTATTCAATTACTTGCATATATTACAATCAATACTTAACAAATTACCTTGTGTATGCAATGGCACATATTTCTTCATATCCAACTTGATCTATTTGTGGCGTCCATGTGAATGTCACATAGAAAAACGATGAATTCGTGGGTACAATTGTTAAACTACCAGCGGTAAGACCACTGACCGCGGATGCAGCAATACTAGTTATATTTGAAATACTACGACTACAATTAAGCATAGCATATATTTGAAAAGTAATTGTTACTCCCACTTGAACTTCAAGACAACGAGTAAGTGGAAGAATTACAGGTAACGTTTTACATAGTGGTTGTGGTAAAACATAAACGAGTAATTGAACAGGAACCGAACTTAATGGTGTCATGCTTGAACTATCGATGAAATCTTCCACCTACAACACATGATGCAGACAAATGACTATTATTTGTAATTGATTTATTTACCTGTATAGCGACTCCGTACCAGATTCCAACTTTTGGTGCTGTAATTGTAACGGTACAATCCGATAGATTTGTGTTACTTGGCAAGCTTCCAGGGTAGCATATACCTCCACATTCGTCGATAGCTTGTCGTGTAGGATAGGATAGAGTTGATTTCATTGTTGCTGAAGTTTCGAGAGTAGTTGTTTCAGCTGTGGTCGTTGTAGTGGTTGTTGTACGAGTAGTTGTTGTTGTAGTTCGAGTAGTAGTTGTTGTTTTTGCGCATCCCGCATCCCTCGTACATTCTTGGCCAGTACATAGACTAGAGTCACATGCTGAAGAAGTGCAGCAGCAATTCTTATTACAGGAAGATGAGCAACTATTGCAACTATTGTCACTACTTCTTTCTTCTCGGTTGAGTATTCTCTCTATATAGGTTGGATCTTGTCGCCTAAGTATTTCCCAATTGGATTCTAATTTTTGGTAGAAGTCCAGTACAGAGTGATGCACTGGACTTTCATCATCACTAGATCTTTTACGTCGTCGATATCCACTCGTATATTTTGACCATCGACAACGAACATCATCACCATCATTAGCATCCGAAATTGGTATTTTGATTGTCATTGTAGTATTAACGAATACATATTGAGGAGAAACTACTCTCGCTACTGGTGGAGTATTAATGAAACCATCAGGTCGTTTACGTAAATCAATGAAGGTTACAATAGACCATTCTAAACCAGATATACGTGGATCATTTAGCGCAATCCATGCATTTCCAACATTCGCTAAATAAAAATGTGCATCTTTGGCCAATGTAATTGTATTTGTTCGTTCACTACTCATCATTTTCAATGCAGAATTAACCGAAATACAATCGGTTGCAATTGTAATTGGTGTAGAATTATAACCTCCGTTGGTATCACAGTCAACGACACAAATTAATCTACTATTACCAAATCCACTGGCTCCTGGTACTGGTGATTGACATTTCACAACTGGATATGTCCAAGAATAGGATTGAGTAATAGTAATGTTGATTAAACTGTCATTGGTATAAGGATCAACAGCAGCCCAATTAATTGTTCCACCATTGAAATGTCTACTTTGAACGAGGAGAATAATGTTAAAGAATATTATACAAAATTTGACAGACATCTACGTCCCAACGAAAAGAAATTATTTTTGAGAATATAGTGTTTGTTTTCGACAACCTATTTATATGAGTTGAATAATATTATTAATTTTCTCTTCAACGATGCCCCCTCTTTGGATGAATTTCTAAAAATTGGATTTCTTAAGCCATAAAATTATAGGTAAATAATGCATTTCAGTCTTTAAACAAGGTACGCTTCCATTGAGATTTAATTATATTTTTGCGCATATAAAATTTTGATGACGAGTACAAAAAATTGACGCCAGAAAACAAACAGCTCGTAATGATTAGTAGTCGTTTGTCCGAGAAAGACATTTTTTTCTATTCTTTTGAGGTGAAGCAGTAGGTAATCAGCAGTATTTGTATAGGCTACTTTTCAATTATTATGGAGAGAGAGAGAGAGAGAGAGAAACTTCAAACAGCATGCGGGTATGATGCAATTGTTCTCTCGTGAAACATGTTGTGTTTTCTTTATTACTTTGAAACCAGTGTTAGGAGCGGTTCGAGTTTTTTGAAAATAGAAGCGAACCGAACCGAATTTGGAATGGTTTTAATTGCGATGGAGAAAATCAGAACTATTCATTTTTATTTAGAATTATTTTAATAAGCGCAGTTATTAAATCTTGTTCCGTTTTGGAAGACTACTATTCATTCGCACATCACTGGATATTGGAAGATTGTGAAAAGTCTTCTTTTACAAAAGAAAAAGCGAAAATTAAAGAGAATAACACAATTTGGTAAGAAATTTTTTTAATTTTCTATCCTCTTGTCATGTTAAGCTGCTGTAGCACACGCCTGTTTTGATCTCTGGAAACGTAGTATTTAAGCGGACTGCCTCAGAAAATCGATTTTTTTTCAAAAAGCACATACTCTTGTAGCTCCAAGTGTCCTCTTTCATTCGAAATCCTCTTGTATTTTTCGTCAAAATACCATTAATCAATAGGTTTTTTTACGCTCTACTCAATGATGGATAACATGTCACCAATTTATACACTGCAACATCACGATTTAGTTGGCCATGTTGTGATTGGTTTTTCTCAGTTCTCAATTTTTCATATTTTTTTACCCTCTCGGAACATTTATCTGATCGACCATTGAGAGGTAATTTTAACTTTTTCTTTGTTCGAAAGAGCAAACATTTCTCTAAAAATTGCCGGAACAGATTTCGAAGCAAACCCCGTCATTTTTTATGCCACGGTAGGTTCCAAAAATGTTCCGTGTTGAAAGCCCTGTTTTTGGGTCTATTTTGGGAATAACTTTTTAATTATGATAATTGATTGGTTAAAAATTTTATCATCTTCGTGTTACATTCAGTCTTCTGTCTCCTGAAATTTTCAACGATATATGATGTACCATTTAGAAAATCGATTTCTGAGGGGGAGGGGTCCCCTTAAACTGATATTCAAGATGATAGAAATCTATCAAAATAAAGTAGGATATTTGTATGCATATTCTGCTATATCTTTCTAATATTTTGTTTTTTTTGTTACGGTATACCATACTGAGCTACTCAGACAAGGCGTCTTTCATGCTCCTAACATTTAAATTTGATATACGAGTATTTACGAAAAATCTTCGCAAAATTCATTTCTAAACATTTAAACTATATTAAGATATCCATAACAACTGAGACAAAACATAGTTTATTCCACTAGTTGATTTGGAGTGTAAAATGGATTAAGTTTTCATTAAAACAGCAGTACAACTCAACGAGATATGAAACAATCCTGTCGCTGGAAGTAGATTCATCAAATTGTTACCCGAAAAATAGAAAGAATCTCTACTATTCTCAGATTCTCCTTCTGAAGTATCTGTTACACTTTGCGACTTCTTTGCTTTCTAATTCTCTCAAATTTCTATGCTTCGGTTAAATTCGGATCATTCGCCTTCGAACCGAACCATTCCCAACACTGGTCGAAACCAGAAAATGATTACTCATGAAATGAATATTTATTTCACATTTCTCATACAAGCATTCATGTTTTTTTTATGAAGAAGAACTTTTCGGAGACGTTAAATCTCTACGAACAGTTGTTACTGATACTGAGCTTGTTTTTTCTGCAGACAGTGAATTCATTTCCATTTTCGATGTAGCTGATGGTAATTTTCTAACTCTATCAACTTTAACTGATTTCACACGTTCAGTATTCACTGCACTGCTCTTTCGTTGTATAGTTTCACTTTCTTCTATACTTGGTAATTTTTTCGATGGACCAATACGAATAGTCGTTTTTCCCACTGACGAAGCCGATCGTTTTCGTTCATTCTCTATATCCTTTAACTCTTGATTATCACTTGCATCAGAATGAACTGAAGCACGTTTTACTTTTGTAACAGATACACCTTGCCGTGATGTTGTATCTTCATCGACATCAGTCACAATCGTTTGAGCATCAGTAACATCAATAGCAAATTTTGATGCAGTACTCTCGGCAAAAGAAGTGGTTCGATCAACAAGTCGATCCTTCGCTGATGATTTTCGACGATATATGCGATTCAAAAGCCACTCTTTGAATCTTTGGTATCGCAATTTTCTTGGTCCTAGCACTGTCTTGGGTTTCGATGTATCTTCAGAATGTCTTCGTCTTCGTCGTCGACGAGCTGCAGGTGCCCTACAAATAACATACAATTCATCATCGTACAAAAACTAAATTTAAAGAAATCTTACCATAAACAACAATATAAACAAAAGCAACAACAACAAACAGCCATTAGAAAAAACAGAAGGGATAAACCTGTAATTAATAACCAATTGACAGTTGATCCTGACTTCGGTGTCGTTGTTGCGGTCGTACTAAACATTCATTAAAATAAAAAATATTGAATAAAAGTCTCCGATTACACGTACACAGTTGTTGTTGTAACCGAAGTCGTCGTTGTAGTTGTAGTGGTTGTAGTAGTAGTTGTTGTCGATGTAGTCGTCGTCGTTGTACTTGTAGTTGTCGTAGAAGTGGTAGTTGTAGTGGTGGTCGACGTTGTTGTTGTGCTTGTTGATGTTGTAGTACTCGTCGTAGTAGTAGACGTGGTTGTCGTGCTTGTTGACGTTGTCGTACTTGTAGTGGTTGTTGTCGTAGAAGTTGTGGTTGTCGACGTGGTTGTAGTTGACGTAGTAGTCGTTGTACTTGTCGTTTCCGATGTTGATGTCGTTGTAGTTGATGTAGTTGTTGACGTTACACAAAGATCTGATGAATTCTTTACTGTGAATAGCTCACAATGTTCTTCTGATTGGTCCATTTCACTAGTTATTCAATTACTTGCATATATTACAAGAAATATTGAAATAGATTACCTTGTATATGCAATGGCACATATTTCTTCATATCCAACTTGATCTATTTGTGGCGTCCACGTAAATGTCACATAGAATAATGTTGAATTCGTGGGTACAATTGTTAAACTACCAGCAGTAAGACCACTGACCGCGGATGCAGCAATACTAGTTATATTTGAAATACTACGACTACAATTAAGCATAGCATATATTTGAAAAGTAACTGTTACTCCCACTTGAACTTCAAGACAACGAGTAAGTGGAAGAATTACAGGTACTGATTTACATTGTGGTTGTGGTAAAACATAAATGAGTAATTGAACAGGAACCGAACTTAATGGTGTCATGCTTGAACCATCGATGAAATCTTCTACCTATAATACATGATAAGAACAAATGACTATTATTTGTAATTGATTTAATTACCTGTATAGCGACTCCATACCAGATTCCAACTTTTGGAGCTGTAATTGTAACAGTACAATCCGATAAATCTGTGTTATTTGGCAAGCTTCCAGGGTAGCATATACCTCCACATTCATCGATAGCTTGTC
>Ga0209960_1002663_pt1 | contig 17192 bp, 21 predicted proteins | sample ThiBiot_500_plan_2_FD_183947 | JGI IMG/M metagenome (GOLD analysis project Ga0209960, IMG submission 183947) | Wastewater bioreactor microbial communities from Cape Town, South Africa - Thiocy_expt_500_plan (SPAdes) | ecosystem: Engineered > Bioreactor > Thiocyanate-remediating >...
AAAAAAAAAAAAAAAAAAAAAAAAAAAAAAAAAAAAAAAAAAAAAAAAAAAAAAAAAAAAAATACTTGAAGTTGGAGTGCAGCTCGTTCCACAGTTCTACTTTTATCACTTTCGAGTCTAGATTTTAATAACAATGCCATTGTATGAATTAACCAATTATTTACATTTTCAAGTACACGCTATTTATTTATTTTATTTTATTTTATTTTATTTATTTATTTCTTAGAAATAAAACAAAAGAAGAATAAGTATCAGAATAAAAAAGACCATGGCAAATGCTTGAAGTTGTTCAACAGAAAGCCCATGAATAGGATTGAGTCGTTTCCAATTTAAACTTTTGAACATTATTGTTTTAATTTTCTTTTTTTTTGAAAAAAAGAAAAGAAAAATTACCAAAAAGCTAATAAAATACTTTGATCTGTTGCGCTCAACACATTTTTTTCAGTTTCTTCAGTAAAAGCAACTTTATCTAAGAGTTGGTCATCATTTAAATCTAATTCCTTGGGTGCATTGACTTGATTAGTACTAGATTCTTTTTTTTTTTGATTGTCATTGTTGTTGTTAAAATTAATTAAGAAAATGAAAAAGAAAATGAAAATGAAAATGAAAATGGTACTCTTTTTGCTTTGAGCTTGAATTACTAATTGTGCGGTATCCTTTTGTTGAAACTTTGTTCTTTTTCCCATTACTCCACTAAAATCCCATTCAAATCCTGTATGTTCTTGAGCTTTTTTAAATTGTTCCTATATTTGAAATATCATTTCAAAATCTTCCTTCTTTTTTGAAAGGAAAAAATAAGAAATTTTTTTTTACATGAGATTTTTTATCTTCACCATATTGATAATACACTAAACCAAATTCTAGGCAATATTTTGCATGTAATTCTCTGGAAAAAAAATTTTTTTTAAAAAAAAGAAAAAAAAAAAAGAATCAAAACTAACTCATTTTCAGGAGTTTTAGGAGGTAACATTGTCATTCCTTTTTTCATTTCTTCCAAAATTAGAGCATAAAGTGTTGAAGATCCATTCTCAAGAAGTTTTTGTTGAGTTAAAAGACACCTTGAGGCCCACCAAAATGAAGACTATTTTATTTTTTTTATTTTTTCAATATGAGATTTCAAATCAAAAATAAAGAGGAAAAGAGGGGAAATACTTCTAATTTCGATAAAGATGATTTAAAGTCTACAAGTATCCATTTAGAAAATAAAAGAAAAAGAGGTTGTTGAGTTAATTGATAACATTCTTCTCCATCAATATTTAATAATCCCAAAATTTGTGAATTGTTAATCTATTTCCATTTTTTTTTTCATTTATTTTATTATGTTAAAAGATTAATATTTTTATTGAAAAAAAAAAAAAAATTAATTTTCAGAAAAAAAAAAAAAAAACTTTTCCATTTGCCATGTAAGGATTTGAATAAGAAGAAGGAATTAAATTTTCTGCTTGAAGTGAAAGTTTAGGTCCAGTCCAATTAATTTGAATGAAACAATTTAATAGAGTTATTCCAATTATCATAACTTCTAATTGTTTTCTAATAATATCCACAAGAGTTGAATTTTCATCTCCAAAGATATATTCATTAATATTGATTTTGACTTGTCCTTTCAAATCTTTGATTTTTTTTTTTTTTTTTTCAAAAAATTATTGAAATTGGAATCAATTTTTCAATTTAAAAAAAAATACCAATATCTGAAGATTCTTTAATAGAAAATATTTGTTTTGAGGCATGTGATTCTAAAATTTCTTGAAATTTTGCACTTTGAAATAGTTTGAGGAGTGGAATAATTGGGTCATCATTAACTAACAAATAGAAAAACAAAAACAAAGATTAGATTAGAATGGGTTATATCTTCATCTTTCATTTCTTTTTTTTCAAATTTAATATTCAATTAATTCTTGAGATCAAATTGTCAATGAGGAATCGATTTGATGGTCAAATATTGCAACAAATTGAAATTGATAGTCAACTTTTTGGGGAAAACTTGAAGAGAAACTCTAATTCCAAAGCCTCCTCAGTCTAAATTTCTTGAAATTACTTTCCAATCAACTAAAAACAAATTGCATTCAATACGTGGGTCTTCTTCAATCTTCAACATCAAACTTTCTTGAAACAAGCAAAGGTGAGAGATTTCCAGATTCCCCAAACACCAAAGGGTGAAAAGAATAAAGAAACAAAGAGATAGAGTAGAGTAGAATAGAATGAAAAGTAGTATAAGAATATAAAAGAAAGAATTACCTAGTTCTAAAGTCAAGTCAACATTCCCATTGTTCTCAATGAGAAGCCATTGCACATCCGCCACAGCCAAAGCCATCTGGTTTTCCTTTTTTCTTTTTTTGTATTTTGAAAAAGGAACATGTTTATAACAATTTTTATAATTATTGATTCCTTTTTTCCAAAATAATTTTTTTTTTTTCCTTCCAATTCTCCCTCTCCTCTCTTCTAATTGATCATCTAATCAACTTCAACTCTTATAACTCTTATTATAACTCTTTATAACTCTTATTAACTCTTCTATTAAAGCTCTTTTTTAGAACCCAAAAAGAGCTTTTGATATATTCATATTGTTAAATAAAAGGGATCAACTTCAAATAATGGAAAAAGGAATAGTATTTAATGAAAGTTTATAACGTTATCTTATGAAATGTGAAAGATATCATTATTGGAAAGTTGAAATAGAGATATATGGATATGTTATATTTTGAAGTGATGAATATTATAATTATTAAGAATGGATTAGATTGGATGAATTGATTAATTAATGATTGATAATTGTTTTTTTTTTTTTTTCTTTTTTGAAGATCTCTTATTTTATTTTTATTATTTTAGTCTTGGAATAACAGTAATTGAGAACTAAAGACAGAGGAAACGAGAGAAGGGATAAAGTTAGATTTCATTTCATTTAAAGAAGAAGAAGGTTTGAATTATTTTATTTTATTTTTTATGTTTGTCAGAAATATTAAATATTAAATATAAATATATGGATAAACAGAAAAAAAAAAAGTAAGAAGACATGGATTGGGGAAGTATGAGTAAAGATCAAAGGGAGAGAGAGGTAGCTAGAGCTTATCGAGTGAGAAAAACACTTTTGAAAATGTTGAGTGATAGAGTTTATTTAGTCAGTATGAAGGAGTTAGAAGCAACTTTAGATGATTTTATTCGTGAATTTAACCCAATGAATGATTTTGAGTAAGTGTTTTTTTTTGTTTTGTTTTTTTTTGTTCTTTCATTTGACTTTTCCTTGTTTAACTTTGATTTGAGGAGAAATAAAATATTCAAACTAATCATAATAAATATTAATAAAATCAACAGCCGTGAAAGACTCGCAATTTTAGCTCAAAATAGAGATGATCCTACTGACCAAATTATGGTTTTTTTCCCATCAGATTTCCAACTCGGAATGAAAATTATTAATTTGTATAGTTTAAACCCTTTGCCTTTTTTTTTTTTGAAAATTCAATATAGAATTAGTTTCAAAATAAAATAAAATAAAATAAAATGATTTTTTTTGTAGGTACATCGAAAAAATGAAACAAATTCATTGTCAAAAAGCTATTATTGTATTTAGAGGGAAAATTACAGGATTTGCAAAACAAGTAATTATTATTTTTTCTGATATCAAAAATTAATTGGAATCAATTTTAAATCTGACAAAATATTAGTTGTTAAATGAATCCAAAACAATCGAATTATTCAATGAAGAAGAATTGTTAGTCAATATTACTGAACATTCACTCGTTCCAAAACATGTGTTATTATCTGATGATGAGAAAAAACAACTTTTAGAGAGATAGTTTCATTTTTTTTTCTTTATCTATCCTTTTTTTCCTCTCTAATATGAAATCTCTATTCTATAGCCTATTAAAAGATAGTCAACTTCCTCGTATTCAAGAAACAGATCCTATTGCCCGTTATTATGGATTAAAACGTGGACAAGTTGTTAAGATTATCCGTCCTAGTGAAACTGCAGGAAGATATGTGACCTATCGAATTGTTTTTTAAAAAAATTGAAAATGAAAAATCAAAACCTTCTTTCTTTCTTTCTTTTATTGTCTTTTGTTGCAATTAGTCTTGATTTCAATTGAGTCATTAGTATTTTAAGTATCAAGAAGAAGAAATTTGATTGATTTCTAAGCAATAAAATAAAAGATAAGAAGAAAAAAAAAAAAGATGAACAAAGAAGAGATTTATCGTGATCTTTGCCTTGAAGTCAAAGAACTTGTTTCTGATACTCGAAACTGGGTTAGCAATACCTCTAATGTCAGTGCACTTGTTTATTCAACACTTCGAAAGAATGGAATGCCAGTTAATTGGGTTGGATTTTACTTTACTGATAAAGAGAATATTGAAGTGAAGGAAAGTGAGAGAGAGAAGAGATTAAACTCTCACCATGATCAAAGTGAAAGTGCGAAAGAACTTGTTGAAAGTGAGAAAGGAAAGAGTCTTTGGTTAGGACCATTTCAAGGAGAAGTAGCTTGTTTGAAGATTGGAAAAGGAAGAGGAGTTTGTGGTGCTTGTGTTGTTAAAAGAGAGACTATTGTTGTTCCTGATGTTCATAAATTCCCAGGACATATAGCTTGTTCTTCATTAACAAACTCTGAGATTGTTCTACCTTTACTCTTGAAATCAAAAGGAAATGATAATGAAACAACAATTATTGGAGTATTTGATTTAGATGGTTTGGAACCAAATGTTTTTGATGAACAAGATAAAGTTGGATTGGAAGCAATTGTTGAGATTCTACTTCAATCTTCAGATTGGAATATTTGGAATGTATAAAACAAGTTGAAATGAAGAAAAAAGAAAGAAAAAAAAAACAAATAGATTTATTTTCAATATATAATAAAGAGAATATAATATACAGAATCTTTTAACTTTTAACTTTAACTTCTATTTCTTACTATCATCGGATGAATCTTGTTGATGTTGAGCTTCAAGATTTTGTTGAATTGTTTCTTCAGATGTTTCAGTCATTTCAGATTTAAAATTTCTATTTGATTATTGAAAGAAAATTAATTCATTGAATGATTGATTTTTGTAAAGCAAGTAATAAATGTTAAACCTATTTTGATGTTGTTGTTCAAGCATAGGTTGGAAGATATAGATTCCACTTCCAACACCGACAACAGTGACAAAGATCAGCTCCTTCAACCTCATCCTCTGGCATAAAAAATTTTTAAAAAAAAAATAAAAAATGCACAGTCATTCATTTCATCTCCACTTCTCTTCTCCTCATCTCCTTTCTATTTTCTCTTGGGAAGCCTTCCAATTCATTCTATTCCAAAGGAATCAAATACCAAGGTTTTTTATTTCTAATTGATTAAATCCTTTTCTTTCAATCTCTCTTATTAATAATTTCTTTTCTTTAAAAGCCCTTTCTACCAACTGGAAAAACTAGCACAAGTTTGATTTCTTTGATTGATTTTCGTTTGACCTGAGATTTCAAATTCGTAAGATAAAGATCCTTTAAATTCTTTTTTTTTTTATTTGTGAAAATAGAGAGATGTAACAACAATCACTCTATCAAACTTAGAAATGAAAAAAATGAAAGAAGTATGTTTGATTTTTTTTTTTTTTCTCCTGAATGAATTATTAAAACAATTAATCACTAAAATCATTTTTTTTTTATTCATGAATAAGATTGTGCAGAATGGACAAATGCTTCAAAATCAATTAGAACAATTAATAACACTTCCACAACATCTTCTTCCTTCAACAATCGTCTTTATCCTTGGCTCATCTATTTTAACCCCAAAAGAAATATTTCTTTTCCATTTTTCACCCTCAACGATATCAAGTGAATCAGAAAAAATTTCAACCATTCAAGAAATGAGCAGAAAATTTATTAGAGAGTTAGTTCAAATAACTTCAGAATTGAGAGATGCTTCAGAATTGGGTACATGATCAAAACAATCATATTATTCATTGCATCTCTAATCTTCCAACAAACAAAAACAAAAACAAAAAATTAAATCACAAAGGTCAAACTAAAGTTCATATCTTAATTCAAGCTCAAAGACAACTTCCCTTTGATTTCCTAATCCCAAAACAAAACTTTGAAATTAAACTTCAAAAATGTTCTTCTGTTGTAAAAATTGATATTATTTCGGATGTTGATAACTCTCAAATTCAAACTGACCCCCAAGATTTAATTGAATTAATATGGTATCAAGTTGGAAATTCTATTAGTGGATATTATGTAAATTAATGAAAAATAATGAAAAATAATGAAAAATAATTGTGTCCTTTTTTATTTATTTATTCTTATTTTATTTTATTTTATTTAGTCTTTGAAAGAATTGTTTAATTCTCTTCCAATCAACATTCTTCTAATTTCAGAGGTTCCAGCACCAATTTCATATAATTTTGCATCTCTTAAAAATCTACCAGTTGAATAATCATTAATATAACCATTTCCACCAAGAAGTTGAATTGCATCAAGGGCAACTTCAGTAGCTCTTTCACCAGCATAAAGAATTGCTCCAGCACAATCCTATTTTATTTTATTTTATTTTTTTTTTTTTCCAAAAAATTTAAAAAATGGACCAAAGAGAAAGAAAAGAAAAGAATGGAGGAAAAGTATACCTTTCTTAAAGCTTTTCCAGCATCACATGCTTTTGCAACAGCATAGACATATGATCTAGTTGCCATTAATTTGGTGTACATATCAGCTAATTTTCCTTGAACTAATTGGAATTCAGCAATTCTTTGACCAAATTGTTTTCTTTGATGAACATAAACAAGCGTTTCATCTAAAGCAGCTTGCATTAATCTTTGAAGTGAAGTTAAGTTAGACTTATGATCATTTTTTTTTTTTTAAAAAAAAAAAAAAAAAAAAAAAAAAAAAAACCCAAGTGGACCAGCAGCAAGAACAGCTCTTTCAAAATCAAGACCACTCATTAAGACATTAACTCCTTTTCCTAAGTTTCCAAGGATATTTTCCTCTTTTTTTTTCAAAAAAAAAATTTTTTTTTAATTCTCAAATTCTTCAATAATTAATTTTTTTTCAAGTTAAATTACCTGGAACTTCACAATCCTCAAAAATTAATTCACAAGTATTTGAACCTCTCATTCCTAATTTATCAAGTTTTTTACCTGTTGAAAATCCTTTCATCCCCTTTATTTTATTTTATTTTATTTTGGTTTTATTTCCAAAGAAATTAATACCAACAAAGAAAGAAAAGTAATACCTTTTCAACAATAAAAGCTGTAATTCCTCTAGGTCCAGCATTTATATCAGTTTTTGCATAAACAACAAGAACATCAGCATCAGGACCATTAGTAATCCAAAATTTAGAACCATTTAAAACATATGAATTTGAACTTTTTTTAGCTGACAATTTCATTGAAACGACATCGGAACCAGATCCATGTTCACTCATAGCTAAAGCACCAACATGATCACCACTAATTAATTTTGGAAGATATTTTTCCTTTTGTTTTTCATTTCCATTTCTCTTGATTTGGTTAACACAGAGATTTGAATGAGCCCCATAACTCAATCCCAAAGAACCACTTCCTCTACTAATCTCCTCCATAATAACACAGTGTTCAAAATATCCAAGTCCCATTCCTCCATACTTTTCCTCAGCAGTGATTCCTAACACTCCAAGAGAACCCATCTTCTTCCACATCTCTCTTGGGATGGAATTCTCACGGTCCCATTGGCCAGCATTTGGGTAGACATCGGTTTCAACGAACTTTCTAACAGTTTCATGGAGAGTCTTTTGGTCATCAGTCAATCCACTAAGAAGATGAAAGCTATCTTCAAGGACTTGAGTGGTGAGACAACGTTGAGTGAGTTTGAAGAGAGAACTGGTTGAGGTGCGAAGATTGGAAACACGAAGCATGATGAATTTTTTTTTTAATCTTTTTTTTGTTCGCCATTTTTTTTTTTCGATTATACTCACCATTAAACGATTAAATGATCATCTAAATGATGATCATTTGATGATTGATTGATTTCTTCTTTTCTTCAAACAATTCAATTCGAAACAATGAAAAGAAATATCAAAATCATAATAGGTGGAGAAGAAATAAAGATAATCTAAAGCAAGAAATCAGGACTTCAACAATAATTCAAATCATAACAATTTTAATAACTTTCTTTTATTACAATGAAGCTTTTTTTTTAAAAAAAAATAACATAAATACAAAATACAAAATTTTCTCTGTTTGTCTCCTATTTGAGGAAGACAACAAATAATGGAAGTGTCTCTGGTTTGTCAAAAACAACAATTTCATCTACAGCTTTTTCTGGATCAATTTCTCCTTTGAATGGATAGTAAGTGCTTTTATCAACTTTTTTTTTTTTTTTGTTATTATTATTTGAAAGAAATATCTATCTAAAAGAAAAAGAAAAAAACCAAGAGCATAATGGGATTGATAGCCTTTCATACAAGCTTTTCCATAAAGAGTTTCAGCATATTTTTTATGGCTTTGATTGAGAGTATTTGATGATAGATGAATTGATTGGTTTGAACCAATTGAATGTAATGAATTCAATGAGCTTGATGAAGTTCGATGAAGTGAAGAATCTAGTTTTTGAATTGATTGATTCTCTGCAATTTGGAATTGAGTTTCAAGTTGGGGCCATTCAGATGCTGGGTAGGCATTTCCAATAATAACACATGAGATAACAAAAACCTTTCCAAGATAAGAATTTTTAGAATACTTTGCAGCATACTCATATGAGCCAGAGAAATAAATTCCTAATGAAAATGAAGATCAGAAAAATTAAGAAAGAAATGAATAAACATCAAATAATAAGGAAGAATAAACCTTTTCCAAAAAATCCAGAATCAGCTTTTTCTGAAACTGCTTTAACTCCAAAACCAACACCACAAATTCTTCTTGCAGCATGAGAGTTTGTTCCATGAATAACTGGAAGAATAAATGCCTAATCAAAGTTTTTTTTTTTTTTTTTGGAAAAAAAAAAGGAAAGGAGAAGAATGAGAAAGAAAAGAGAAAGAAAGAAATCAAATAGAAAAGAGGAAAGAAAAAAATACTTGACGACCATCATTCCAACCAGCTGTAAAATTAGAAAGATTATTGGTTAAGTGGTCATAAATAACTTTCCTTTGCTCAACATCTGATTTTTGTTTCCAATTATCTCTTTTATAATTGCGGGGATCTTCACCATGTAATTTTGTAACTTTTTCTCTTTGCTTTTGAAAAAAGTCAATCAATGTTGGATTATGAATCATAATTGCTGTTTTTAATTTATCAATTGGAGCTTTAAAATGTTTAAATAATTCGACTAATTTTTCATAAGGTGCTCCCTCCTTCACTTTTCCATCACTAACTACAGTTAATGTATAAAAGATGTCACTTGAAGGTGGACTTGAACGATATAATTTCCAATTTGGTGATGAATTTTCTTTATTTGGTGAGAAATCATTCCACCAATTTGTACCTTTTATTGGATGTGTAAGATTAGTATCAAAATAAAATGAAACAAGAATAAAAAGAATAATAATAAAATAAAATAAAATAAAATAAAATAAAAGTAAGAAAATAAAAAAAAACCTGAAACAGCAAAATCAATTTGAATTCCAGCAGAAAAAAGTAATTCAACAGGAGGTAAAGGAAGTTTAGTAATAGGACATCGAAGATCTCCAGCTGCTGGATTATTTGCTGCTTGTAAACATTGTTGAATTGTAACAAGACCATCTGAGTCATGAGTTGATTTTACACATTGCTTCCAAGCCAAATTTTGATATGTATCACAACATGCTTCAATATATTCAATAATTTGACTTAAAAATTCGATACACCATGTTCTATTTGTTGCCCTTACTTTGATTATGAGAATATTTTTTTGAATATCTAACTCTAGTAAAGAAAATGCATCATCCTTGAAAATAAGTGCTCCATATCTCCAAATACTTTCTCTATAAATATATTGATGTAATTTAACTAAGAGTTTGGAAATTAGTTCTTTTGGGGTAACATCAAATAAGATGATTCTCTCAACTGCTTCAGTCTTGTCTCGACAAATATTTGACCAATGCCCTTCAATTGTAAGCCCCCTCTCTACAGGAAGAAGACAAGGAACAACACTCTTTTGTTGCCAAAAGTCTACTTCAACTTTTTTATCCTCATCATCATTTTTCTGATCCTCTAAAACGAATGATGTCTCAAAATATTCGAGTAAGGCGATGAGAGTCGGAGCTTTATCAATATAATTAGGCCAGATCTGATGGAGATTCATATGAGGAATGATTCCATTTGTTATGGAAGTTGATGTTGCAGGATTAAATAATTGTGCAAGTACATCTTTAGTAAGAAAATGTGGATCTAAAATAACAAGAGAGGATAACTTTTCCATATTGTGAAAATAGGTACATACTCCCCAAGAAGAGAGTAAAAATAATGCTCGTCGAACTAAACCCTCGTCAAAATTTAACCTTTGCTCCTTGAAGTTCTTCATTAACTCTGAGATTTCAATAATAGGCATTAACCTCTTTGTATGTTTTAAGGATTTCAAATGCTTTTCAATGACCAAGTAACTTTCAGGAACTGTCTCTCCAAAATAAGAATGTGTAAAAGGTAATGCAAATATGGCAGAACGAAGTGTTTCAATGTTGGTAAGCTCTTTACAACTCACTTCAAAAGTTTCAATACCACAAGTTAAACCTAAAGTTTGTGCAATCTCTCTAATTTTTTCATCACGTTTTACTTGTTGAGACCTCTCCTTCTCAGGTAACATATCCAAATGAGTTCCAACAACAACAATTGAGAAGAGATTCTCATTCTCTGCTTTATTTCCAATATGAACATGTAAAGATCTTAACCAGAAATTTAAACCCTCTAATCCTTTCTCTCCCTCATGCATTTTCCATAAAACTAAGAAAACTGTTCTAGATGTCAAAAAGTAATGATGATTATTATAATAATCCAGTTGCCCAGCAAAATCCCAAACACTCATTTCATATGTTTCAGTTGGGAGCTGTTCTCTGGCAACTGGATGATCAATTCTATGCTTGGTAATTTCAATTCCATGAGTTGCTGCATTTTTTGTCAATCTTTTAAACCTAACCAACCAATGCTTTTTGGTATCCTCATCATCACAATAAAGTTTTAATTCTGGCTGACCTTTTTTAAATGTAAGTTGAATTCCATGACTTTCTATTTCACTAACATCACAATCTCCAGCTACAATATCATGTATTTTCCCTTTATGAGGCTCTACAGAGTCTGGTGATCTATATTTTGTGAGATGTGATCCTTGTAATTTAAACCAATATTCTGTTCTTTTAACTTGTCCTTGACTTTTCATTCTCCCAGTCATTGGAAAGATGCAATCTAAAATTGTTGTCTTGCCCACATTTTCATATCCAACCACCATTAATTTTGTTCGATATAAAGGAATTGTGATTGGAGAACGGAACAAATCTAAAATATATCTTGTTATTGCCCGAGTTCCTTGACCTTGAACTTCAATAGGAATTTTTTGAAGTCCATCAAATTTATCAAGTTTTACATCATCAATTCTAAAGGGATTTTTTTTTTAAAAAAAAAAAAGAAAAAAAGAAAATGAAAAAAAAAAAAAAAAAAAAAAAAAAAAAAAAATGGAAGGAAACTAACTCGATTAATTTTAGTGTTGTGATAAAATGTTCAAGATTCCAGAGTAACATTCTAAAGAAAGCTAGATATCCTTCTGTACCAATTTTGCAATTTAAAATTCTAGTTTGAAATTTGAAAAGTTAAGATCCAAAGACGTCAAATAAAATTGTCAAATGTCAAATAAAAAAGAAAAAGAATAAATAAAATAAATAAAACTTGATGGATTCGAGTTTCTTATTCTCTTTAATGAGAGCTTCAACAACTTTTAAACCTTCATTTTCAAGTGGATTATCAATAATTCTATTTATTCAAAGAAAAGTTTGAGTTTAACAATGAAAGAAAGAAGAAAAAGAAAAAGAAAAAGAAAAAGAAAAAGAAAAAAACTCTAAGGAAACTAAGTATGGGGCAAATTGATTGAGGTTCTTCAGCTTCAACGCTGTAAGTTTATTCTCTTGAAATCTTTTTTGAGAAGAAAAAATTAAATTAAATTTTTCAATAATAAATAAATTGTTTTTGGTTGGAAAAAAAATACCGAAATCCTTCAACAAAATTTTCATTAGTTTCAATATCATCTAATATCTGTTTAAAATCCATTTCAGTAATTTCTTCTTGGACCAAATGAAGAATTTTGTTTTTTGTTTTCATATGTAACCATTTTTTACGATTCTCCACTAATTGTTAATGAAGTTTAATTTTGTTTTTTGTTTTTTTTTTTTTCTGAAACAAATAAATAAAACAAAAAAAAAAATTTTTTTTAAAAAAAAAGGAAGTGAATTCTTACAATTTGATTCATAGTCTAATATTAAATTCGATATATCAACATCACTGAATGAATTTACTTTCTCAATGACACTTTGACCTTTAAACATTGCTTTTGTGTTGATAACTTTTGTGGAGGTAAATAAAACTTTGAATAATGTCAATTGAACTGCATTCAAGATAGCAAATAAGGGAGTTAATCCATTTGAAGCTGGTTTGTTAATATCAACAAGCTCATGAGCCAGTAATATTTCAAATATCTCAAGATTTCCTTGTTGACAAGTTGCAATGAAGGGAGTGATTCCATCTTTTCCAGATAAATTTGCATCAATTCTAGGATCTTGTAATAAAAGTGTAACAACTTCAGCTCGACCATAAAAACATGCAACAAATAATGGAGTTCTTTGGAATTTTTCTTCTGCCCAATTAACATCAATTTCTTTTTGACGAAGCATTTTTTGAACACCTTCTATATTTCCTTCAAAGGCTGCGTCCCATAAATAACTCTCTATTTTTTTTTATTTTTTTTTATTTCTTTGGTTTATTTTGATTTTTTTTTTTTTAAAGAACTCTTTTGACTTTTATTTTCTCATTAACTTCAGGAAAAAAAACAAAAAAATAAAAATGAACCATAATAATTGATCTCTTTTTGTAATTGGCGCCTCACTTTTGAAGGATTCCTCTCATATTCAGTAAGTAATCTTACAATCTCTGCACCATTTTGATATCTTCTTCTGACATCTTCTGGTTGTTCCCATGGTGCCTGAGCAGCATGTGTACTAATTTTTGCTTGATCTAAAGCAGTTAAACCTTGTTGAGCATCTCTTGCTGAAGTATTTATTTCTTTATCAGTGGCTAAAATTAATTTTAAAATCATCAAGTGGCCATTTTGTGATGCTAACCACAGTGGAGTACGACCATTTGCTCCTGAAAAATTGACATTTGTTCTTTCATCAAACAAGAGTAATTTTGCAATATCTGCATGACCAAGTTCACAAGCAATTAAAAGTGGAGTAGCTCCAGTATCTCTTGGTTGATCCACTTCCACTCTTTCTTTATCATTTAATAATAATTTAACGATTTCAGTTTTCCCATTTTGACTTGCAATAAAAAGGGGTGTACAACCTTGATGTTAAAGTTTGTTCAAAATAAAAGAAGAAAAGAAAAAAGAGTGAATCAAAAATCACCTTGGATTTGAGCAAGATTTACATCCACACGAGGATCGGCCATCATTAATTTTACAACTTCAGCTTGTCCTTCTTGACAAGCCAAGAGAAATGGTGTATTTCCATGTGCTGGATAATAATAATTTGGTAGAATACGAGGGTCTTGTAAGAACAATGATACAATTCTTGAGTATCCAAAATAACAAGCATACATCAATGCTGTGACTCCTGATTCATCATCTGGTGCGTTAACATTGAAGTCATAAGTCAATAGCCTTTGAACTTCATTTGTGCTTGCTTGACGAGTTTTCTGGCGAAGCTCTTCTTCCAGAAACGACATTTTGTTTTCAGAAAACCTAAATAAATAAATTGTGAATATATAAATAAAAAAAATCCAATTCATCTTATTCTTATTCGCATTTTTATATTATTAGTTATTATTTTTTTATTAAACCAATATTAAAATTGCTGGTTACAAAAAAAAAGATCGAATCGTGCATCACTTTCAACTTAATTATATAATTAAAAACTTCTTTATTTTCTGAATATTATTTATGAGAAATGATCATAATATTTAAATGAATGAATGATAATTATTGAATAATTATTCGTGTTATAATTATTATTGAAACAGGATGCCAAAAAGTATTTTTTATTTTTTTCTAATTATTTTCTAATTTTTTTTCAAAAAAAAAAAAGATCAAGGAAATCATTCATTGAATAAAAAAAGTCTACTATAAGTAGTGATTGATTGATTATTATGACATTGTTATTATTAAGATAAGTTAGTTAGTTAACTTATTTATTGATTGAGTATTATTATTAGACTTGCATGAAATTTTATTTATTTTTTTGTTTCAAAAAAAAAAAAAAAAAAAAAAAAATATCGTGATCGCTTCTGTCCCTTCCAATAAAAAAAAAAAAAACAAAAGCAAAAAGAGAAAGTTTCAAATAAAACTGTTGAACTCTAACAACATCTCCTCATCACAAAATCAAACTGGATTTGAAATGTTCAGCTGCTCATCAAAAATGAACACGAACATCCAAAAAAAAAAAAAAAACTATAACTCGTATTATTCAAATTAAAACAGACAAATGGACATTCAGGGGGATGACATTAGCCGCCATTTTTTTTTCTTTTTTCTGACTCATTTTTGCCGAAAGAAAAAAAAACAGCAAAATTTAATGATTGATTGAATGATTTGAAAAAAGAAACAGCAAAATTTAATGAATTACAATTGGAAGCAAATAAATTGCACTGAAAAGTTCAGGAATTTTTTATTTTTTATTTTTACAAACATCAAATTAAAAAAACAAAAAAAAATTTGGCGCAATTTGAATTTCAAATTGAAGATGATGATGGGTTAAACAATGGTTTGATACCTTTTCATTTTGGATTTGAATGAGAGAAAAGGCTAAAAAATTCTACTTTCAAAAATCTCGGAAAATCACACTGAAGGGTGGATGTCTTTGGAAAAAGCAAGCTGATAAAAGAAGCAGAGAATCTCAAATCATATGGTTGGGAAAGGAAAGGTTCTGGGGGACTGGTGAGAACCAGAATTGACAGAGTCTACACTTCAAACAATTTACATAACCTCATCAAAAATATCAACTACATCAGATGTCCTTACGCAGACCACGAAGCGATTGAGTTATTCTTAAGTTCCAAAAAAAAATGTTATTGGTGAAGGTTATTGGAAACTGTGCTCAAAAAACTCATTGAAGATAGAAAAAGAGGGCAAACTAATTGAAAAGAAAAATAATAAAGAGTTGAGGGTTAAATTTATTTTCTTTCAAAAGTGGCAAAATGAAAAAAAAAAAATTTTTTTTTTTATAAATGAGACTAACCAAAGAGTGTCAAGCAAACGAACTGGAAATGTTGAACTCCAAAAAAATAAAATAGAAATTTAAATCTATTTTTCATTCAAATGACGTATGGCATAAGGGAGCCTAACTTCGCTCAAAATCTTCGACTTTGGCACTTCAAAACATGTTGGTTTTTTTTTTTAAAGAAAAAATGGCGGGCATCGAAAAAAAAAAAATTGTTCAGCTTTTCATTTCATTTTCCTGAAAAGTCAATAAAAAACGTACAAGATAGCAAAAAACCAAAAACCTTTTGAATCTCAATAAGTTATCATTATCGTTATTATTATATTGATTAATTATTCATTATTAATACAAGATTAAAGAAATCAAATAAAGAAAATGATTCATTTTTTTGTTTTGTTTCGAAGTTATTATATTTTATTTATTGTTGAGACTTTTTATTTGTTTAATTATTTTTTGACGGAGTCAAGGTTTCATTTCGGTTTTCATTATTCATTTCATTTTGGTTCGAAAAAAAAATAAGACTGATATTGAAGTTCCTATTGAATAATCGAAGTTATTTGAATTAAAAATTCATATTTTTTGAAAAGAACCATTAAATAACATAATAAATAAAAGTAGATCCCAGTTGTCTTTTTTTCTTAGGAGATAAAAAGTCAATAGAGTTAATTAATTACCGATAGGAGATAGAGAGTAATAGGGAAAACAAATGAGTGACCTTGAGCTACTTCATTTGAAATTTCATCAATCTCATATTGAGACCCTTGATGAGACCGCAAATGACTTCTCAAGGTCAATGTTCTTGATGCCAGCAAATTTCGCGAAGCTAAGAGAAGATAGTCGAAATAAGAACTTCCCGCTGTTATGGAAAGCTGCAGTCGCTCATAAACTTGGACGAGCTCAAAAATTACTTGCCGAAAATGATTTCTCATATGATATTTGTTCAACATTGATGGATGGAAATTCGATTCTAGTGTATGCTGTTTCATTATCTCATTATTCAATGGTCAAAGTTTTACTTGAACACCCAAAATTGGATTTAAAAAAGTAATTTTTTTTTTCTTTAGATTATTTCTCTTGATTTCAATTTCAATTTCAATTTCTAATTTCAATTTAATTTCAATTTCAATTTTATTTTATTAGAGCTCTGAATCAAACAAATGATATAGGGAGACCATTAATTATGGTTGCTATTTTTACAAGCTCAGACGAGGTTATTCGACTTCTTTTAAAATATCCTGACTTAGATTTAGATATTCGTGATCCAAGAAAGAAAACTCCACTTCATTTAGCAGCATCAATAGGAAATTTGAAAACTCTAAGAGCACTTCTTGATAGAAATGAAATAGATCCCAATTCAAAAGATACTGAAGGTTTTCTTTCTTTTCTTTTCTTTTCTTTCTCCTTCTTTTTTTTTTTTTAATAATGGCTTATTGATTTTTTTTTAAAACAAAAAAGGAAGGGTTGCACTTCATGAAGCTGCAGCAAAAGGTCATGTTAAAGCTGTAGCACTTCTCTTATCTTATACAACAGATAAAAACATTACAGATATTCATGGAATGACAGTCATGCGTTATGCAGCTGTTGGTGATGGAACTGGACAACCAAAAGTTGTTTCTTATTTAATGAAAGATCCTGGCATTCAAATTGATGCAAAGGATTTAGGTGGAGAAACACCACTTCAAGCTGCTGCTATATTAGGGCTTGAAAAGGTTGTGAATGTTCTTCTTCGCTCAGAGAAAATTGATGTTAACAATAGAACTAAGAATGGAATGACTGTATTTGATGCTGCAATTACTGGAGGAAATGAGAATGTTGTTGCTGCTGTAACCTTTTTTTTTTTTTTTTTTTTTTTTTTTTTTTTTTTTTTTTTTT
>Ga0209960_1002668_pt1 | contig 17177 bp, 16 predicted proteins | sample ThiBiot_500_plan_2_FD_183947 | JGI IMG/M metagenome (GOLD analysis project Ga0209960, IMG submission 183947) | Wastewater bioreactor microbial communities from Cape Town, South Africa - Thiocy_expt_500_plan (SPAdes) | ecosystem: Engineered > Bioreactor > Thiocyanate-remediating >...
AGCGCGGCACACCACACCATAGGCGCGGCCGAACTGGCCCTCATGAAGACCACGGCCACGCTGGTCAACATCGCGCGCGGCGGCATCGTGGACGACGCCGCACTCGCGCAGGCGCTGCGCGCCGGACGCATTGCGGCGGCGGGGCTGGACGTGTTCGAGGGCGAGCCCGCCGTGCACCCGGACCTGCTCACCGTGCCCAACGTGGTGCTCACGCCGCACATCGCCAGCGCCACCGTACGCACGCGCCTGGCCATGGCCCAGTTGGCGGCGGACAACCTCATCGCCTTTTTCGAGGGGCGCGGGCCGCTCACCCCGGTGAACACGCCGCTGCCGCGTCCGCCCGCCGAGTGATTTGAATGAAAATGGCCTCTGGCGCTTGATGGGAAAGCGCTGGCAGCTATCAAAAACAGAGCATACCCGTGAACATGGAAATCCTGGCCGTGCTGGCCGCCCTGCTGTGGAGTGCCCTGGCCCTGGGCCTGGGCTGGCTGTGGGGCGCTGCGCGCGCGCGCGCGGCGACGCTGCAGTTGCAGGAGCAAGCGGTGGTGCAGGCCGTGGCGCAGGCCCGCGCCCAGGCGCAGATGGAGGTGCAGGCCACGGCCAACGCCCAGCTCGCCACCGCCCAGGAGCGCACGCGCGGGCTGGAGGCCGAACGCACGGCGCTGCAGGCCGAGCTGCAGCACCTGCGCACCCAGGCCGAGGGCTGGCGCGAGGCCCTGGACCGCGCGCGCGACGAGCGCGCCCAGCTTGCCGAGCGCGCCGCCCGCGTGCCGGGCCTGGAAGCCCAGTGCCACGAGCAGGCCGCGCTCACGCAGGCCGCGCGCCAGCAGGTGGCGGATCTGCAAAGCCAGCTCGCCGCCCAGGCCACGCAGCTCGACGCCGAGCGCCGCGGCGCGCAGGAGAAGCTCCAGCTCCTGAGCGAGGCGCGCGAGGCGCTCACGCACCAGTTCAAGAGCCTGGCCAACGACATCCTGGAGGAGAAGGGCAAGCGCTTTGCCGAGCAGAACCAGCAGCACCTGGGCCAGATGCTGGACCCGCTGCGCATGCGCCTGCAGGAGTTCCAGGGCAAGGTCGAGCAGTTCTACGATGCCGAGGGCAAGCAGCGCTCGGCCCTGAGCCAGCAGGTGCACCAGCTCATGGGGCTGAACCAGGCGCTGAGCCAGGAGGCGCGCAACCTCACGCAGGCGCTCAAGGGCTCGGCCAAGGCGCAGGGCAACTGGGGCGAGCTGATCCTGGAGCGCGTGCTGGAACTCGCCGGGCTGCGCCGCGGCGTGGAATACGACGTGCAGGAAAACCACCTGCGCGACGACGGCACGCGCGCCCAGCCCGACGTGGTGATCCACCTGCCCGAGGACCGGCACCTGGTGGTCGATGCCAAGGTCTCGCTGCTGGCCTACGAGGAATACGCCAGCGCCGAGGACGAGGCGCAGCGCGCCGCCGCGCAGCGCCGCCACCTCGACTCCGTGCGCCAGCACATCAAGGGCCTGGCCGAGCGCAACTACCAGCAGCTCCACGGCCTGCAATCGCTCGACTTCGTGCTCATGTTCGTGCCCATCGAGCCCGCGTTCATGCTCGCCGTCACCGCCGACAGCCAGCTCTACAGCGACGCCTGGAACAGGAACGTGCTGCTCGTGAGCCCGTCCACGCTGCTGTTCGTGGTGCGCACCGTGGCCCACCTGTGGCGCCAGGAGGCACAAAGCCGCAACGCGCAGGAGATCGCCCGGCGCGGCGCCGAGCTCTACGACCGGCTCGTGGGCTTTGTCGAAGACCTCGAGCGCGTGGGCAAGAACCTCGGCCAGGCACAGGACGCCTACGCCAGCGCCCACAAGAAGCTGAGCCAGAACCGCGGCAACGTGATCCGCCAGGCGGAGATGCTGCGCGAGCTGGGCGTCAAGCCGGCCAAGGCGCTGCCGGCGGGCCTGGTCGACCAGGCCAGAGAATCTGCGGCGACTCCCTTGCCCCTGCAGGGCAGCGACGCGCAGAGCGGATAGGGCCTGCGCGCGCGCAAGGCAGCCAGGGGGCTTGCGCCACGGCCCAATCGGAGTAGATTGGCGTTGTCCTTGCGAAGGGGGTGCGCATGCGGCAAGCCAGATGGAAACGGAAGCTGTGGCACGGTTTGCGTGCCGCCGCGCTGGGGGGGCTGGGCCTGGCGGCGGGCCATGGACTGGCGGCGGAACGGCTCGGCCACGCCCGTGCCTTGCAACCCCAGGGGGCCGAGCAGGACGCATGGGCCCTGCTGGATGCAGAGGAGGCGTTGCGTGCGGGCGATCCGGTCTTCGACCAGGCCCTCGCCGCCGCCGCGGAGGCTGCGGGGCTGTACACCCGTGCACTGCTGGCCTGGGAGCGCGTGCTGCAGGTCCAGCCCGACAACCTGTTGGCACAGGACGCGCAGGCACGCCTGCTGCAAAGCCTGGGGGATGCGCAGGGCCTGCAGGCCCTGCCCGAGGCGGTGCGTCGGCGCAGCATGGCGGTGGATGCGGCACGCAGCATCGACCAGCACCTGTACGCCTACGACCGCCCCGGCCAGGCGGGCCGATCCTCCTGGCACGGCAGCGTCGATCTGGGGTTGGGGCACGATTCCAATGTCAACGCGGGGCTCGATCCCAGCGCGCCCGCCTGGCAAATGCCCGGCGTACCCGCGTGGTCCGTGGATCCGGCCGCCTGGAAACGTTCCTCTGGCTATGTGGCCTGGGGCCTGACTCTGCGCGGGCGGTATTTCTTGGCACCGCAATGGTCGGTGGTCGGGGGTGGCTACCTGGGTGCGCGGCACTACGGCAGCGCAGCGCAGGCATGGGAGCCTGGCGAGGCGGATGGCCACCTGGGCATGGCCTGGCGCTCCAACCGCAACGAGTGGATCGTCACGGCACGTGGCGTGCATGAAGCGCGCGATGGCCGGCAGGTGCGCGCCAGCACGGGCCTGCAGGGGCAGTGGATCCACCACATCGACGGTCTGCGCCAATGGGGCGTGTTTGTGCAGTCGCTGGAGATGCGTTATCCCGGCCAGCGCTTGCGCGATGTGCGCCGCACGGTGGCGGGCCTGAGCCATGCGCTGGTGCTGCGCAGCGGCAGCACCGTGTACCTGGGGGTGCACGCAGGCGAAGAGTCGCCGCGCCGCGGCGGGGTGGACGATCTGGGCCACCGTCTGCTGGGAGCGCGGCTGGGCGGGCAGTGGATGCTGCATCCGCGCTGGGCGGTTTTTGGCAGTGTGGATGGCGAACGGCGGCGTTTTGGGGCGGTGGATCCATTTTTTGCCGTCCAGCGCAGGGAGGTGCAATGGCGGCTGGCCCTGGGGGCCTCGTGGGTGCCTGTGCCGGGCTGGCGCGTCACACCCCAGGTGGAGTGGAGCTCTGTGGACGCCACCGTGCCCATCTTCAGCTACCAGCGCCGACTGGTTTCCCTCACCGTGCGCCGGGAGTTCTGACCGCATGCGGGGGCAGTGCTGCACCCAACCGGGAGATACGACATGACTGCGGATGACCGACCGATATCCCTTGCTGTCGCTGCCCTGTGGCTGGGGGCGGGGCTGGGACTGTATGGAGCTGACGCCCGGGCCGCGGCGGCTGGGCAGGTGCAGTTCGTGGCCGGGGAGGTACGGCTGGAGCGGGGCGGCAGTTCGCAGGACGTGCTCAAGGGTACAGGGGTCGAGGTGGGGGATGTGCTGCGCAGTGGGCCGGCGGGGCAGGCGCAGATCCGCTTCAGCGATGGCGGCATCATGGCGCTGTATCCGCGGTCGCAAATGGCGATTGAAGCCTACGGCGACAGCGCCCAGGACGGCAGCAGCGAAGACCGTTTTGCCGTGCGCTTCCTCCAGGGGGCCCTGCGTGCGGTGACGGGCAAGATCGGCCGGCGCAACCCGCAAAGCTACCGTGTGATCACGCCCACCGCGGTGGTGGGTATCCGGGGCACGGCCTTCAAGGTGTTCCTGAACGCCCAGGGCGAGGTCGAGGTTTCGGGTGAGCACAACACCATCGATGTGTGCACCGAGGCGGGGTGCGTGGAAGTCCAACCCCGCGAGGCGGTGCGCGTGCCCTCGGCCCAGCAGTTGCCGGTGTATACGCAGACGCAGGCGCTGCTGCCCTTGCCGCTGCCGCGCGCACCCTTCCAGGCGGGGGAGCAGGTGTTGCCGGGCGGGGCCTACGGAGCGGTGTTGCTGGACCAGCGTCCTTTGCCCACGACGCCGCCGCAGCCCAGTCCGGTGGTTCCCACCATCCCCGGCATGGTGCCAACGCCCGATCCCATAGTGCCTGGCAATCCGGCCGACCCGGGGGGCAGGCCGGGCACACCCAGTGCACCAGGCGTGCCTGCAGTGCCAAGCGTGCCACCAGCGACCCCGACGCCGCCTGGCACCCCTGCACAGCCCAATCCAGTGGTGCCGAATACACCGGCGGTTCCGGTGGGGCAGTCACCGGGAACACCTGCCACACCGGCGGACCCGCAAAGACCGCCTACAACACCAACGACACCAACGACACCAACGACACCAACGACACCAACGACACCAACGACACCAACGACACCAACGACACCAACGACACCAACGACACCGCTGGGTCCGATCCGCCCGGTCCGCCCCATCATCCCGGTGGGGCCGATTGCACCGATCATTGTCAGTCCGACGCCGATACCCCCCATCCGGTGAGTCAGAGGCGGTAGAAGCGCCGTATCGTTTCCCAGGCGTCCTGCGGGTCGTCGGTGCGGTGGAACAGCTCCAGGTCCTTGGGCGAGATCGTGCCTTCCTCGATCAGCAGCTCGAAGTCGATCAGCCGGTTCCAGAAGCGCGTGCCGAACAGGATGATGGGTGCCGGCTTGGTCTTGCCGGTCTGCACCAGGGTCAGCACCTCGAACAGCTCGTCCAGCGTGCCGAAACCGCCGGGGAAGACCACCAGCGCCTTGGCGCGCATCATGAAGTGCATTTTGCGCAGGGCGAAGTAGTGGAACTTGAAGCTCAGCGTGGGCGTGATGTAGGGGTTGCCGGACTGCTCGTGCGGCAGGGTGATGTTCAGGCCTATGCTGGGCGCGCCCTCGTCGTGGGCGCCGCGGTTGGCCGCTTCCATGATGCCCGGGCCTCCGCCGGTGCAGATGTGGATGCGGTTGGCCGGCTCCTGGGCGTTGCTGAAGCGCGCCACCAGGCGGGCAAACTGGCGTGCCTGCTCGTAGTAGTGGGCATTGCGCACGGCGCGCTCGGCCAGGCGCAGGCGCTCGGCGTCGCCGCTGTGGCGTGCGGCGGCGAGGGATGCCGCGGCATCCTCCGGGGACTGGAAGCGCGCGCTGCCATAGACGACGATGGTGTTCTCTATGCCCTGCGCGCTCTGGCCCAGGTCGGGCTTGAGCAGTTCGAGCTGGAAGCGGATGCCGCGCGTCTCGCGCCGGAACAGGAACTCCGGATCGGCAAAGGCCATGCGGTTGGAATCGGCCAGCAGGGGATTGCCGTTGTTGGCCTGGTGGTGCAATTCTTCCCAGGCATCGGCCAGGTGGCGTTGGTTGAGTAGGGTGGTGGCTTCCATGGGGGGAGGGTTTGTGCAGTCGGGCTGGCGCTCCGTGCCGGGTGGCAGGTGCCGCGGCTGCGGCGCGATTCTAGTGGCAGCGCGCTGTGGCGATGCCCATCGCCGCACCAGGGGTGTAGGTGCCGGGCGCCGGATGCTGCGCGATACTGCTTTGTGCCCCAGCATACGCCCAGGCGCATGCCGCCTGCAGCCCCCTCCTTCATTGCCCTTGCGCCATGACAGCCATTGCCCCCGCCGATTGGGATCCGCGCGCCGAAGCCGTGCAGCGCGACCAGATTGCCGCCTACGACCACCTGCGTGCGCAGCATGGCGTGGCGTACAGCGACATGCTCCAGTGGTCCGTGTTCGGCCACGCCGAGCTGCTGCGCATCCTGCTGGACCCGCAGTGCTTCAGCAGTGCCGTCTCGGCCCATGTGGCCGTGCCCAATGGCATGGACCCGCCCGAGCACACGGCCTGGCGCCGCCTGATCGAGCCCTACTTTGCTGCGCCGCGCGTGGCCGCCCTGCGCCCCGCCTGCGAGCGCGTGGCCGCGCAATTGCTGCAGGCCCTGCAGGGCTGCGCCACGCTGGAGCTGGCGCAGCGCTTTGCACTGCCGTTTGCCGTGCGCGTGCAGTGTGCCTTCCTGGGCTGGCCCGAGACGCTGGAGGACGAGCTGAGCGGCTGGATCGCCCAGCACCACCGCGCCGTGCGGGCGCAGGACCGCACCGCCCTGCAGGCCCTGGGCGCGCAGTTCGAGGCCCTGGTCGCGCGCCTGCTCGCAGAGCGGCGCGCGCGCGGGGCCGATGCGCCGCAGGACGACGTGATGGCCTCGCTCATGCAGGCCCGCGTCGATGGCCAGCCCGTGGGCGAGCAGGCCATTGCCAGCATCGTGCGCAATTGGACGGTGGGCGAGATCGGCACCATTGCCGCGGCCGTGGGCATCCTGGCCGAATGGCTGGCGCGCCACCCGGACTGGCAGGCCCGCCTGCGCGTCGCGCCCGCGCTGCAGGCCGAGGCCATTGAGGAGATCCTGCGGCTGCACGGCCCCCTGGTGGCCAACCGGCGCGTGGCCACCTGCCCGGTGCACCTGGGTGGGCGCGAAGTCCCGGCCGGCGGGCGCATCACCCTGCACTGGACGTCGGCCCTGCGCGACCCGCAGGTGTTCGAGGCCGCCGACAGCTTCCGCCTGGGGCGCGACCCGCAGGACAACCTGCTTTACGGCGCAGGCATCCATGTGTGCCCCGGTGCCCCGCTGGCACGCATGGAGCTGCGCGTGGCGCTGCAGGCCTTGCTGGCGGCCTGGGCCGACATGGCCCTGGTGGCTGGCGACGCGCCCGTGCCGGCGCATTACCCGGCCATGGGCTTTGCGCGGCTGCCTTTGCAGGTGCGCTGGGCCTGAGAGTTTTTTGATCGGATTCGGCGCTTGCGCTTTTCAGGATTGCGTGAGTAGCTCTCGTTTTTGTAGCGCTGTGTTGAGGTATGGACGGGGGCCGGGTCTCGCCCCGGCGGGCGACCTCCTTTTCTTGCTCATGCAAGAAAAGGAGGCAAAAGAAGCACGCCCCTGTTGTCCGTGTCCCCTGCGCTTCGCTACGGGGCAACCTGCGATGCTCGGGCGCGGGGAGGCACACGCGCCCGCCCCACGCCCTGCGCTTCTCGGCGCGGCCAGAAGGGGTTTGAAAGCCGCCACACGGGCCATCGCTGCGCTCGGCCTCGCGCGGCGAGACCCGGCCTCCGCCCTCAACTCAGGCAACCCAGGCCAACTACTCCAAAGACAGCCCTACACCCTGACCCAAGAAGCGACACCGCCTACCCCGCCGCGCGCAGCACGAGCGCCGCGCTGTGCATGCCCAACGCAGTGAGCAGCAGCGAGCCGCACAAGTGCACGGCGGCCACGCCCAGCGCCAGGGCGTAGCGCTGCTCCTGCAGCATGCCCACAACCTCGGCCGAAAAGCTGGAGAAGGTGGTGAGCGCGCCCAGAAAGCCCGTGATGAGCGCCAGGCGCCACGCCGGGTCCAGGTGCGGCAGGGCCTGGAACACCGCCACGGCCAGGCCCACGAGGTAGCCGCCGATGAGGTTGGCCGCCAGCGTGCCCCAGGGCAGCAGGCTGCCCGGGGTGCTGAGCCACAGCCCCAGTCCCCAGCGCGCCAGCGCGCCCAGGCTGGCACCGGCGCAGAGGGACAGGAGGTGGAGCAGGGTCATAAAGACTAAAAGAGACTGTAACGCCCTTACAGCAAGCGCAGGTAGCTATCAAATCAGGAGTTTTCAGCCTCGGGTGCCGCCTTGTGGCTCAGGTTGGGCGGCACACTCTGCCCCGCGCGGCGTGCACGGAACAGGGCGGCGCGCATGAGGAAGATATTGGTCACCGGCACCGTGATGGCGATGAACAGGGCGATCAGCAGCGGGTGCAGCGCCAGGCTGCGGCCCAGCACCGAGAAATACACGATGCTGGCATGCATGATGCACCACAGCCCCAGCGTGGCGATGATGGCTGGCGCGTGCACGCGCTCGAAGTAGGTCGGCAGGCGCAGAAGGCCCAGCGAGCCCACCAGCGCAATGCCCGCACCCAGCAGCGCCAGCGCGGCCACGGCGACCTCGGCCCACAGGGGCAGGTCGGCGGTGCTCATTCGATGACCTCGCCGCGCAACAGGAACTTGGCCATGGCCGTGGAGCCCACGAAGCCAAACAGCGCCACCAGCAGCGCCGCCTCGAAGTAGTGCGCGCTGGCGAACTGCATGCCCAGCACCAGCATGAGCAGCATGCCGTTGAGGTACATGCAGTCCAGCGCCAGCACGCGGTCCTGTGCTGCGGGGCCGCGCAGCAGGCGCACCAGGGTCAGCACCATGGCCAGTGCCAGCATGGCCAGGGCCGCGGGCAGGGCCCAGGAGAGGATGCTCATTCGAAAATCTCCATCAAGGGGCGTTCGTAATGCTGTTGTACGTGCCTGGCGATGGCCTGTGCGTCGTCCACTTCCAGCACATGCAGCAGCAGCATGGAGCGGTCGAGCGAAAGCTCGGCCCACACCGTGCCCGGGGTGATGCAGACGATCATGGCGAGCACGGCCAGGCCGTTGGGGTCGCGCAGTTGCAGGGGAATGTGCACGAAGTCCGCCGGATGGCGGCGCAGGTGCGGAAACAGGATGAAGCGCAGCACCGCAAGGTTGGACACCGTGGTGTCCCACATCACGCGCAGGCCCAGGCGCACGATGGTGCCGGGCCGCCGGATGCGCACCGGCAGCGGGCGCAGGCCGCGCGTGAGCAGGGGCACACCCAGCGCCAGCACGGCGGCGCCCACCAGGCTGACCGGGCTGGCCGAGCGGTTGAGCAGCAGCCACAGCACGAACAGCGCGCAGGACAGCAGCGGGGCAGGGAGGAGTTTTTTCATCGCCGGGCCGTCCCAAGATGAAAAGCGGCCCCCTCGGGGGGCAGCGACCACACGAAGTGGGGAGCGTGGGGGCCATGTCTCATGGCGCCTCCTGCGGCGTTGCTGCCGGGGCAGGCGAGGCCAGGGGCGCCGCCTCCATGACCGCGCGCACATAGACCTCCGGCGTGTGCAGCGCGCGCGCCGTGGCTTCCGTGAAGGCCATGACAGGCCCGGCCTGCACCGTGAGCCACACGCAGGCGGCCAGCAGCGCGGCGATGGGCAGGCCTTCGACCACGCGCAGCCGCAGCGCGGCGCGGTCCTGGGCGGCCCAGAAGTGGCGCATGCCGGTGCGCGTGAGGGCGATCAGCGCCAGCAGCCCGGTGCCCAGCATCAGCGCCAGCAGGGTCCAGCCTGCCGCACCCGGTGGCATGTCGGCCGAGGCGCCCAGGCCCAGGGGATGGAGCACCGCCCAGAGCATGGCGACCTTGCCCACAAAGCCCGACAGCGGCGGCAGGCCGGCGATGACCAGGGTGCACACCAGGAAGGCCAGGCCCAGGAAGGCAGCGGCGGCGGGGATGACGCGCCCGATCAGCACCTCCTCGGCGTCGTCCAGGTTCACGCCCGGCCCGGGCAGCAGCTCGGCGCTGAGGAAGGGGGCGTCCTCGTCGTCGGCGTCGGTGCGCGTGCCGTCATTGCGCCAGCGTTCGATCAGGTCGGCCAGCAGGAACAGCGCCGCCACCGCCAGGGTGGAGCTGGGCAGGTAGTACAGCAGTGCCGCCGTGAGGCCGGCCTGGCCGAAGCCGGCGGCCGCGAGCAGGGTGCCCGAGGAGAGCACGGCCGCGTAGCCCGCCTGGTGCGTGGTGCGCTGCGAGCCCAGCATGCCGATGGCGCCGAAGACCATGGTCAGCATGCCGCCCACCATGAGCCAGGTGCCGCCCAGCAGCGCCGAATCCCCGGCCCCGCTGCCAAAGAGCAGCGTCCACAGGCGCAGCAGGGCGTAGACGCCCACCTTGGTCATGAGCGCAAACAGCGCGCCCACGGGCGCGGTGGCCGCGCTGTAGGCGGGCACCAGCCAGAAGTTGAGCGGCCACACGGCGGCCTTGATGAGAAAGGCCGTGCCCAGGATGCCCGCCGCCGCGTGCAGCAGCCCGCGGTCGCCTTCGGCCACACCGGGAATGGCGCGCGCGAGGTCGGCCATGTTGAGCGTGCCCGTGATGCCGTAGAGCATGGACACGCCAATCAGGAACAGCGAGGACGCCGCCAGGTTGATCGCGATGTAGTGCAGCCCCGCCTGCACGCGTGCGCGCCCCGAACCGTGCAGCAGCAGGCCGTAGGAGGCGGCGAGCAGGATTTCGAAGAACACGAACAGGTTGAACAGGTCCGCCGTGAGAAAGGCTCCCGCCAGCCCCATGAGCTGGAACTGGAACAGCACATGGAAATGCACGCCCGCCCGGTGCCAGCGCGAGGCCGCAAAGACGATGGAGGCGAGCGCGACAAAGCTGGTCAGCACCAGCATCAGCGCCGCCAGGCGGTCCAGGGCGAGCACGATGCCGAACGGCGCCGGCCAGTTGCCCGGCAGGTACACCCCCAGGGTGCTGGCCTGGCCGGTGTGCGCGCTCCAGGCCAGCAGCGCCAGCGCCACGCCCAGGCCCGCCAGGGTGGACAGCAGGTTGAGCGCCAGCTTGGTGCGCTGGTGTTCCTCGCGCAGCAGCAGCATGAGCGCAGCGGTGAGCAGGGGCAGCGCAATGGGCGCGAGCATCAGGTGCGGCATCAGCCGCCCGGCAGCGTCCAGCCAAGCTGCGGCGTTCATGGCATCTCCTGCCGGTCGCGCGAGTGGCTGCCGTCCACATGGTCGGTGCCCGACATGCCGCGCGAGGCGAGCAGCACCACGAGGAACAGCGCCGTCATGGCAAAGCCGATGACGATGGCCGTCAGCACCAGGGCCTGGGGCAGGGGATCGGCGTAGTGCTGCAGGTCCTGCGGCGCATGGGGCGCGAGCACCGGCACCTTGCCCAGTTGCAGGCCCAGGCGGCCCATGCTGAAGATGAACAGGTTGACGGCATAGGACAGCAGCGACAGCCCCATGATGATCTGGAAGGTGCGCGGGCGCAGCAGCAGCCACACGCCGGAGCCGGTGAGCACGCCTATGGCCAGGGCGAGAACGATTTCCATCAGTGTGCCCCCTCGGATGCGCTCTTGTTTTGATAGCTTCTGGCGCTCTTGGTATAAGGGTTGGACGCCATTTTTGTTTCTTTTTCTTCGGGGGCATCGAGCAGGCGTGCGTGCCAGCGGTGGCCCCGGATGGACTGGTGGGCGATGGCCGTGAGGATGAGCAGCGTCGAGCCCACCACCAGCGTGAACACGCCGATGTCGAAGAACAGCGCGCTGGCCACATGCACCGTGCCCAGCCAGGGCAGTTGCAGGTGGGCGGTGTGCGTGGTCAGGAAGGGATAGCCCCAGGCCAGTGCCCCGGCCCCCGTGGCCAGCGCGCACAGCAGGCCGGTGGCGATCCAGCGCCGGGGCAGCAGGGGCAGGTGCGCCTCCACCCACTGTGTGCCCGAGATGATGTACTGCAGGATCAGCGCCACCGACAGCACCAGTCCGGCGACGAAGCCGCCCCCCGGCTCGTTGTGCCCGCGCAGGAAGATGTAGGCCGAGACCATGGTGGCCAGGGGCAGCAGCAGGCGTACCAGCACGGCGGGCACCATGAGGTAGCCCACGGCAGTGTCCTGGGCGTTGCGCGGGTTGAGCAGGTCGGTCTGCAGGTCGGCAGGCAGGCCGCGCTGCTGGGGCGGCAGGTCCATGCTCTCGCGCGCCGGGCGAAAACGCCGCAGCAGCGCGTAGATGGTGATGGCGACGATGCCCAGCACGACGATCTCGCCAAAGGTGTCGAAACCGCGGAAGTCCACCAGCATCACGTTGACCACGTTGCTGCCGCCGCCCTCGGTGAGCGCGCGCTCCAGGAAGAAGGTGGACGTGCTCTCGGGAAAGTCGCGGCTCATCATGGCAAAGGCCAGCCAGGCCATGCCGCCGCCCGCCAGCACGGACAGCAGCAGGTCGCGCAGGCGCCGCCGGCGCGTGCCGCGCGGGCGCACATGGGCCTGGGGGCGCAGGCGCTCGTCGCGCTGCGGCAGCCAGCGCAGGCCCAGCAGGATCAGCACCGTGGTCACGAGCTCGACGGCGATCTGCGTGAGCGCCAGGTCCGGCGCCGAGAACCACAGGAAGGTGATGCAGGTGGCCAGGCCCGCGCCCCCCAGCAGCGTGAGCGCCGCCATGCGGTGGTACTTGGCCTGCCAGGCCGCGGCCACGGCGCACACGGCGCCCAGCAGCCACAGCAGCACGAAGGCGGAGGACAGCGGCAGCGCCCCGCGGTGGCCCAGTTGCAGCCCGCGCAGCCACAGGGGCAGGGCGCCGGCCAGCAGGGCGGCGCCCACCAGCCACAGCATCTGCCATTGCAGGCGGCGTGTGCCCAGCCACCAGCGCCCCCAGCGCCCCGCCAGCGCCAGCCGGGCCAGCAGGGCGGTGAAGGCGCGCTGGCCGTCCAGCCAGCCGATCAGCGGCACTGCCGCCCAGGTGCGCCGGCGCAGCAGCCGGTACAGCAGCGTGCCGCCTGCCAGCGCCAGCACGCTCATCACCAGGGGAGCGTTCACGCCATGCCACAGCGCCAGGCTGAAGGTGGGCATGGTGCCGCCCACCACCGGGCGCGCCGCGGTGTCCAGGAAGGGGCCTATGGTCTGCGCCGGCAGCACGCCCACCAGCAGGCAGACCAGCACCAGCAGTTCCACCGGCACGCGCATCCAGCGCGGCGGCTCGTGCGGCGTGTGCGGCAGGTCCTGCGCGCGTGGGCCGAAGAACACGTCCACCGTGAAGCGCAGCGAATAGGCCACGCTGAACATGCCCGCCACCGTGGCCGCCACGGGCATGCCCCAGCGCACCAGGGGCGTGGCGTCGATGTACACCGTCTCGGCAAAGAACATTTCCTTGGACAGGAAACCATTGAGCAGCGGCACGCCCGCCATGGCCGCGCTGGCCACCATGGCCAGCGTGGCGGTGATGGGCATCATGTGCCGCAGGCCCGACAGGCGGCGGATGTCGCGCGTGCCGCTCTCGTGGTCCACGATGCCCGCGGCCATGAACAGCGAGGCCTTGAACGTGGCGTGGTTCATGGTGTGGAACACCGCCGCCACCGCCGCCAGCGGGCTGCCCAGGCCCAGCAGCAGGGTGATCAGCCCCAGGTGCGAGAGCGTGGAATAGGCCAGCAGGCCCTTGAGATCGTTCTGGAACAGCGCGCAGTAGCCGCCCAGCAGCAGCGTGGCCAGGCCGGCGCTGCCCACGATCCAGAACCAGGGCTCGGTGCCGCTGAGCACGGGCCACAGCCGCGCGAGCAGGAACACCCCGGCCTTGACCATGGTGGCCGAGTGCAGGTAGCTCGACACCGGCGTGGGCGCGGCCATGGCATGCGGCAGCCAGAAGTGGAAGGGGAACTGCGCGCTCTTGGTCAGCGCCCCCAGCAGGATCAGCACCAGGGCCGTGAGGTAGAGCGGGTGTGCCTGCACCTGGTGCGCGGCCGCGAGCACCTGGTCCAGGTCGTAGCTGCCCACGATGTGGCCCAGCACCAGCACGCCCGCCAGCAAGGCCAGGCCGCCCGTGCCCGTGACCATGAGGGCCATGCGCGCACCGCGGCGCGCATCCTGCCGGTGGTGCCAGTAGCCGATGAGCAGAAACGAGAACAGGCTGGTCAGCTCCCAGAAGAATGCGAGCTGGATCAGATTGCCCGAGAGCACCAGGCCCGCCATGGCGCCCATGAAGGCGAGCAGGAAGGCGAAGAACCGCGGCACCGGGTCGGCGCTGGACATGTAGTAGCGCGCGTACAGCACCACCAGCGCGCCAATGCCCAGCACCAGCACGGTGAACATCCAGGCGAAGCCATCCATGCGGATGACCAGATTCAGCCCGAGCTGGGGCAGCCAGGCGATCTCCTGGCGCAGCACGCCGCCGTCCATCACCTCGGGAAACAGCAACGCTGCCTGCACGGCGCAGAACAGTGCGATCAGGCCTGCCAGCGTGGACTCGGCATTGCGCGCATTGGCCGGCAGCAGCGCAGCAACGACGCTGCCGGCAAAGGGCAGAAGGACGAAGAAAACCAGGGACATGGGCCTTGCATTCTACGGGCAAGCACCACCTGCCGTGCTATGGAAACCTGAGCGCCGCCCATGCGCGGGCCATGCGGCAGCGCGGTTTCAGGGGCGCTGCGGCGGGGTCGCGGGCGGCTGGGGGGCGGGGCGCGCGCCGTAGGGCTGGCCGTTGACCGTCAGGCCCTCGGCCGAGAGCCGCTCGGCGCGCGCCGGGCCCATGCCGCGCACCCGGGCGATGAAGTCGCCCCAGTCCTGGAAGGGCGCCTGGCGGCGCTGCGCGAGGATGCGTCCGGACAGATCCGGGCCGATGCCGCGCACGCCATCGAGCTCGGCCTCGCTGGCGCGGTTGGCGTCGACGGCGGCCCACGCCATGCCCATGCCGCCTGCCGCCAGCAGGGCCGCGAGGGCGAGGCGTGCCAGCATGCTCAGAGCTCCTCGATGCGCCGGGGCGGGTAGCTGTCCCAGCTCTGGCAGCCGGGGCATTGCCAGAAATGCTGGCGCGCCTCGAAGCCGCAGGCGGCGCAGCGGTAGCGCAGCAGCGGCTGGGTGGCGTTCTCCAGGGCGCGCTGGATCTGCGGATGGTGCTGCTCATGCTCCAGCCGCTCGCCCGCCAGCCATTGGGCCGCGGCCACAAGCGAGGGCTCCTGCTGCAGGTGGCGCAGGTACCAATGGCGCCCGGCCTGCGGGTCGTCCGCGTTTGCGCCGTACTGGCTCAGCGTGACGATGGCGCCCAGCACGTCCAGGGAAGGCGCCTGTGCGTAGTGCGCCTCCAGCAGCGCCTGGGCCTCGGCCACCTTGCCGCAGGAGCGGGCGGCCTGCGTGAGCAGCGCCGCCGCCAGGGGCAGGGCCATGGGGGTCTCGTGCGCGAGGGCCGCCAGGAAGGTGTAGGCGGCTTCGCACCGGCCCTGCTGCAGGTGCAGGCGTGCCTGTTCGATGCGCGGGCGCGCCGCCTGCGGCGCAATCGCCTGGGCCTGGGCAAAGAGCGCCAGCGCGCCCTCGGTGTCCTGCCGGGACAGCCGCTCGTGCGCCTGCTCGCACAGGTAGTGCGCCTGCCGCTGGCTGAAGTCGCCCTGCACGCCGTCGAGCTTGCGTGCCACCGCGGCCGCCTGCGGCCAGTCGCGCGAACGCTCGTAGATGGCCAGGCGCGCCAGCCGCGCCGGGTTCTCGAACTCCGTGCCCTCCAGGCGTGCGAGCGCCTCCTCGGCGCGGTCGAGCAGGCCGGCCTTGAGGAAGTCCAGCGCCAGCGCGTGCTGGGCGCGGTCCCGGTCCTTGGGGCCCAGGTCGCCGCGCGAGAGCAGGTGCTCGTGCACGCGCACGGCGCGGTCGTATTCGCCGCGGCGGCGGAACAGGTTGCCCAGGGCGAAGTGCAGCTCCGAGGTGTCGGGGTCGTTCTGCACGGCCTCGATGAAGGCGTCGATGGCCTGGTCCTGCTGCTCGTTGAGCAGGTAGTTCAGGCCCTTGAAATAGGCCTTGGGCGCGCGGCGGTTCTCTGCGCGCCACTGGCGCAGGTCCATGCGCGAGGCCAGCCAGCCCAGCACGAAGGCGCCGGGCAGGCCCAGCAGCAGCCAGACGAGGTCAAATTCCATGGGGCGGCACGCTGTCGGGGGTGGGCGGCGCCACGGCCGGGGAGGGCGGCTGGGCGTCGCGTGCCTGCAGCAGGTGCTGCGCCTGGCGCGCGGCGCTGCGGTGTTTCCACCAGCGCGGCACCATGCCCAGCACACCGACCACCAGGCCCAGCGCGAATGCCGTCAGCACCACCAGCACCATGGGCGCGCGCCACTGCGTGCCGAAGAAGAAATGCACGGCGGCATCCTGCTGGTTGTTCAGCGCAAAAGCGAACAGGGTGAAAAAAATGGCTGCCTTGAGCAGCCACAGGAGGTATTTCATGCGTCTTTCCCGTGGTCCACGGGATTCTACGGGCCGCCGGTCGGCCTGGGGCGCCGGCGGCGGGCGGTCAACCGGGCTGGCGGGGGTGGTTTTCCAGCTCGGCCGTGCGCTGGTCCACGGCCTCGCGCAGGGCCTTGCCCGGTTTGAAATGCGGTACGCGCTTGGCCGGAATGGCCACGGCCTGGCCACTGCGCGGGTTGCGCCCCATGCGCGGCGGGCGGTGGTTGATGGAGAAGCTGCCAAAGCCGCGCACTTCGATGCGGTGGCCTTGCACCAGGGCCTGGCCGATGGCGTCGAGCAGGGTCTTGACGGCGTACTCCGCGTCGCGCTGCGTCAGGTGGCCAAAGCGTTCGGCGAGTGCCTCAACGAGGTCGGATCGGGTCATGGGGCGAGGGGAAGAAAAAAGCCGGGAGGGCACATTGTGCACCACCCGGCTTGCAGCCCAGCACTCAGGCGAGGGGATTACTTGTCGGAGTTGTCCAGCTTGGCGCGCAGCAGGGCGCCCAGGCTGGTCGTGCCGGCGTTTTCCTTGGCCGACTGGGCCGACAGGGAAGCCATGGCGCCTTGCTCGTCGATCATGTCCTTTTGCTTGATCGACAGCTGGATGTTGCGCGTCTTGCGATCCACGTTCACCACCACGGCCGTCACTTCGTCGCCTTCCTTGAGCACGTTGCGGGCATCTTCCACGCGGTCGCGGGAGATTTCCGACGCGCGCAGGTAGCCCACGATGTCTTCGCCCAGGTCGATTTCAGCGCCACGGGCGTCCACGGTCTTGACCTTGCCGGTCACCGTCTGGCCCTTGTCGTTCACCGTCACGAAGGTGGTGAATGGATCGCTGTCGAGCTGCTTGATGCCCAGGGAGATGCGCTCGCGGTCCACGTCCACGGCCAGCACGATGGCTTCGACTTCCTGGCCCTTCTTGTAGTTGCGCACGGCAGCTTCGCCGGTTTCGTTCCACGACAGGTCGGACAGGTGCACCAGGCCGTCGATGCCGGCAGCCAGGCCCACGAACACGCCGAAGTCGGTGATGGACTTGATCGGGCCCTTGACGCGGTCGCCGCGCTTGGTGTTCTGCGCGAATTCCTGCCAGGGGTTGGCCTTGCACTGCTTCATGCCCAGGCTGATGCGGCGCTTGTCTTCGTCGATCTCCAGGACCATGACTTCGACTTCGTCACCCAGCGACACGAGCTTGGAAGGGGCCACGTTCTTGTTGGTCCAGTCCATTTCGGAAACGTGCACCAGGCCTTCGATGCCCGGCTCGAGTTCCACGAAGGCGCCGTAGTCGGCGATGTTCGTGACCTTGCCGAACAG
>Ga0209960_1002669_pt1 | contig 17167 bp, 16 predicted proteins | sample ThiBiot_500_plan_2_FD_183947 | JGI IMG/M metagenome (GOLD analysis project Ga0209960, IMG submission 183947) | Wastewater bioreactor microbial communities from Cape Town, South Africa - Thiocy_expt_500_plan (SPAdes) | ecosystem: Engineered > Bioreactor > Thiocyanate-remediating >...
AGTATTTAAAGGAATTTTTTTTTTTTTTTTTTTTTTGATTATGAAATTCAATAAAATAAAATGAATATCAAAAAGATTTTTTTTACCAATAATTTGAGGAGCTGTTTGCCAAATCATTTTTTCTCCAACAACTTCTAATGTTTGACAATTTACATAGCAGCCAAAATCTGTTGTTTTTATTTTATTTTATTTTATTTTATTTTATTTATTTATTTACTTTGGAGTAAAGATTTCAAGATCAATATAAATTACTGTTATATCCGAGAAGAACATCCTCTCCTGTTGTATGAAGTGAATGGGGTATCGATTTTCCAACAGCATGTTCCAATAGAATATGAACTTTTGAGCTAGTAATATATTATAAGTCAGAATTGAAAAAAAACTTAGAGGAAAAAAAACAAAAAAACTACTTTTCAACATCAATCAATAAAAATCTTGAAGCACATTGAACAACAATTTGAGAGATATTGTCCCCAATAATAATTGGTTCCACTTTAAGAGCTTTTTCAGGAATGTAATAATCCTTTTGATTTTTTTTTTTTTGGTTTAAATGATAACTTGATAATTTTTTTTTTAAAAAAAAAAACAAAACTACTTACTTTAATTTTCATAAATTGATTCTGAGGGAATGTTGCCCACATATATAAAATAATATGTTTTTTCATACAAGCTACTAAATAAACACACTTTGAACATCGAGCTTTATTTATTTATTCATTTATTTTCAAAAACAATTCAATAAGTGTATTATAAAAAATGGAAAGAAAGTGAAAAAGTTACCAACTGAAAAATTTGAACAATTTCTAGTTCCTTTCAACTTAATAAATGGGAATTGAGTAGGAGGTTTTTCTTTTTGAGCTGAACGAGACATAAGAGATAAACTATACATTCTAATATGATTTGACATCCTTGAAGCTGAATGATATTGTTTTGTTTTTAAAAAAAGTTCATAATTGTTGGAAAAAAGAAAATAAATAAATAAATAAATACTGCATAAAGCCATCATAACACCAAACTCCACTAAAACCATGATTTGAACAAAATTGGCCTTGGGAATTAATTTTAATACTAATTTGTTGAGATAAAATTAAAAAGATACTCAATGTTTAGTTAAATAAATAAATAAAAAATTAAATAAAAAAGGTTTACGGCTTCCTTGCTTATCAAGTTGAAAGAGACCTCGAGATGTACCAAATATATATCTCTTTCCTAAGGAATTAATTGATAAATAAATAATTTTCTTTTTTTTAAAAAAATAAAAATAATAATAAAAATAATAATAAACCTAAAAACATATCTGCACAGGTAATGTCAATAGGGAAATCTTTTTTGGCCAAGTAAATTTTAATATATTTCTATTAATTTAATTTTTTAATTTTTTAATTTTTTAATTTTTAATTTTGATTTTAATCTATTGGTGCTAATTTGTAAAATAATAAATTATACTCCATCAATTGAATCAAGTTCATCTGAATTTTCATTGTCTTGTCCAAGGTTCAAAGACTTCATCACTAGAAAAAGAATTAAGTTAAATAAAAATTCTAAAGAAAGGAGAGAAAAAAATTGAAAATGGAAATAACTTGATATTGGTCTTTTTGAAAGAGCTTCTTGTTGAACTTGAGTTACCTTAATTGCAACAGATTTTGGTCTTACTGGAAGATGAGATACAAGAGCAGTTGCAGGTGGTTCATCAACTCCTAAAAAAAAAAAAAAAAAATTTTTATGATTATTTAAAATAAATAAATAGATATTAACTTTGACGAAGTGTTCTATTTCGAAGTGTTCCTAAATTATTTATTTATTTATTTAAGATTGGTCAAGATTGACAAGAAAAGAAAAGAAAAGAAACCAAGATTTTCAAAAGAAAGTTGAGCAATTGATCCAGAAAGAGAACTTTGGCTATCTGATGATGATGAATCTAATCAAGGGAAATAAAAAAATTTAGTTGAGTTGGATCAATCATAAGAAATAAATATTGACCTTTTGCTGATTCTTCGTCACTCTCTGATTCTTCTTGGTCTGGGTCTTGAACTAAAAAGAATTAAAATTCATTTGTTTTTGGGAAAAAAAGAAGAAAGGAAGGAAGAAAGAAGAGCAAAGGAATACTTTCAACTTCTTCATCACTTTCCATATCAAACATTGGATTTGAAATAACCCCTTGAAATTCGATATTATCATGAAGATCAGTTGAATACATGACAGCCTAAAGAAATAAATAAATAAATAAATAAATAAATAAATAAATAAATAAATAAATAAATAAATAAATAAATAAATAAATAAATAAATAAATAAGTAAGTAAATAAATACAGCAGGAAGATCTTCTTCATCGAAATCATTGAATGGAATTCCATATAATTTTTCTTCTGTATTATGAATTAAATATTCTTGAAGTGGTTCTGCAGTTGAAGTTGGAATATGTGTAGAAGGTTTGTTTCGAATTAAAGAATCAACCAAAACCATAAAAGATTTTCTAATATTTAATGATTTTTTTTTTTTTAATTATGAAAAAGTAAGTAGATAAGATAATAGCAATAATAATACCCTTTGAATGTTAGATTAATATTTCTTTTCTTTGCTTTTTCTGCCTTCTTTTCTTTCGCTTCAAGTTGTTCTACTACTTCAAGAATTTCTTCATTATTTTCAATTTCCATTTGATTTTGAATCATCTCATCCATTTCCATTTGATCTAATTGATCTGAATCTGGTAGGGTCATTTTTGGCATACCTAATTCAAAATCTTTTTGGTCTTGATTATTATCTTGATTATCTTGAGTTATCTCCATTTCTTCTATATTTTCACTTGGTTGTTCAAAATTTTCTTTTTCAACATTTTCAATTGTCTCCACTTCATCTATCTTCTCTACTTTCTCTACATTTTCTACACTTTCTACTTTATCTACTTTCTCTACTATTTCAATTTTCTCTGATTTATTCATTGTAACCATTTTCTCAACTTTTTCAATTGGTTTATCCATTGTAACCATTCTATCAACTTTTTGAGTCTTTTCCATTGTACTATTAACTTTTTCTGGAACTTTCTCTTTTTCTTTGTTTTTCACTACAAATAGTTTTAATTATTTTTTTAAAAAAAATTTTTTGGAAAAAAAAAAACAAGTAAAGAATAGAAAAAAAAAAATTGAAATTTACTTGTTTCATTTTCTTTTGCTCTTTTTGCTCTATTTTAATTATCAATCAGTTTGTTTTTATCGAAATAAAACTATAAAAATAAATTATTACAAATATTGTTCAACATCAGCTTTTGTTAATTTTCCATTTTTTTCTAATATATCAACAATAGTATCTTTCCGTTTTGAAGTTTTTTTTGCTGTTAAATAACTTGGAGCTACAAATTTGTGCTAATTTCAGAAAGAAAAAAAAAAAGATAAAGTTTTATATCAAAAAAAAAGATAAGTTTTATATTTTACTTGTAAGAGTTCTTCTGCTGTGGGACGTTTTTCAGGATCTTTTATTAAAGCACATTTTAAAAAATCAGCAAAATCTTTTGACCATTGTTTTTGTTTTGATAATTTTGGTGAAGGGGAAGATGGAATTAAATAAAGAGCTCTCATTGGATGAAAGTCTGATAATGGAGGGTTAGTTTCTGCCATTTCAATACATGTAATACCAAGAGCCCAAATGTCAACCTATTTCATTATTAAATTATTAATTTTGTTGATTTTTTTTTTTTCCTCCTTTGTTTGAAAGAAAAACAATAAATAAAAAAAAGAACTTTCTCTGTATAAGAAGCACTAGAATCTTTATCACATGCAATAATTTCAGGACTCATCCTAATTATCAAAACAATTAAACATGTCCCTTAATTAATGACATTTGTGAAAATAAAAAAAAACTCACCAATATGGTGTTCCAATAAAAGTTGTTCGTTTTTCACCTTGAGTAATTGCTGAAACACCAAAATCAGCTAAAATTAAAATAAGAATAATTGTTATTACTATTGAATTAAATAAAATCAAACAAACAAGCAAACAAACATACCAAGTTTGATTTCTCCGACTGTTGTTAATAAAACATTTGCTCCTTTAATATCACGATGAATTATTTTTTGTTCATGAAGATATTGTAAACCCTAAAAGAAAACAATCAATCAAACAAAATTCAGTGATTTGATAATTCAAAAATGAAGGTTTAAACCTTTAACATCTCTCCTGTAACGAATGAAATATGTTCTTCTTTCATTCCTTTCGTTGCTATAATTTGATTACAGAAAGTAAGTTAAAATTACAAAATTCATGAAAATTAAAGAAATGAGAAACCTGTATAGAGATCAACAAGAGAACCTCCTTGACACATTTCCATCACCATCTATATCAAATAAAATCAATAAAATCAATAAATTTTTGTTTCTTTTTGAAAGAATAGAAATAATCACCCAAATTTTTGAGAATTTAGTATAAGTTCCATAATATTCAACAATATTTGGATGATGACACTGTTGAAGAATATTGATTTCTATTTCTAAATCTTCATGGTCTTCTTCATCAAACTCCAAGACTTTAATTGCGACCACCGTTTTTTTCTTTGTATGAGCACCCTTTTTTTTTTTTTTTTTCCAATTTGAAACCAAATGTTGAATTGAAAATTGAAAATTGAAAATTGAAAATTTAGAATACAAAAGATATGAAATTACTTTATAAACAGAACCATAGTTTCCTTCTCCAATTTTTACATGAAGCTCAAATTCACCATCAGGACTCTTCAGTGAAGACAACTTCATCCTGAAACTCTCCTCTCCTCTATTTGTCACTCACTTTTCTATCCTATCCTCTTTCTTGATATCTCTCTTCTCTTCTCTCCTTCTCTCTTCTTTATATTCAAATTCTAATTATTATTTAATATTTCAACTGTTATAATTTGATAATTTGATAATTTGATAATTATTGAAAAAAAAAAAAAAAAAAAAAGTCAATCAAAAAAAAAAGGAAATTTTCTCCTTTTTTTTTTCAATTTTCCTATTTTTTAAAAAGCTTTCTCTATTCCCAACATTATTCTTTCAAGAACTATAATCACAATTTTTATAAGAAAGCTTATATGTTAATTAAGGGACTTTCAAAAGTCAATCCGTTAGTTAGTTAGTTATTAGTTTATTAGGAAAGGGATTTGATGATTAGGGAAATAAAATAATTATAAAAAAAACCTCCCAAAAACGAACAAGAAAAGTAAACAAAAACAAAAAAACAAAAACAAAAAACAAAAAAAAGAGGCGGGAAACCACCCTCACAAAGACCAAAGCCCTTGAAATCTGAAACTGCTTGAATCTCTTCAACTCTTCAACTCAAAATTCAAAATGTTTTGAATGAATATCAATCAATCACTTGGAATTTGATTATAATAATTTTCAGCTCCTTTCCCATTTCAACTTTTATAAGAACTCTTTTTTCCTCAATTTTTTTCTTTTTTTTTTCAGATTTCAAAAAAAAAACGAGAAACTTTTGATGTCGAAATTCAAATTCAATCAATAAATCAATCAGTAAACAAAGAACAAAGAAAGATTTGTTAGATTTGTTGAACAGTTTTAGTCTTTGCTTTTCATTTTTTTTTTTTTCCTCCTTTGTTTGAAGAAACAAAATTGGGTGGACTGTAAAATATCTAAAAATCTCAGTTAGTATAGTGGTAAGTATCCCTGCCTGTCACGCAGGAGACCGGGGTTCAATTCCCCGACTGAGAGTCTTTTTTTTTTTTTCAATTTCTTATTTTTTATTTTATTATCCTAAGTTTTTGAACTTTTTTTTTTTAATACTTTATGGACATATTTTTTTTCAAATAACAAACAATTGAAGAAGAAACTTTGATTACAAACCACACACACACAAAAAAAATCAGGAAACGAAACTTTCCTTGAAGAAAAAAAAGAACAAAAAAGAAAAAAAAGCCATAATTATTTTGATTGTTATCACACAAACATGGCCGAGTATCTCGCTTCAATCTTTGGAACAGAGAAAGACAAGTTCTTTTCTTTTCACTTTTCTTTATATTCATCATCTTCATATTTTCTTTATATTCTTTCTCAATTATCATCATTTTTATTCTCTTTTATTTCATTTTCATTTTAATTTGTATTTTTCCAAATTTTTCTTTTTTTCTGTTTGATATGGCTTTTTTTTCTTTCTGATTTTTTTCCCTCCAATTCTAACAACTTTCTTATAAAACTAATATTCTTTTCTTTTTTTATATAATAGAGTCAATTGTTCATTTTATTTCAAAATTGGTGCATGTAGACATGGTGAAAGGTGTTCTCGTCTTCATAATAAACCCACTTTTAGTCAAACAGTTTTGTTACAAAATTTGTACCAAAACCCTGCTTTAATTAATGGATGCACAATGTCAGAAGAAGAGCTTCAACAACATTTTGATGATTTTTATGAAGATATTTTTACTGAGTTAGCAACAAAATATGGAGAAGTTGATGAAATGAACATTTGTGATAATATTGGTGATCATTTACTTGGAAATGTTTATATCAAATTTAGGTTTGAAGAGGATGCATTGAAATGTGTTGAAAATTTGAATGAAAGATTTTATGAAGGTAAAATATTTATTTCCTTATTTCCTGCTTTTTTTTTTGTTTTTTTTTTTTTGAGTTTTTACTAAATTAATTAATTATTTTTAATAAGGTCGACCAATTAATGCAGAACTATCTCCGGTAACTGATTTTCGTGAAGCTTGTTGTCGTCAATTTGAAATGGGAGAGTGTACTAGGGGTGGATTTTGTAACTTTATGCATCTCAAAGGGCTCACGAGAAAATTAAAAAGAGAACTCTATCTGTATACTTTCTTTTTCTTTTTCTTTTCTTTTCCTTTTTTTTTTTTTCTTTTCTTTTTTTTTTCTTTTCCTTTTTTTTGTTATTTCTAAATTAAAACAACAAATTAAAATAAAATAGATCTCAAAGAGCAATGTTTAGGACACGAAATAAGTATTTTATTTTTTTTCCACTTCTTCCTTTTTTTTTTTTTGATTCATTTCATTCATTTATTTATTCGTTAATCTAATAGAGCTTTAGAAGAAGAGAGGGAGAAACGTGACAAAGAAAGAGATGGTGAGAGAGATAGAGACAGAGATAGAGATAGAGGTGATAGAGACAGAGACAGAGATCGAGAAAGAGAAAGAAGTGATAGAGACAGAGACAGAGGTGATAGGGATAGAGATAGAGATCGTGACAGAGAAAGGCGAGACAGAGATAGAGATGGAGAGAGAGAAAGGAGATAAAAAATATTAATAAAAAAATGAAAAGTGAATAAAAGAAAAAAAGAAAAAAGAAAGACAATTTTTTTGTTTGTTTCAAATTTATTATTATTATATTATCATTAATCTTTTGCATCAATAATTCCACCAGTTGAAATTTGGAATAAAGTTTCAGATTCTGGTAAATTTGGAGAGTCATAAATTTTACAAACTCTTGTTTCACCTCTCCCCTGACGATTTTTATTCCAACTTGTTCAAATAAAAAAAGAAAAGAAAGGGTTACCTTTCTTAAAGATAAACGAGTACAAGAAGCATGAGCAATAATATTTCCTCCAACAGGTTTTTTTGGATCAGCAACAAAAGTCATTCCTGCACCTGGATCTGAAGTCATCTTTTTTAATTTTTTAATTTTATTTATTGATTTTTTTTTTTAGTAAAAGAAGAAAAAAAAGAAAAAGAAAAAGAAAAAAGAAAACAAACTTGATTTGTAATAAAAACTGCAATGTTATATTCTTCTGCGAGTTTAACCAATCTTGACATCATTTGGTTTAATTTTTGTTGCCTTTCTGAAAGTTCTCCACGACCAGAATAATCAACTCTGAAAAGAGCAATGATTGAATCAACTATCTATTGTTGAGTTATAAGTTATTTAAAAATAAGAGGAAAAAAAAAAATCAAAAAAAAAAAAAAATACTAATAATTTAAATAATCCAGCTTCTTCATGAAATTTTGCTGCAAGCATTGCAAGAACTTCAATTTGTTGATCACTATTTATAAATTAATTAATGGAAGAAAAAATGAATTTGAAATGAAACGAAAAAAAAAAAAAACCTATTATAACAGCGAGTGAAGATAACATTCTCTAAAACAGCTTCAGGATCAATTTGAAAACGTTCAGCAATTTGTCGAAGTCTATCTGGACGACTACAATAGATTTTAATATTTCTTTTTGGTTAACAAACTAAAACTAAAGTAAACTCAAAGAAAAAAATAATAAAAATGTAGAAAAAAAAAAAAATCAAACAAAGTTCCTTCTGTATCAATATAAGCAACTTTTCCATTAGCACCTCCCATTGAGTAAGGAAGTTGAGTGGTTACACAAAGGGTATGACAAATTTGAGTTTTTCCTGTTCGAAATTCACCAAATGCTTCAGTAATAGATTGAGTTTCAATTCCACCTAATAAATTGAATAATAATAATAAAAAGAATCAAATCACATAAATTTTTAATGCATAAAAGAAAAAAGAAAAAAAATGACCTCCTAACAATTTATCCAATTCGACACTACCAGTTGAAATCTTGATAACTTTTTGTCTTTTAACAGAATATTCCATTGCAGTAATGAATCCTAAGTCAGTGATTTTTGCAGCTGCTTCTTTGATTTTATCAACTTTTGCATCAGATATTCCTTTAATAGAGCAAAGAGCTTTTCTTGTCATCATTGTTACTCCCTTTTATATGTTTAAAAAGTTATGCATTTGTATTTATTGTCGAAAAAAAGAAAGAGAACGAAGAGAAAAATTGAAACCTTGACTGTACAAATTCCTGCATTCTTTAATTTTGTAATATCTGCAACATTAATTCCATGCTTTTGAAGCTCATCAATATCTTGATAGAAAAGTTCCTAAGTTATGCAGAAAAAAAAAAAAAATTATTATGAAATATTCATGAAAAATTGAATGAAATAAATAAATAAAACTTCTTCTTCTTCTAAATCATCTTGGTCAGCAACAACTTGGTCTTCTAAATGAGCCATCTTGAATAAATAAATATTTAAGTTTAGAAGCAGAGAAAAAAAAGAATATAAAAAAGAAAATGCAAAAATATAAGACAATATTTCAAACTAAACGAAAGTGAAACAGCAACAAGATATTAACAAACAATCAAAATTTTAACTACAAAGTCATAAATAATATTAGAGAAAGAAAAAACAAGCTTACTTTCACAAATTCAGGATAAAAAAATCAACACAAAACGAAGCAAAGCAAAGAAGATAGAAACTACAAAAACTCCAATCTAAAAACAAGAATCCAAAACTAAAAAAACTCAAAGGTTGAATAAAGATCAAGCAAAGTCAAGTCAAGTGAAGAACAAGCAAAGACGAGAGGGAGCAGAGAAAAAAGAAAATGCAGGAATTTTTTGTTTTTGTTCGCCATGTTTTTCAAAGTTTGACTGATCGACAATTTTTCATTGATGTTGTTTCTGTTGACTTGTATTCTACTTCTCCAATTCTCCCAAGGTATTAGTCCAATTCAATTCAATTCTATTTGATTTCTAATTCACTTCGTTTTTTTCATCACCATTAGTTTTAATTTTTTTAATATTTTTTATTGGTGTTTTTGATTTTTTTTTTTCAATTTTTCATTTTATAATTTTTAATTTTAATTTTTAATTTTAATTTTTAATTTTTATAATTTTTGATTTAACTAATTTGTTTGATTTCAAATTGATTGTTCTTTTCTTGTTTCTGATTTTGTTATAATAATTTCTTTTCTTTCATAATTGATTTTTATTTTATTTCACTTTTTTATTTTTATTTTTCCCGATTTCACTTTTCATTTTCATTTCTTTTGAAAGGAACAATTGATGGGGTGGTCTGATTTTCTCTGATTGTTGAAAACAACAAAGAGAAACAATAATTGAATCTTATTTATTGAGGAGGAATGATTCTTGATTATAACCAATCTTGCAACTTGTTCGATTTTGTTCTTTTTTCTTTAATTTTTAATCTTTGAGTGCATTTCACTACCTCAAATGCAAATGACAGCATCAATTAAACCAAAAAACCCAATAACAAAATGAAACGGAATTAATTACAAAGAATTCATTGTATTAAATTGTATGAAATTGTATTAGGTGAATTGGATCCGAATGACAAAACGATCTTAGTGAATTGGTATAGCGCATTAGGTTTTTCAACTTTGAATTGGAATGCAAGTAATTTATGTGGAGAACCTGAAATTACTTGTGACTCTTTAAGCCCTCAAAGACTTGTAAAATTGTATGTACATTCATTTTAGTCTCTTTTATGATCAATTTTATTTTCATTCATTATTCATTATTCATTATTCAAAAATAGAGAGTTCAATGACGTCTCCAGGTTGTTCAGTAGCACAATTCCAACAGAATTTGGAGCTTTCACAAATTTACAAACTTTGTATAATAGATTTCTTTACTTCAATGATATTTTCTTCTTTTTTCACTGACGCTCAATTTTAAAATTCAAAAAGGACAGACCCTCAGGGTTACTTCTCAGGAACTCTTCCAAATCAGCTTGGAAATTTAACTAATTTACAAACTTTGTAAGATTTAGAACTTTTTGCTCCAATTTTCTTCTTCTTTTTCTCATAACTAAAAATAAAAAAGATATCTTCGCAATCTTTTTGGAGCAATCCCAACCGAACTTGGAAGATTAATTAATTTACAAGAATTGTAAAGCTGCATTATTGACTTTTCAATTGTAATGGAATTCAAAATCGAAAACATATAATAGAACTTTAGATCCAACGTCTCTTTCAGGGACAATTCCAACCGAACTTTTCAATGCAATCAACCTACAAAAACTGTAAAATAATTAAAACTCCTTTTCTGTTAATCAGAAAAAAAAAATATAGAAACTTTTATTCAGAAGAAATGTCAGGAACAATCCCAACACAACTTGGGAATTTAAAAAATTTACAACGTTTGTAAAGCAAAATCCTTCATTTTTTTTTTTAAAAAAAACATTTTAGCCATATATAAATATATTTTTATTGAAAAAAAAGGAATATACGATCTACTCACCTTGATGGAACCATCCCATCTGGGCTTTGGAATCTAACAAGTTTATCTTACTTGTAAAAAATTTTTCTTTCTTCTCTTTTTTTGATTCATTTGATTTTTTTTCTTTTTTTTCCCTCAAAATCAAAGATCACTCTATGCTAATGTTTCAGGAACATTCCCAACAGAGGTTCTAAGATTAACTAACTTAGATTATTTGTATTTTTCTGCGTTTCTTTTTCTTTTTTTTTTTTGAAAAAAAAAATAAAGATGCTCGAAAATAATAGATTAATTTATACGACCCAAGTTATAGGAACCATTCCAGCAGCGATTGGGAATATGAAAAATTTGACAACTTTGTAAGTATTCAAACCATAATTTTCATTTATTCTATAAGTTCATTTTTTTTTTAAAAAAAAACAGGGGTTTAGTATCAGATAAGCTTTTTGGTACAATACCAACAGAAATTGGGAATTTAAAAAACTTAAAGCTCCTGTAAGCTGATTATTCATTCTCCAATTTTTTTTTTCTTTTTCAATTTTACCCTTCATATCAAAAATTAATAAATAATAGAGCTTTAATGGGAAAAGATCTTTTTGGGACAATTCCAACAGAAATCGGAGGTCTAACAAATTTACAGCAACTGTTAGGAATTAATCATTTCAATTTTTTGATTTTTTTTTCTTCTTTTTTTTGAGTCCTTCATTAAATTCAATATTCAATATACTCTAGGGGTTTTGTATCAGATAAGCTTTCAGGAACAATCCCAACAGAAATTGGATTTTTAACAAATTTAACAGTTTTGTAAAACAATTCAAAAATTTTCAACGTCCTTTGAGTAATCAAAATAAAATAAAAATAAAATGAAGGGAATTTCTTGGTTTCTCGGGAGGAACGGGAGTTTCAGGAGCAACTTCTGACCTTTCAGGAACCATTCCTTCTCAACTTGAAAATTTAACAAATTTACAAGCACTGTAATCATTTCTTTCTTTTCTTTTCTTTTCTTTTTAGATGTAAACAATTTAAATCATAGATATCTATGTTTCAACAAACTTTCAGGAACGATTCCCCATTTCATTTTATCTATGCAATATTTGAATAATGTGTAAGTGTCATATTTTTCTTTTTTTTTGAACTAAAGTATATTTAAATTTCATAGATGTTTGGCGTATAATAATTGGAATTGTCCGATCCTTGATTATTCTCCCTTAATGACCGGTGGTACCAATGATTACAACGCCACAAGAACTCAGTGCGGTAACTCCCTTTATTTTTTTGCAAAAAAAAATATTGAAAAAAAAATCATTCATAAAATTAGATTCAGTTTGCCCAGAAAGTAGATGTTCTCCACTACAAATTTGTTCAATTAGATTGAATGGACAATATAATTATAGTTGTTGTGCACCTGGATATACTGGGGAAAGTTGTGAAATTGGTTTGATTTCTTTCTTTCTTTTCCAAAAGGTATCAATTTTCCAATTAAATAAATAAAAATAATTAGATGTAACTTGTCCCCCGATTCTTAATGAAGAAAACGCAGAATGGGATGAAACAATAGCAAATGGAGAAGTAATCCTTGGAAAATGTTCTCAAGGTTATGCTGGTCCAATTTCGAGAGTATGTATCCAAAATGGTACAACTGGAAGTTGGAGCGCTATTTTTGGATCTCCTTGTGAAGGCATTTTTTTTTTCCCAAAAATTTAGAAAACAAGAAAAAATATCAAAATTTTAATCTTAGATATTAATGAATGTTCAGCAAATAATGGTGGATGTTCAGAAAATGCAAATTGTACAAATACAATTGGAAGTCGAGATTGTATATGTAATGATGGATACGAAGGAAATGGGACAAGTTGTCTTGGTATTATTATTTCACAAAAAAAAAAAATTGTCATCAGAATAATAGAATAAATATAGATAAAAATGAATGTGAATTGAATACTCACAACTGTAGTCCCAATGCAAAGTGTATAAATTCACCAGGAAGCTTTCTTTGTGCATGCAAAACAGGATATTCAGGAAATGGGACTTTTTGCGAAGGTTTGATTTGATTTTTTGAAATATGAAAGATGAAATATGAAAAAAAAGAATGAAAATCTAAAAGAATAAACAAATCTAGATATAAATGAGTGTGTCGTAAATAATGGAGGGTGTTCAACAAATTCAAATTGTACAAATACAATTGGAAATTTTACTTGTACTTGTAATAATGGATATTCTGGGGATGGGTTCAAATGTTTAGGTTCGTTTTTCGCGTTCTTTTTATATTTTTTCTCCTTCAAATTGTGATACAAATATAGATGTAAATGAATGTTTGATAAATAATGGAGGATGTCATAGTCAAGCAATATGTACAAATACTCCAGGAAGTTTTTCTTGTGCTTGTAAACCAGGTTATTCAGGAAATGGTTTAAATTGCACTGGTATTTTTTTTTTTTTTTTCCTTTCCTTCTTCCTTCTTTTTTTTGTCTTCGTATTAATTTATTATTTATTATTGTATTTCTAGCAATTAAATGTTCACCAATATCTATTGGAAATGCAAATTATTCAACCACAATTGCAGGAAATACAGCATTAGGAAAATGTGATGATTTATATTATGGAAGTCCTACACTTTATTGTAATTTAACTGGTTATTGGAATCAAACTATAAATGGAAATCCTTGTTCAAGTATTTCCCTTAACTTACTCTCTTCTATATTTTTTTCTTTGACTCTTTTCTTCTATATTCTTTTCTATCAATGAATTAACATCAAACCAAAATAAAATAAAATAAAAAAGAGAGACTTGGAACAGCCGAATGTAGATGTGATTTAGAATGTGGAAATTTGAGTATTGATAAATGTAAACAATGTTATTTAATGGGAGGAATGGTTCTTGGACCCAATTCAGGAGGATGTTATTGTCCTTTTGATAATTCATTTTTGAATTTAAATGTGAATGGAAATTCATCTTCATCAATTTGTCAAAATCCACTTCCAAAATGTTCAACATGTTTCGCTTGTAATTCAAGTTGTTTAAATTGTTTTGGTCCAAATCAAAATCAATGTACTTCTTGTCCTCCAGATTTTGATCTTGTTACTTCAACTAATTTTGATGGTTTCTTTTCTTTTTTTTTTTTTTTTCCGTACTTCATTAAGTGATGGTCAATAAATAGGAAGCCTAGAAACAGGAGAATGTAAAAATAAATGTGATGAAGGAAAAGCAAGAAATTCAAATGGAGATTGTGAATTACCAAATTGTTCATCATTAAATGATTGTTCAAGTCATGGAAATTGTTTGTTTACATCTTCAAGTTTAGTTTCATTCCCAATATCTTATTGTAATTGCGATGAAAGATATGAAGGAAACGATTGTTCTCAATTATCAAATTGTGGATGTGTTAATGGATATTGTTTTGTTAATTCATTTGATAATCTTGAATGTAAATGTAATTCTGGTTGGAATGGAACTACTTGTAATAATCCAATTTTTGATTTTTCACCAAAAACAGATTCAATTCTTGGTGGAACTCCAATTGAAATTATGATTCCTTCTGGAATTCCAGTTTCTTCAGAAATTTTAAAATGTTCATTTGGAGAAATTCAAGTGTCATCAATTTTTAATTCAAATAATGGAAAATATTATTGTAAATCATCACCATATCATACTTCAGATATTTACGTTAATTTAATGATTTCAATTGATGGTATTCAAAATGGAAATTTCTTTTCAATTGGATCATTTTATTATTCAAAATCAAATCAACTTATTCCAAATAGTGTTGAGACATTAAATGATTATATTTTTACAATTGGAAAATCAAAATTAATTTCATGGGATTCAATTCAATTTGGATCTGAAAGTTCAGTTACAATTAAATTATATAAATGGAATTGGAATTATTTGAATGTTGGTGATTTTACCATTCAACCACAATTAATTATTGTTAATGAGAATGTTACTTATGGACCAAATAATGGAAATATGAATATTATATTGAATGTGGATAATTTTATTTGGAGTTCATCACTTCATATTTTATCAATTGATTCAACTTATAAATCAATTAATAGATTTATTTTACCAATTCAAGATGGATTTGATTATGATTCAAGTTGTCAAAATTTTGTATCAACAGATAAAATATTGGTTCAACCAGCAATTAGTTGTCCAAGTTTACCACCAACAGTGAATCCACAATTTAGTACAGATCCAAATTGTAATAGAAATACACCATTTAGTTGTTTTTTACATCAATTAACTCAAGAATGTGCATTTTTCGTACCAGTTGCTCAATTAAATGTTGAAGTTAAATGTTGTTATTTAAATATTGGATATAATTCTTTCATGATAAGCAAATATGTTGAAAATTCAGGATTAAGGAATGATAGAAGTTTCCCATCAATCAAAAATTTTATTGGAGATATTTTACCAAGAGTTATTTGTTGTGTTAAATCGAGTAATCCCAGATCATTTTGTGATTTGTTTCAAGTAAAGAGAAAAGTAAATAATAATAATAGTAACTTCAAGAAATCAACTTTACCAACTTTAACTTTAACATCAAAAGTTGGAATATGTTATGGAGATCCACATTTTTTGACATTTGATGAACAAGTTTGGAGATTTAATGGAAAAGGAGAATTCATTCTTTTGGAACAAATTAATAATCTTGATCAAAATATTGTTGAACCAAATGGATTAACAATTCAAGCAAGATTTTCACAATTATCAACAAAATTGGTGACAATATTATCAGCAATATCAATTAAAGATGGAAATTCAAGAATTTCAATTTATTTGAATCAATTTGGAAATATGAATATATTTTTAAAAGATTCTCAAAATCCACAAATGATTTTAATTGGAAATTCATTTATTTCACAAGATGGAATATTAATATCAAGAATTGAAGATTCAAAATATCAAATTCTTTTACCAACTTCCAGTGTTTCATTAATAATTATATCAAGATTTTCAATGTTAAATTTAATTGTGATACTTCCAAATTCATTGAAATCCAAAACAAGAGGATTATTAGGAAATTGGAACGAAAATAAAAATGATGATTTTATTTTAAGAAATGGAAATATTCCAATTACAAGTAATTTTGAAACACTTCATTCAGATTTTGGATTGAAATATATGATCAACGAAGATGAATCTTTATTTATTTATTCAAGTGGAACCAATTTCAATTCATTTAATGATAATTTATTTATTCCAAATTTTGATATTGAATTTGGAAGTATTGAATTTGAGAATCAAGCAAGATCAGGATGTATTGGATCAAATATTGATTTGGATGCATGTTTATTTGATGTTTCACAAACTCAAAACATTTTGGCATCTCAATTATCTTTAGAAATTGGATCAATTTATGATAATTTGAAATCAGATTTGAATTCACCACCTCAATTTATTGATTTATTGGATAATTATATTGTTAAATTATCAGAAGATGTTAGTATTAAATTTTCAGTAATTGATGAAGATGGAGATTATGTGATTGTTAATTCAAATACAAGTTTATTAGGAACATTGAATTCAGAACAACCAATGTCATTTGATTTTAGTATTTCAGAACAAATGTGTTTATCAAATGATATTCCAAATTTAGAATTAATTGCAACAGATTCAAATGGTCTCTCATCTTCAACTTTAATTTCTTTCACTCTTGGTCATTTTGGGTTTGTTTTTTCTTCTTTTCTTTTATTTTTCTTTCATTTCATTTCATTAATAAAGTAAATCAAATAATAGATGTGAGTCAATTGAAGGATTAAAAAATGAAGCAATCCTTGAATTGAAATCATATTGTGTTTCAGAATGTAATGACCAATGTAAAGAAGTGATTGAGAAATATCAAGAAATGGAATGTTTTGAAGATCTCAAGAATTCAATTGGAGAGTTGTTGACCAATTCTCAAAAATCATGTTGTGAATCAAATCAATTAACATGTGAATCATCTCCAAACCTTAGTGGAGGGGCTATTGCTGGTATTGTTATTGGATCAATTGTAGGAGTTGCTCTGATCGCTGCATTGTTAGCTTTTCTTTATACGAAAAAATCAAAGAATTATCAATCAAAGAAACTTAAAAGTGATTCTCAAATTCAAATGAAATAAAATATTTGACTAATTCTACAATTCATTTCATGGAGAAAATTCGTTTCTTTTTTGGTTTGAATTTTTTTTTTTTTTTTTTTTTTTTTTTTTTTTTTTTTT
>Ga0209960_1002671_pt1 | contig 17163 bp, 23 predicted proteins | sample ThiBiot_500_plan_2_FD_183947 | JGI IMG/M metagenome (GOLD analysis project Ga0209960, IMG submission 183947) | Wastewater bioreactor microbial communities from Cape Town, South Africa - Thiocy_expt_500_plan (SPAdes) | ecosystem: Engineered > Bioreactor > Thiocyanate-remediating >...
AAAAAAAAAAAGAAAAGAAAAAAAACAAGAAAAATGAATTTGTGTTTCAGAAAAGAGAAGCTTGAAAAAAAAAAAAAAAAAAAAAAAAAAAAAAAAAAAAAAAAAAAAAAAAAAAAAAAAAAGAAAAAAAAGAAAAAAGAAAATAATCCTCCAACAATCTTTTTTTTTTCTTCCTCAAATAAAATAAAAAAGAAAATGAAATAAAAAGTTAATACCATAGAATCATGAGCTTCAAGAAGTTCATCATAATCGATAATAGTATGAGTAAAAATATCGAGTTTCAAATGGAAAACAGGGCTCGGTTTGAACTTTTTTCCCTCCTCTTCTGGTTTTCCTAACCTCCACATTTCCTTCTTTCCTCTCCTTCTTCTTCTTTTACCTCTTCTATTTCTATTTTATTTTAATTTTTTACTGAATATTTTCCTTGTTATTCTTTTTTTTCTTTTTCTTTTTTTTTGACAAAAATATTTTCTATTACTCAGAGATCTCTTACGAATTAAAAAATATGGGAATGGAAAAATTGAAATTATTGAAATTATTGAATGAGTTTTCTTCGTCTTTCAAAAATTAGCCTGTTAGTCTTTATTAAATTATTTATCAAATGACCTCGAGATATCGTTCTTATGATTTCTTTTTTTCTTTTTTCATTTCTGATTTCCCTATCATTTTTTTACAAAGAAACTAAATCAATCAAACATCCCAATCCAACCAACCAAATTGGATAACAATAAAGAATTCTTTTTTGTTTGACCTTGTGGTTGTTATTGATGTCTTATGGTCTTATGATGATTGGAACAGAAAATGCGAAATAAGACACTTTTTTTTTTTCGGGAATCATTTAGTTGGTTCCTTAGAATGGTTACAATTAATGATTTTGTAAAAGGAAAAATGAAAAAAGAAAAAAAAAAATGAAAAACAAAAACAAACAACAAAAAACAAAAAAACATCATGATACGATTTTGTCAAGGTCAGAAAAATACAATCAAGTCAAGTCAAGTTTGTCTTTTTTATTGGAAATTCCAACAAAAAATAATTCAAAACATAAGAAACATGAAAGAAGAAAAGAAACTTGAAATTGTTTTTATTGTCTATATTACAATGGGAGAGAAGGGATACATTTTAAAAAAATAACAAATAAAATAAAAAATTACAAAAAATAAACATAAATTATAAAAATTCTTAAACTGAATTTGCATATGGTAACATCGTCCTTAATAGAAAGGAAATGTATCTTTTGACAGCAGTCTTTTGATGAGGAGGAATGATAGAGAGTGAGTTGGCGAGTATTGGTAAATCACCTAGTTGATTCCAAATATGAGAGGGCATTCTCCCAACTCCAGATAAAGATAACATTAAAGCTTGTTCTCCAACAGAGTCTCCACTTCCAAGCCATTCAAAAATAGCAAAAAGTGAACATCGAAGAGTTTCCCATTCTTCATCACACCATTTATTTGAACTTGACGTGTCTTTATTTAATGATCTTCTTGCTTCTTTATAATTACGAACAAATCTGTCACTATCCATTTCTATTTCCTTATCATGTGGAAAAGTCATCATCATCCTTTCATCTTTTTGAAAACCAAAGTCACTCATTTCGTTTGTCTTCCTCCTTTTTGGACTCAGTAAAAGCCTTTCACAATTATGTTTTGGATACTTATTCGAGATCATCTAATTGATAGATTTTGATTTTTAATTAAGAAAAAAAAAAAACAAATTATTATGCATAATGAATTTTTTTTGAATAGAGTTATAAAAATTGAATTATACAAAATGAAATAAAATTGTGATGAATTAGAATTAACTCATAATGTTGATGAAAAAGTTTGCTAATCATCACGCATAAAAAAAAAAATCAAAAAAAAAAAAAAATTGCTGGTTAAAAAAAAATTACCATCTCATTGTCCTCATCCATAAAGCTTCTCTTCCCGAAACAATTCTTATCCATTATATTAATTCTTAAGTTATGATTAATTATTGATTATTGAAGTAGGTTTTTGATAGAAGTTTATAAGAAGGCAAGCATAAAATAATTTTTCTCTTTGTGATTTTGTTTTGAGAAAAAAAAAAAAAAAAAATGGAGGGAAAAGAAAAAAAAAAAAAAAAAAAAAAAAAAAAAAAAAAAAAAAAAAAAAAAAAAAAAAAAAAAAAAAAAAAAAAAAAAAAAATAAAAAAAAAAAAAAAAAAAAAAAGGGGGGAAAAAAAAAAAAAAAAAAAAAAAAAAAAAACTGAGGCGCCTATTTATTTGTCGTGGCTCCCGAAAAATCGAGATCAAAACAAGTTTTTCTCTCAAAAATCGATAAAAAAAACATGGCAACTTGAAGGAAAGGAGAATCCAAACAATAAATAAATAACTTGAAACATTAAATTTTGAGAAAGATCTGCTCATGGAGATATCATTTGGACCCATTATCAAAAATGAAATTTAGTTGTTTTTTTGCTTAAATGATTGGATTTTAGGGTTAGAAAAGTGGAGTTTTTTGAGTGAGCTTATTGTTTCATTTTTGACGACATGTTTTCGTTTTTTTGGTTTTGGTTTCAAATCCAAAAAATTCGACAGGAGTTTCAAATCAATGCAAAAATAAAATTGGAATAAAAATAATAATATAGTTGTGTTTCTTTGTGAAAAAGTAAGGTGGTCTTGAAAAAGACCGTTTTGTTGTTTGTTTGTTTTTTTGTAGTTTTTCTTGAATAGTTTAATAAACTTGAGATTCGGATTGAGAAGATTTTGATTCTTTTCCTTCTTTTCCTTCCTTTGATTTCTTTGGCAAGAGAAGTTGATGAATGTTTGGAAGAACACCACCTTCAGAAAGAGTAACATCATGTAATAATTTGTTCAATTCTTCATCATTTCTAATAGCTAATTGTAAATGTCTTGGAATGATTCTTTTCTTCTTATTATCTCTTGCTGCATTTCCTGCTAATTCCAAGATTTCAGCAGCCAAATATTCCAAAACAGCAGCTAAATAAACTGGTGCACCTGCTCCAACTCTTCTTGCATAGTTTCCTTTCTTCAAATGTCTGTGAATTCTTCCAACTGGGAATTGAAGTCCTGCTTTATTTGATCGACTTTTAGCTGGTCCTTTGGATTTTTGTCCTGGTTTTCTTCCTTTTTTCTTTTCAGAAGTTTCAATTGCTTTTTCGTTTGCCATTGTAGTAAATGTTGTTTGGTTGTTTGTTTTGAGTTTGGTTTATAACTTTTGTTTTGGGTTTGAAAAAAAAAAAAAAAATGCAAGTTTTCCCTCTATTTATACTTTTACTTTGGGCGGTAAAAAAATCCAATTTCCCAAATCAAAAAGTGAACAAAATAATTTGATCACATGATATTCTTATTGAAAATGGGCAGTCAAATCATCAATCAACCTTTTTATTGTTACCTTCTTGACTTTGGGATTCAAATTTTTTTCATTTTCTTTTTCATTTTTATTTTTTGGCGGGAAATATTATGAACCAAACCCTCAAAGATCAAAGAAAAAACAAAAACAAACTTTCCCGCCAAAAAATGAAAAAGTATAAATATGGAACTTTGATTTTTTTTTTTTTTTTCTAATTCAATAACCAAACAATAATCAAACAACACAACTTTTTAAACCCAAAACCAAACAATAAGAAGATAAAATGGCACGTACCAAACAAACAGCCCGTAAATCAACAGGAGGAAAAGCACCACGTAAACAATTAGCAACAAAAGCAGCAAGAAAATCAGCACCAGCAACAGGAGGAGTTAAGAAACCTCATCGTTATCGTCCAGGAACTGTTGCTTTGAGAGAAATTAGAAGATATCAAAAATCAACTGAACTCTTGATTAGAAAATTACCTTTCCAACGTCTTGTTCGTGAAATTGCTCAAGATTTTAAAACTGATTTAAGATTTCAATCATCTGCTATTGGTGCTCTTCAAGAAGCTTCTGAAGCTTATTTAGTTGGTTTATTTGAAGATACCAATCTTTGTGCCATTCATGCAAAGAGAGTTACTATCATGACTAAAGATATTCAATTGGCAAGACGTATTCGTGGTGAAAGAGCTTAAACAGACTCATTTACTCTTGCAACAAAATCAAACCCAAAAACAACAAAACAGGCTTTTTTCAAAGCCACTTTTACTTTTTCACAAAGATTATTAACACTTTACTTTCTTCAATTTCATTATTCTTAATTATTTTCTTTCATATTTTCATACCTCACTTGATTATTTTCTTATTTTTCATTTTACTTTTCAACCTGTGGTTTTTAATATTTTATTTATTTTTGAGATTGATTTGAGCCATTTATTTTTTGTAATTTTTTTTATAATTTTTTTAGTTAGTTTTGAATCTTTTTTCAAGGTTTTCTCCTTCCAAAGATTCAAACTAAATTGCAATTCTCTTGTCTAAAGATAAGGAAGACTTAAAGTACGCTTTCATTTGGAGTTGAAAAAAAAAAAAAAAAAGGAACCAAAATAAATAAATAACAGTCACTGAAAAAATGGGAGACAAAGGAGAAGTCGATGAGAATAATCAACAGCTTAGAAGAGCTTGCCATCAAGGAAATATTGAAGAAGTGAAAGAACTCTTAAAACTTACAAATATTGATATCAACCAATATGGTTCAGGGTCTTTCATGGGTAATTATTCCCCACTTATGTTAGTTTGCACCTTCGTTCCCAATATTGAGATATTAAATTTGTTATTATCGGATAGAAGGATTGATGTCAATTCTGTTGATATTGAAGAAAGGAATTCAACACCCTTTTTACGTTCATGTTCTAATCAAAATACTAAGATTATGAAAGTGTTATTAAATGACCCAAGAGTTAATGTTAACATTGCGGATACCGATGGAAAAACTCCTTTAATGATTGCTTTGGAAAATGAAAGTACATTATTAACAGAATTAATTTTATCATCACCAAAGTTAAATATTCAAGAGAATATATTAGATTTTGCTCAAGGTCCACATGAAACTTTGATACAAAAATATTTGAAGCATCCAAACAGAGTTGCTTCTGAATTGCGAAAGAAATATGGATTATGTTATGGTGAGTTTTTTAACAATTCTTTTCCTTTTATTTTATTTTGCTTGAGACTTCAATTTTCATGATACTAATTAATCAATTTCTTTCAAGATGGTTTTGCAAGTGATTTATGTTCTCTCTTAATCTTACTTTCTGATGATTACTTTAGAATTAAAAAAACTTTCATGTAAATATAAAATGTAAATAGAAAGGACTTTTTGTTAAGTGATCATAGTTATTAACATTTGTAAAAATTTCTTGAACTTTTGGAAGATTATTAAGTTTCTTCAAATGAATCAAGAACTCATTGGAAGCTATTAATTATCGCTATCTCAAAAGTCAGTTTTATAAATTTGAAAATGGTGTTCAAATTTTCACAATATTTGAAAAATAAAATGTAAAATAAATAAATACACAATTTTTTAAAAAAATTATTATTGTTATTCTTAAAAAGATTATAATTTAATGAATGATGGTATAAAGTTTAAGAAACATCAACATTGAATTGATTCGATTCAAAAGTGTTTTGAAGCAACCAAAAAAAAAAAAAAAAAACAGTTTGACTTTCTCTTCCTTCAATTTCTTCAATCAACACAAAAGACAAAATCAAACAAAATCAAACAAAATCAAACAATAAAACAATTATTTCTTTTATTTCATTTTACTAATTTAAAATTCTTTCTTAAAGGAACTAACATGAGTGGATTTGAATGGATTAAACTTGAAACTAAAGGAACTACACCTTCTCCAAGGTTTTTTCACTTTTATTTATATTTTTTATTTATATTTTTTGATCAAAAATTGGCAAAACTTTTCAAATAAATACAATAATATAAATAATAAAATGCAATAATAATAAATGAATAGATATGGACATGGAATGACATTTGTTGGACAAATAGGTTATGTATTTGGAGGAGCTTGTGGAGGTGCTAATCCAGACGCAAGCCCTGATCTTTTTAACGACATGTACTCACTTGATGGTTTGAGTTTTATTTTTGGAAAAAATGTAAAAAGAATAGCATAATAATTTTTTTTTAAAATAATTGCAAATAGTGAGCACAAGTCCTGCTACTTGGAAGAAAATTGAACAAAAAGGAGCTATCCCTGTTCCTAGAGAAGGACATAGTTTGGTTTCTGTTGGAAAAATTCTCTATTTATTTGGCGGGACTGGGAAAGGAGATGTTTGTTTGAATGATTTTTTTTCTTTTGATACAAGTAATACTTTATTTTACTTTTAATTTTCCAATTCAAGAGAGATTGGGAAGAAGAAAAAAATATTAAATATAATAATCAATAATAAAAAAGCAAATGATACCTGGAGTGTTGTAAAAAGTACAGGAACTGTTCCTTCAAAAAGAAATAATCATTCTTGTACTGTTATTCATTCAAAAATATTTATTTTTGGAGGATTTTTAGATGGAGTTGCAGGCAACGACGTCCATATATTTGATACCAGTTCTTTTTTATTATTTAATTTATTTATTGATTTATTTATTGATTTCTTTCTTTATTTTTAAACAAAAAAAAAAAAAAAAAATCAAATTTTATAGAGACGTCAAGTTGGCAAAGTCCAAAAGTTTCAGGAAAAGTACCAATTGAAAGATGTGATCATTCTTGGTCTGCTATTGGAAATAAAATTGTTCTTTTCGGAGGAGCTGGAGATGAAGTTTGGTATAATGATTTACATGTTTTTCATTCAGGTTTGTTTTTTTTCCCTCTTTTTTTTTTCAAGAGATTATTATCATTATAATATCTAAAAAAAACCTCAAATCGAATTTTTCGGAATAATAAATAAATCAATAAATCAATAAATCAATAAATCAATAAATCAATAATTAAATCAACAATAGAAACATTGACATGGTCAACTCCTCAAGTTACAGGAACATTACCAGCTCAAAGAGATTATCATGTTAGTGTTGCTTTAAATGATAGAGCAATTTTAATTTTTGGAGGAGCAAATGATTCAGATCCTTGGAGACATTTTAATGATGTTCATTTGTTTAATATTGGTAATATTTTGGAATAAGTCATTTGAAAAAAAAAAAAAAAAAAATTCTGATTTCTTAATGAATGAACAATTAGAGAAATTTACTTGGATTGAACTTAAACCTTCAGGACAAATTCCACATGTTCGTTGGGGTCATACAGGAGCTGTTGTAAATCAAAAAGTTTATTATTTTGGAGGAACTTCTCAAGAAAACTTTTATAATGATGTATGGGTTTTACAAACACATGAGGAAACTCCTTCAAAACCTCCAAGAAGTTCATTTTCTTTTCTTTTCTTTTTTTCACATTTCTATTATTTATTTATTTATTTATTTATTTCTTGTTGTAATCATTATTCTAAATTTATAGATACTCTAATAAAAACTCAATCAACGGCAGGAAATCCAACAACTACTACTCCTTCATCAACTACATCATCATCTACAACTTCAACTTCAACTTCAACGACGAATCCAATTGAAAATCAAGGAGTAGTTCCAATTCCATCAAAAAGAACAACCTACACTACTCCTACACCAATTCCTTCACCAAGGAAAGTCGTAAATGCAGATACTCCAGATAAAGTTGTTGCAAGAGACTTTTCAGCTCCAAAAAATCACATCATGGAAGTGATTGAAGGAATGTTCAATGAAATTAAAGAAGAATATTTAAAGGTAACCTTAATTTATTTATTGTTATGAAATGGAATTATTAACTTTCAATTTCAGTTGGATCAAGATCGTGCTCAATTCAATGTTGAAAAAGCAGCTTTTGCAGAAGAAAAAAGAGTGATGATTTTATTTTATATTTTATTTTATTTTATGATATTGTCAAAAAAAAAATCCTTCTTCTTAACAATTAAATTCTGTCATAGATCAATCAAGAGTTATTTGAGAAACAACAAAAGGAATTAACTGAGATGGTTGAACAACATCGAATTGAAAATACTGAGCTATTAAGAAAAAGACAAGCTCAATATGAAGAGAAGGTGAATCTTGATTTTTTTTTTTTTTTTTCAAAATAAATAATGAATACAACTTAAATAAATAAAGGTTGCGGAAATCAATCAAAAACAAGAAGCACTAAACCAAAACGAAGCAAAATTCAAACAAACACTCGAAGAATTTGATGCAAAGAAAAAAAATATGGAAGCTGTTATGGCTCAATTTTCAGCATTTAAGACATAAAATCAAATAAACAAATAAATTCATAAATACTGTTCAATGATTCAAAGAATTACACTCTTTATTATGACAAGTTATTATGAATTCGAAGAGGGTCAACTCAAAAAAAAAAAAAAAAAATTTTAGAAAAAAAAAAAAAAAAAAAAAAAAAAAAAAACCTTTTAAAAAAAAAAAAAAAAAAAAAAAAAAAAAATTTGTTCCCCTCCACTATCAATTTGCTTCCTTTTCATATTTCATATTTTGAGTAGTTGTATTATTATTAGTTACGATTGGTGTTTTATTAGTTCATTATCATGGGGAATTCAATTAGTCAAAGAGTTGAAAGAGCACAGAAAACAGGAGTTTTCTCACTAGAACAAGTTGATGTCTCTTCAGTCCCTCCAGAAATATTTCAACTCAAAAACTTAAGAGTCTTAGACCTTTCAAAGAACTCTATCTCTTCAATGTAAGCTTTTATTGAATTTCTTATTTCTTATCTCTTATTTCTTATCCTTTCTTTCTTTATTTTCTAATTTATTTATTGACATTACAAAACATGAAAATGTAGTCCAAAGAGGATTGGAGAATTCTCAGTTTTAAAGAGTTTAAATGTATCATTTAATAAATTAAGTGGACTTCCAGTTGAAGTATTTAACTTAACCAAGCTAGAAGTACTCAATATCTCAAATAATAAAATCAAACTTTTACCTCAAGAGATATCAAAATTAAAAAACTTGAAGAAACTATTTGTAAATCATAATCTTTTAACATCAATTCCTTCAGATATTTCAAAATTAACTCAACTTGAAGATTTAAATTGTTCAAATAATGAAATTCAAGAAATTCCTGGAGTATTTGGAAGTTTGTCAAGTATTATGGAAATGGATTTCTCATTTAATAAAATCAAATCAATTCCTGAAGAACTTTGTAATATAAAGAATCTCCGTGTTTTAAGAATCAAGAATAATTTAATATCCACCTTTCCTTCATCAATTTTATTAAAGACTCAAATTTCTATTATTGAAATTGATGGAAACCCTTTAACACTTGATCAATTCAAAGATATTGAAGGATACAAAGAGGTTTTTTTTCTCTCCTCTTCTTTTTCTTCTTCTCCTTTTTTCTTGTTATCTTTTGTTTTATTTCTATTTCTTTTTTGAAAACTTTTTTTTCTTTTTTCCAATGTAGTTCCATCTAAGAAAGAAAGATGTTGTTGATAAAGCAATTCAAAGTGGGGCAGATTATAAACTCCTTGATTGATATGTAGTTAATAAATTTTCAATTTTTTTAAAAAGGAGAAAATTTAATTTGGAAGATCTTGTTTTTTTAAAAAAATATTTAATGATCTATTCTAAAAGATAACAGTATTTGTCATTGTTCTTAATGATTGAACAATATTTGAAGCCATAACATCTTCAACAGCTTCTTGTAAATGTCTTTTTGGATCTTTTTTTCCAACATGTCTTGTTTTTAATTGAGCAGGCGTTAAAGTTTCTTCTTCTTGAACTGATTTATTATAAGAATCTGCAAGTGTCAACATGGTCTAAATAAATAAATAAATAAATAAATTTTAATGAGAAGGAAATTAAGAAGAAGAAAATAAATAACTTACATCCACAGTCTTTTCATTTAAATGAGAATGTTCTTCAAAATTATCAAGAGTAAGACCTGAAGTCCAAGTTTTTTTATGAACATTCAAAAGCATTTTTTGTTCTAATTCATTTTTACGATAATTGATTGCAATTGAATAATAATGACGATTTAATCCATGAATTAATGCCTATTTAATTAATTGTTTTAAGAAAATAAATAAAAGAAAAATAAAAATAAAAAACTAACTTGGATTGAAGGTTTATTTAAATGTGCAATGTTTGAAGTTGTTTGTCTTGGTTCTTGTCCCATTAAAATTAATTGTGGATTTATTAATCTAAATGCATCAATGACAACTTTTCCTTTAACAGATTGAATTGGATCAATAACAACAGCAACTGCACGTGGATTTAAAGCTTCAAAACTTTGTTGAGTATTAATATCAACACCACTCAACCAACAACCAAATCCAGGATGTGAATGGTACCATCCAACAACAGATTCTGGTCTATAATCAAAAGAAGAAAATTTAACATTTTCTTTAAAAAAAATCAAAAAATCAAAAAATCAAAAACAGTTAAATTAAAAGTTACCTTCCAGTTTGTTTTAACATATCAAGCATATTTGTTTGAAAAACTGGATCCACAGCCTCAACACTGACTCCAGTACCACTTTGTGGCATTGCAAAAACATCAATAACTCGAACAGTATAATCATCAACAAATTCACCAAGAAGAAGTCCCATAACTTCCATAGGAACTCCGGCACGACCTAATTAATGACAAAAATAAATAAATAAGACATCAATAATTTGTTGAATTAAATGCGCTTTTTCAAATAAATGAAATGGAAGTGGAAATATGTTCATACCGTGTTTTAACATCTAATGGAATTTGACAAACATTTTTGTTGTTATTTTTTTTTTTGAAAGTTCAGTTAGTTTTTTTTGTTTTTGAAACAAAAAATAATAAATGAACAAAATTACAAATAAAATACAAAATATAATGTAAAGAAAAATAAGAAATCAAACCTTTAAAAGAGCTAAAGATGAAATATACACCATCTCAGCCGAGTCTATAATAGATGGCTCTCCTTGACGCATTTGTCCAGCACCTCCGAAATTCATTTTTCCTTTCCTTTCTTAAATAAAAATAAAACACACAATAATGCACAACTACAAAGCACAACTATCAAGTATAAAATGTAGAATCAATAGAATTGAAGAGAGTATGGAATCTGAAAGTTATTGTTGTTATTATAGTTGTAAAAAGGAATGAAATAGAAGGAATCGAAGCCTTTTTTTGAAAATAAAAAATGGCGGATTTCGGTTTTTTTTCTTTTCAACAAAATTTTTTTTCGGTTCAAAAATGTAACTTTATTGAGATTGTATTTTATAATTGCTTTTGATATTCTTTTGCTCTTAGTCTTTGTTTTAGTTTCTTTAGTGTTCCTTTTTTTGAATACATCTTTTATCTGAAAGAGACTACACAAGGCTTTTTGGCGTTATGTCCTTTGGGGATTGATGGAGAGGAGTGATAAAAATGAGATGATTTACCCGAGACAGTAATTTTTTTTTGTTTGTATATTTATTTATTCTTTATTTTTATTTTCTTTATTTTTTAATCTTATGGATTTTATTTACAAAAAAATTTTTTTTTTTGGGTTGCAAGTTAGGGCAAACCAGCCTTGCAATATCATATGTTGTTATCATCGAATATGGATCCTCTCTATTGAAATTTCTTACACCTTGATAGAAAGAAATTTTTAAACTTGAAAATACGGTTAAATCAAGTGGTTGTACAAAATGAGTTGCATTAGATGGAGATAATAAAATGAAGATGTTGTTTTGTCGAGTTTTTGTAGCAAGACTTAGATTAAATCGAGATGAATGACGATCCATAAGTAGCAATGCAAAGTTGTTTGATGGTTTGTTGAAATATTTTACAAACTGATTGAGTAGGATATTGCCATTAGAAAATACATTGTCTCTTACTTTTGCTCTTCCTGTGCTAAAAAAGTTTTCAACAAGTAGTGTTCCAAAAATACTACTAGTTTGAGGCTCACATTGTATTTTCGAATAATTGTTTCAAGACAACTGATGGATTGATTAATTTGGAGTGGCATATCCCCTAATTGAAGTAACTTTACCCGCTTTTTAAATTATCGTTCTAAATCATTATTTATAAAGCCTTCATAGAGAAAATACATGGATTCAAGATATTTGAGATTGATTTTTAAGAGCTTCGATCAATTCATTAGATAACAACATATCAACTATTTTCATCTCCATTTTATCTGTTGGATATGGATCAATAGGCAATAATTTTCAAAGTAATCTTCTGGTATCTTGATTTGCTGAGTTTCTCAAATTGCAAAGTGCCATTGGAAAAGGAAACGTTATCACAATTGATAAATTTGTTTAGGAGAAAATTTCTCAAGTTTTTTAATATATGGACCACATCAAAAAAGTGAGTGTATTTTGGATGTTTTCACTTTTTACTTTTTGACAGTTGAGAGATCGAAAATAATATTATTAAGTAAGCTGTTTGAGTGTTTGAGTTTAGAATCATTGTAGGATCGTTTGAACAATATAAAGTCTCGAAGAAGAAGAAGAAAATTTAATAAAATGTAGGTTTCAATATTTTTTTTTTTTCCCCAAACTTCTTATATCATACTTGTTGTTTTTAGTTTTCACCACCAATTTTACTCAATAATAATTTAGAAAGGGTTGTTATAAAATCTCGTTTCTCTGTTTGAGTTTGTTCGAGATTTTTCCCTGAGTCATCACTGCGCGCCATTTTTTTTTTTTTTTAAAAAAAGGCAAAAACAAAAGGTGCGGTTCTTCTTTCTCCATCCCATCATCAACTTCAAATCCAACATTTAACTTCACTCTATTCATTTTATGTTTAAATTTCATTCTTCTAAGCTTTATTTTATCATAAACGATATTGAAAAAAAATGATTATGCTTTGTTTTATTGATATTTTGTGCAATTTTTTATTTTTTATTTTTTATTGATAATTTTCTCCTTTTGCTTATAATTTCTTCCTCCTTCTTATAATTTGTTATTCCTTTGTATGTATTTCTGATATGAATTGAATTTAGTTTAGAGTGAACATGTTTTAAAAGTATCATCTTTTGTATTTGATGTGTTTATAATGAAGATTCATTTATTTTTTTTTTACTTCCACTTATTAATCTTTTCTTTTTTCTTTTGAAAAAAACGGCAAAAAGACCGTTATTGAACCCATTCAATGAAAGCAACCTTGTAATTATAATATTAAAATCATGAAAATGAGTTAAATCAAATATCATAAATATAAAATGAAACTAAATGATCACTCTTCAAAAGCATTGACAATTTTGTATTTCGAAAAAAAAAAAACTTTCTTATGAATCTTTTTCTTATTATTTTCTCCTTATTTCCTTTTCCTTTGGCTGTTCAATTCGAATTACTAACATTTCATTTTTTTCTTCTTCTCTCTAATAGGTTTTAAAACAGACTTTTGTTATTGTTATTTTTTGAAAGGTTTGCCGCTTATTTATAAATTTATTTTTTACTTTTATATTTCTCCTTTTCTCATTATTCCTCAATACTAACCTTCTTCTTTTTGTAATTTTAATAACAAACAATAGGTTTTTCTGCATTATTTCTTTTTTTGAAAAAAAAAAATATGTCTGGTAATTTTTCTTTCTACATTTAATTTTTTTTTTTTGAATTTCTTGCACTCAAAATTCTAATTTCAAATAAAAATAATATAATAGAAGAAATGAACGGTTTAGATTCTAAAGTAGAGGTACATTATCAATTTTCCCCTTTTATTTTAAACATTTATTCTTTAGCTTTTTTTATTCAACCATTTTATTTATTATATTTAGGTCAATCTTGAAGATGGGGAAATCGTTGATGAAATCCTTGGCGAGACCAACCCAAAACGAAAGCTTGAAATAGAATCTGAAACGAATGGTAATATTGAAAATAACATTGAAAAAAATGGAGAATCAATAGGGTCTCCAAAGTCAAAAAAATTAAAAACCTCTGACTCTGAGGATGGAGATTCTGAAGTTGATCAACACATGAATGGAAAATTATCAGGAGAAAAGGAATTAGATCACGAGACATCAGTGGATGATTCCGAAAGTAAAGATAAAGATCAAAAAAGTGATTCTTCCAAAGATAAAAAGGTGAGATCAAAAGATCGTTCAAAGGAAAGAAAAAGGGATAAATCAAAGGAAAGATCAAAAAGAGATAGATCAAAAGAGAGGTCATCAAAAGCTAGAAGTCGTTCAAGAGAAAGGGAAAGATCAAAGGATAGAGAAAGAGAAAAAGAAAAGGAAAGGAAGCGTGAAAAGGAGCGTGAAAAAGATAGAGAAAAAGATAGAGATAGAAACAAGGATAGAGATAGAGAGAGGGATAGAGAAAGAGATCGAGAAAGAGAAAGAGAGAAAGATAGAGACAGAGATAGAGATAGAGATAGAGGTAGAGACAAGGACAAGGATAGAGAAAGAGATAGAGACAGAGAAAGGGAAAAGGATAGAGATAGAGATAGAGATAGGGAAAAAGATAAAAGTCGCGAAAAAGATAGAGAGAGAACTAAGGAGAAAGATAGAGGAAAAGATGATAAAAAGAAATCCAGGTTCTTTTTTTTTTTTTTTTATTTTCAATGATTTGAAAAATATTAATTTTTTTTTTTCTTCCAATAGGAAATATCAACTCTCTGATTCCTCTGATGATGAAGAACGTGAATTTCAAGAAAGAATTGAGAAACAAATTGAAGAAAATGATCAAGACCCTGAAAAAATTATTGAAGAAAGACGCAAACAAAGAGAGGCAATTTTAGCTAAATTCAAAGCAACTAATAGTAATTTTTTCTTTTTTTTTTTCCCTTTTTTTTTGACAAAAAATTTTTGAGTTTCTTTTTCATACATCCTTGGACTTTACATCCAGGAATTTTTTTTTTGTTCAATCCTCCCTTTTTTTCATTCATTTTCATCCAAAGCAAAAAAAAAAAAATTCCTGAATAGAAGAGAATAAACAAATTATATCTCTGAAAGGTTTTTTGAACAAAACATTTTTCTTTCGATTTCTTTTTTAATATTTCTTTTTCTTTTTCTTTCTAGACCAAACACCAGAAGTTAAGACAGAAGCTCAGAAGGAAGCTAAAGTTGAAGTTAAGACACAAGTTAAAACTGAAATTAAACCTGAAATTAAATCAGAAATTCAACTAGAAATTAAACCAGATGTTCAGCCGGTTGAAGTTAAACCAGAAGCTAAAACAGGAGTTCAGAAAGAAGATAAAGTTGAGACAAAGGTAGAAGTTAAAGCTGATTCACCCAAAAGCGATGATGAAGACATAGATGATGAACTTGATGAAAAAATCGAATTGAAAGATTTTGCAAACAAAGTGGAATCAAAACCTCAACAAGATGATGATATGTTTGCTCCATTAGATGATGGAGATGACATGTTCGCCCAATTTGACTCTGAAAAGAGACTTCTACGAGTATTGGTATGCATTTTTTTTTCTTTTTTCAATTTGATTTTAACTTTTTTTTTTTTCCAAAAAAAATAGAATACCAAAACTATTTCTGAAGTTGTTGTAACTGGTGTAGATAACTCAGATGATCCTGAAGGATATTACAGTAACATTTCTTTTTCTTTCATTCTTTTTCTTTTTTTCTTCCCCTTTTTTTATGAAAGGAACTAATTAACTATTTACAATAACTTTAGAACTTCGACTTGGTGAGGTACTCGATGGTCGCTATAAAATTACAAGCAACTTAGGAAAGGGAGTATTTTCATCTGTTGTTAAAGCTGTTGATATTAAAAACAATGATACAGAAGTTGCTATCAAAATTATTCGAAGCAATGAAACAATGTAAATTTTTTTCTTTTTCCCTCAATCCATTCTAAAAAAAAAAACTAATTGTTTCCTTTCTTTTTTTTTAAAAGGTATAAAGCTGGTTTAAAAGAGGAATTAATTTTGAAAAAACTTAATGATAATGATCCTTTAGATAAAAAACATATTGTTAGATTGAAGGATAGATTTGAGCATCGAAACCATCTTTGTTTGGTCTTTGAGTCTTTACAGTAATTTTTTTTAATTCTGTCTTTCTTTCAAATTTAATAACCATTCATTTTTAATTTTTAATTTTTTTCTCAATTAGTTTAAATCTTCGTGAAGTTGTCAAAAAGTATGGAAAAGATGTTGGTCTTAATATTAAAGCGGTTAGACATTATGCCTTACATTTATTTTTGGCTTTGGACTTACTAAAAAAGAATAACATCCTTCATGCAGATATTAAACCTGATAACATCTTGGTAAATCCTTTTTTTTTTTACTGTTTTTAATCACTTTTATTCTGATGTTTTTTTTACAATATATTTCAATTTTATAGGTGGATGAAACTATGACAATAGTCAAGCTTGCTGATTTTGGTTCTGCTTCTTTCACTTCAGAAAATGAAATCACCCCTTATCTTGTTAGTCGATTTTATCGTCCTCCAGAAGTTGGTAATAATTTATTTCTTTAAATTTTATTTTCTTTCTTACTTTTTGTTCCCCTTTTCTAACTCAAAAAAAAAAAAAGTTATTGGACTCCCTTATGATCCAGCACTCGATGTTTGGGCAGTTGGTTGTACATTATATGAATTATACACAGGAAAAATTTTATTCCCAGGAAAAAACAATAACCATATGCTCAAGTTATTTATGGAAGTCAGAGGAAAAATGTCACATAAAATGATTAAAAAGGGAGAGTTTGGAGCAATGCATTTTGATGAAAATTTCAACTTTATTTCAAAAGAAATTGACAAGTTCACACAAAAGGAAATCTTAAAGAAAATTCCCATCAGCAAACCAGTAAGAGAATTATCAACTTTATTAGCTCCAAACTCAAAGATGAATGAAGAAGAAAAGACTTCTCTTAAGAATTTTGTTGATTTACTAGAAAAATGCTTTTCATTGAACCCAGAAAAGAGAATCACTCCAAGAGAAGCCTTAGCTCATCCATTCCTCTTAAAACAAAAACCAAAACAAAATTAAAAACTGTACTTAGCAAAACTGTAAAAACAAACAAAAAACAACAAAAAACAATAAAATATAAAGTTTTTAACAATGTTTGAATTTCAATGTTTTAATTTCGATTGATATATTTGATTTATGATATTTGATTTTTGTTAAAATATTTTGTTTATCTTCTAAAACCTCTGAGTTTAATTTCATTAATAACATCATCAACAGCACCTTTCTCAGCTTGTGGATTAATAGTAGCAGCTGTTCCTCTAGCCCTTTTTGCAGGTCCACCTTGTTGCTAAATTATTATTATTATGATTATCCATTACAATGAAATATAGGAAAGAAAATAATAAATAAGATCAAAAAAAAAAAAAAAAAAAAAAAAAAATAATTTTTTTTTTTTTTTTTTTT
>Ga0209960_1002673_pt1 | contig 17159 bp, 14 predicted proteins | sample ThiBiot_500_plan_2_FD_183947 | JGI IMG/M metagenome (GOLD analysis project Ga0209960, IMG submission 183947) | Wastewater bioreactor microbial communities from Cape Town, South Africa - Thiocy_expt_500_plan (SPAdes) | ecosystem: Engineered > Bioreactor > Thiocyanate-remediating >...
AGCAATGCTGCATCAATCGCTTTTTCCAATTTATTCGAGATTTGTGTTAAGGCAGAACAAACAATTACGGGCTGCGTCTTAGCCGCGATATGCTTTTGGGTAATGGCCGCAATATGATTCCACGTTTCCCGTGAAGATACGCTGGTACCTCCAAATTTTGTGACGATTTGGCGCATGATTTGTTCCGTGCAAAATTAGGTCACATTAGCATGGACTTAGGAGGTCTTACAAGGGGGTTCACGAGAACATTGTATAAGGTTTTACGATTAAATTTCATTAAAAAAACATGATGACTTTATTTGATCCATAGTGAATTATATTTTTTTTATTTCTTGAATTTTATAGTAAAAAAGTATTTTGAGGGTATTTTTAAAGATTTGAAAACAGGGTACACTTCACAATCAATTGAACGGATTATATTCAAAAATACTATTCTGAAATTAAAAGGAGTAATGAGTGAAGAAAAATAACAAACCTTTGAGAACGCTTGTTAGTTCAGCTGTTATCGGTGTACTAGCACATGGCGCCGCTCATGCCGCCGGCTTTTCTCTTTATGGAGAATCAGCTGGTTACACAGTGGGTAACTATGCTGCAGGTGCTGCTGCTGAAGCTGCGGATGCATCTACAGGTTGGTATAACCCTGCAGGTTTGGCGCTGATTCGTAACAAGCAAGTAGTTGCTGGTGGAACCGGAATATTCCCTAACATTCGTATAAATGGCTCAAGCACTTTTGATTCCGAAGGTTTGTTTCCTTATACTCAGGAATATAACCGATTAAATGGAAGCTATAGCGGATTTGTTCCTGCAACGCATTTCGCACTTCCCGTAGGCGAACGTACCACTATTGGTTTGAGTATGACAGGTCCTTTTGGTCTATCCACCGATTGGTCTCCGGCTTCTCCAGTTCGCTATTCAGCAACTTATACTGAATTGTTAACCGCGACCATTTCTCCGGAAATTGGTACGCAAATTATGGACCACTTCGCACTGGGTGCGGGTATGGATTTCCAATATTCGCGTGTTAAATTCAACCAAATTATCGGTGTTCCAACACTGCTTCAGGCCTTGGGTGAAAATCCAACAATGATGGATACTTTTAGTAACAACAAAGGTGCATCTTGGGGATTAGGTTTCCATGTCGGTCTTATGGCCATGTTTAACGACAATCACACACGTTTAGGCGTGAATTATCAATCTCGCGTTCGTCACGTATTTTATGGCCATAGCGAGTTAAAAGGACGATTAGCAAATGACTTCAATTTGTTAATTCCTCCTTATCCTGGTAAAGGTGTTTGGAGAAATGATGATCTATTCAGTAATCCAATTGAGTTCCCAGATGTTGTCACTTTAAGTGCGTATCAAGATATAAACGAGCAATTCGCATTATTAGGCTCTGCGGTTTATACTGGCTGGAGCTCATTTAAGACGATCGTATTAAACAACGTTCCTGTTCCTAATGTGAGTTCAACACCACCATTCCCAGTAAGCCAAGCGAATATCATTAGCTCCGTTCCACAAAATTACAATGATGCATGGCGTTTTGCTTTGGGTGCTAACTATCGCGTTAATAATCAATGGATGTTACGTGTTGGTGGTGGTTACGATCAAACTCCTTCAAACAATGTTGACAGAAACGTGCGTTTACCTGACGTAGACCGTTGGGCTGTTGCAGTTGGTGGTCACTATCAATGGAAACCGACTCTTGGCTTTGATTTAGGTTACACGCACCTCTTCTCTGGAAGTAGAGCGAGTATTAACTCTGCACAAGCCTTATCTGCAACTTCTGAATTCTTTGTTAATTCCAATAACGGTACTTTCGCTGCTGATTTGGTTGGTGGACAAGTGGTCTGGACCATTGACAAAATGCCAGAAGCACCAATGAAATAAATAAAACGATTTAAAAAAAGGCCACCTCGGTGGCCTTTTTTATTAAAATAATAAAAAAATCCCTAAGATCACATTCGCCCTAACTTCTTGCTTTAAAATCATATTTCGATTTATAATGTTCTTGATTATTCGCCAGATCAATTTAAAAGGAAGTTGAATTCATGAAACTGCGATTTACTACGTTACTCTTCTTTACCACTATCGCTCTGCTCATTTCAAATGTAAGTTCAGCACTGGAACTCGATAAAGAAGGAAACAGTGTCGGGACCAAAAGTACATTAAAACAGGTTATGCCCGAATTTTTATATAGTTATCTCGATTTTGATTTTAATTCGACTAAAGGCGAAAACTATAATCGCTTTCAAGGGTACTCAAATTTATATTCGATTGGAGCCGATCATATTGTGCTTGACCCAACGATTACAGCCGGTGTGTACTTATTCAAAGTAGATAGTTATATCGATTCACAGTTTTTTTTAGCCCCAAGCACTGAAAACTTATCCTCGCAGTCCATTCGCAATAATACTCTTTTTGGACATATTCGTAAGTTTTTTACACCGCAGTTTGATGTGGATTTAAGTTTAGGATTTGGCCAAAATAAGGTGTCTTCACAGACGATTTTTTTTCCTAATGCAGAGACTGTTTCTGGCTTTACCAGTCACCACACGTCAAACTGGTTTTTTGGCGTCAATGGCTTTTATAAAAAAACGTGGAATAAGTTATCCTTAAGAACTCATCTTGGTGTGTTATACAGCAGTATCTATGCGGGAAGATATTCTTTAAGCTTACCTTCTCAACAAACCGCGTTATCTGTACCATCACTACGAAATGAGGCAACTTATTTTTTTGAAGATGTAGAGCTTGCGAGCCAGTTAACTCCTCAATTTGCACCCTTTGTGAATGGAGGGCTAATTCAGGTAGGAAGTTTCTCCAATAATCGACCATTTGCTGCACCACTATTTAATGGGTCTTTGCCGCAATTAAATATAGAAAAAAATGGTTATCGCGTAGGTGGGGGTATCACTTATCTTTATAAGCAGTTCGCGGTACGTCTAGAGCAGAAATATTACAATGCAGGAAGCATTTATACCAGTAATCAGACTATTTTAGGTGTTGAGTATCATTTCACTTAATTTTTATGTGCTACTAATTTTTTGCATTCATTTTAAGGATAAACCAATGTATCAAAATATTTTAAAGAAAATCATTGTAGCGAGTATCTCCACTCTTTTATTGATGACTACAGCGACTGCAGAGCAGGCACAAATTAAATTAAACTTGATCTCTGAAAAAACCAAAGAGATACGCCCTTGTCCTCATCCCTCCTTTGCTTATTGTACGTTAACGATAAGTAGTGGTACTGGATTCACGGGGAGTATTCAGATAACAAACCAATCGACCTCGATCACGGCACAAAATGTAACTGCCATAATTCCAGGAAGTTTAAGTGGTGTTGTTTTCCCGAATCCACCAACATCGATAACGTTATCTCCTGGTACTTCAGGCGTATTGTCTTTTACGGGAAGTACCATTAGTCCAATTCCACCGACGCTTGTAGAAGTCAAAGGGGATAATACCCAATCGGGGTTTTTTTACATTGAAGTACTTCCTTAGCTCCAGTCTTATATTGAAAATATCAGAGGCGATATGAAAAAATTAATCACAATCTGTTTGTTATTGGGTATGAGTAGCGCGTTCGCTGCTTCAGTGGCCAAAGTTTTATATACTGCGAGTAAAGTCGTAGCCAGTCATAACGGTGTGTCACGTGCCCTTACACGTGGTTCAACATTAGATGCGGGGGACACAATAATCACCTCAAGTAACGCTGCCGCAAATATACAATACCAAAATGGAACATTGGTTAATCTGGGGGAGAATACGAACTACAAAATCCTTGGCTATACTCCCAATCAAGATACAGCGATTAAAGCCGAATTAAATGCTGGAAAATTACAGCTCAAAACACCGGGTAAAGTAAAAGAAACGTTACGTACCCCGGTTATGGCCCTTGCAATCTTAGGGACTCAAGTATCTGTGTATGTTCCGCAAAAAGATAAAGTTTACGTGTCGGTGCAAGAGGGTAGAGTTGAGGCTGGTGGTGCGATCTTCGGCGCAGGGAAAAGTTTTTTAATTACGCCACAAGGAATTGTTGAAACACCCTTCCCAGCAGCTGGTCAAATAAATACACCTAAGAGTGCTGAAGGTACTATTGCAGCGCAATCAAGCAACCAGACAACAACCTCATCGGGCACGAGTGCTCAAGCTGATTCGAGTAACGTATCAGCGACTAACACTATTGCCACTGTGGCTCAAGTTACCGATTCAGCGCAGATGGTGGGTTCAACTGTAAGTGCGACCAATGCGTCCACCGCTGTAATCAATAATACGGTGGAAACCTTAGCAGTGTTATCCGTTGTCTGTTTATAAATGAATATTTTTTATAACCTCGTTATCTGCCTGTTGGGTTAATGGCCTGACAGGTTTTAGAAGAAGGAGGTCTAAATGACTGAGATGGCGGATTCAGTCGCTGAGCGTCGTGAAAAGCGCCAGCTGCGTAAACAAAAGCAGCGCGAGACAAATATTATCCGTGCCAAAAAAATGCATCGTATACGGATGGGGAGTGTACGTTCAGAGCAACAATATGAACTGCCAATGATTAACATTGGTTGCTCCGGATGGTTTTACTGGCATTGGCGAGGCCTGTTCTATCCTCAAGAACTTGCTACTACCCACTGGTTTAATCATTACAGCAACACATTTAAAACTGTAGAATTAAATGCTCCTTTTTATTCTTGGCCAACTATAGCGAATATACGTAAATGGCTGCAACAAGCTGAAGATGAAGAATTTACTTATACCATAAAAGTTTGTGAACTCATTACCCACATAAAGAAGTTCCAGGGAACAAAAACACTAGTTCAAGACTTTGGTTACATTGCTGATATTCTAGGTTCTCGCATGGGATGCTTTTTATACCAGTTGCCTCCAAGCTTTCATTATACACCATCACGATTGCAGAAAATTGTCACACAATTAGATCCCCGCCGGCGCAATGTAGTTGAGTTTCGTCATGGAAGTTGGTGGAATGAATACGTTTATGAGGCTTTTAGACAAGCAGGGATTATTTTTTGTTCCTCTAGTGGGCCACATTTACCTGAGGATCTCGTTGTTACCACGGATGAAGTGTATATTCGTTTTCATGGAAAAAAATTATGGTATTTTTATGACTATTCTGATGATGAGCTTATCAGCTGGGCAGAAAAAATCGCTCCGAGTGGCGCTAAACGAATTTGGGCGTATTTTAATAATGATCGCGAGGGGAATTCAATCAAGAATGCGCAATCCTTTATCGAAATAATCAAGCGCACCATATGAAAATAATAAAGAAAGATTTATATTCTACGAACAAAGCAACTAAGTTTTGTTATCCTCTATTATCTGCTCGATAATAGAGGATAGAAATTAGTTTTTTACAATAGTGGCTTCGCCAGGGCCATTGACAATTAGAGTATACCCATTACCAGAAAGCGTTTTAGGATTGATATCGCCTGTATCGATATTTAGGATTACGGTACCTAGTACAACAGGTTGAGGGGTATTGGTGGCCATTTTAATAACCGCAGGACATTCTTTACCATTTGTATGACCATAGCAAGCGATTTTTACCAAATTCCAATATACTTGTTTAGTTGATTGGGCAGGAGTTGGGTATATAGAAGGTACACCAGCAATAAAAGCATTGGATTCTTCATTAGTATTATTATGAGTGACTAAATAAGCAGGGGCGGTTGCGAAAGAAGTTGCCGCAGCTAAAGTTAATGCGAGTGCGGAAATACGTTTTATTAAACTAATCATCATGTCTCCATTAAAAAGAATTACGGATAAAAGAAAATATTTAAAATTATCCGGATGTTCATTTTATAAACTGAACGAGGCGCATTATACCCGAAAAACAAAAACTTACCTACTTCCATGTCTGTTTAAACAAGCGTGCATAATCTTTAGCAAAATAAGAAATAATAAAATTAGCCCCAGCACGTTTTATAGCCGTTAGACTCTCTAACATGGCCTGCTCTTCATGAATTAATTGATGTTGCGCGGCAACTTTAATCATGGAGTATTCACCGCTCACTTGGTAAGCACATAAGGAGACCTCGGGTAGTTGATTTTTGAGCAAAGCAATAATATCGAGATAATAACCTGCAGGTTTTACCATAATCATGTCGGCACCTTCGGCGACATCCAGTTTAGCTTCACGAAGAGCTTCCATCCGATTTCCGGGATCCATTTGATAGGATTTACGATCACCAAATTGTGGCGCGCCTAATGCGGCCTCGCGGAAGGGTCCATAAAGGCAGGAACTATATTTAACGCTGTAGCTTAAAATAGGGATATGGTTAAAATTGTGGGCATCTAAAGCATTGCGAATGGTTTGAACCATGCCATCGGTCATACTACTGGGAGCAACCCAATCTGCACCCGCTTGAGCATAACTGACTGCCTGTCGTGCTAATAATTTCAGGGTCTCATCGTTATTAATGTTTTGCTGAGTTAAAACTCCGCAATGGCCATGATCCGTATATTCACAAAAACAAACATCGGTAATGATGAGGATGTCTTGATTCACTGCGCGAATCTTACGAATTGCCTGTTGAATAATGCCATCATCATGCCACGAAGCACTGCCACAAGAGTCTTTTGCTTGAGGAATACCAAACAAGAGCACGGCATTTATTCCTAATTGGCTAAGCTCTTCAATTTCCTCAGCCAAATCGCCAAGTGCGAGTTGATATTGTCCAGGCATTGCATGGATGGGCTGCCGAGTTGCGATTTGTTCGCTAATAAAAAGAGGCATAATGAGCTGATCAGGTAGCAACTGAGTTTCCCGCACCAGTGCCCGAGATTGAGCGCGGGCGCGTAGTCGAGTTAAACGTAAAGGTAGGATTGGTTTGTTCATAATGATCACTTATTTCTTTTTGCTTCCAGTATACAGGACATCAATGCCACTGCTATTCGCACTGTTGCTGATTTGTATACTGAAAAACTTATTGAGTATATATTTCAAACTTAAGACATTGGGATCTGCTTGAGACAAGCCGATGTTATAGCTTAAATAGAGCCGTTTGGAAAGTGATTTACCGACGACAAAAGCAGTAGAGTCGGTAACGGTGTTGTTGAACTGATTATAATTTGTCGTCGTTTGTACATTTAAATCCAAACCGGAGGTTTGTTTTAATTGCTCCAGTAATTGAGTACTATTTGTACCACCTACATTCATAGAACTAATTGCGGTCAACAATAATTGCCCACCTGCCTTATTGGCTTGGCTTGCTGGACGACCCAAGACCAACATCGAAAGAATATCGGCTTGGGAGAGGATGGCAGGGTCTGAAAACAATTGTATTTTAGGTTGCGTCAGGCGTCCGGTTACTTCGACGCCGAGAGTAATGTTGTCCGTCAAGGCCATATTCTGCAAATTATCATTATTAAAATTAAAGAGCTGCGAGGCACTAGTATAATTTGCTGAATTATTGATTTTTTTGGCGGCTCGTACATTGATACCCGGGTTCGTAATTGGTCCGCCAGTAAAAATTAGTTGGCCTTGTTTTATGCTCAGCTCCTGACCGTATGCTTTATAAGTTCCGTCTTTAACTGAAAGGACACCATAGGCATTAAGTGCCCCTTGTGGCTGTTGTTTTACATTTAAATTACCGCCGAGATGACCTTTTAATCCTTTAACATTGAGTGCTACTTGTTCACCTAATAATAAATTCACATCGATTGTTGTTTGCAGTGGTACCTCATTGCTTGCTGGTTTTTCTTCTTTCTTAATAACCACATCCTCGGACAAAGAGACGCTGTTGGTGAAATTCTGTATTTGAATCGTGGCATTCGGTACTAGAATCGATCCGGAAATAATTAATGAACCCGTGGCTAGCTGTAACTTCAATCTAGGGCTGACATCCAGCTGATACTCGGGAGTTTTAATTAGAGGGAAGCTATTTGCTTCTAAATAGATGTAGCCTGCCAAGCTCTCTTTGATTTGTCCGGAGCCTTTTAGGGTTAATTTCTTGCCTTGCGAAGCTATATTGCCATTTAAATCCCAACGCTGTTTTAGCGCATTAAGCGTGAGACTCAGATCATCTGCTTTGAATCCAAGCTGGGGTAAATTAAAGCGTGCTTTATCCAAAGCAATTTGACTTTTAATATTGGGTTTATCAACAGTCCCAGTAACGACAACTGCGGCATTAATCCTACCTTTTATATCGCGGATTTCAGAAGAAAGGTTTTGCAGGAAATCCAGTGAATTAATGACTAAATTGGCTTTGGCCTGAAATCGCTGATTGGAGGTAAAACCTGTATCTAAACTAAAATTAGGCGCTAAGAAATCAAGTTTTAGTGCCTTTTGCGGGTCAATGCTTAAATCACCTGCCCCCCGTAATCGAGCAGGAGTAAGTGTGAACTTAATATCACCCCCGTTAAATGTTAAGGGTGGAATACTGGCATTATCCGGTACCTGATAATATCCTGGCTTAAGCGTAATTTGTGCTGTACCTTGATTGGCTGTTTGTAACTGCCCTGTTAAGAGAATATCACTATGAAAACCCGGTGTTTTGTTCTTATTGCTAACGACTTCGGTAAGCAAAGCATTTATGCGCCATTGCCAGGGTAGGGCGCCACTTATATTCCCTTTAAGTTGCCAAAGTCCTTGTTCTGGAAGGTCTAATTTATTGTTTAATGTTGCGTCAATTTCCGGATAGTTTATGGTGCTTGATAATCTGCCCGAGGGGAGATTTAACACGGGCTTTCCATCTTGATTCAGTTTAAGGTTTTGCCATTGGAAAATCAGTTGATGTTTTTTTAAAGCATGAGGTTCCCAGTCGATTTTTATATCGGCAAGACGTAGATAAAGTTGTTCCTGTTTATAACGAACATCTTGCAGTTCGATTCCAGTTATTAAGGTCCCATGCACATTTTTTAATGAAAGTGTACCTGGTAAATAATTTTGTCCTAAACTGATTAAAAAAGTAATTCCAGGCTGTGTGGCGATGATTAGCACCGATAAAGTAAATAAAAACATCATCCACAAGGTTAGAAAATAACAGCTTTTAACCAGTATACGAATCATAAATCAGGCCCCATACTTACTACCAGACGAGGACTACTGCTCCTGCGCCCATGGCTATCCAGAGCTTGAGCTACACCCAGTTTAATAGGACCAATTGGGGAGACCCACATTAGACCCGCACCGGCATCGTGTAAAAACCCTCTTGGACTTGGATCATATACGCCACCCGCATCATAAAATCCGATCAAATACCAATTTTTCTTTGTTTCTTTCTGTAATTCAAAACCAACATAACTCAACATCCGCCCAGGACCTATGGAATTAAAACTGTATGCTTTAAGATTATCCATTCCCCCAAGTAATAATGCTAAGGATAAGGGTTGCTGATTAATATCTTTAATTGCTGTAAAGCCTTGGATGGCATGACCATAAAGACGTAAACGCCAGGGTTCGAACATATAGGCACCTTTAGCATCTAAAGAGGTTTGAGCATAATTTAGTGTGGAGAGCAGTGTGGTACTCGCAGCGAGTGCATTAGCGGTTAAAGTATATCCTGTAGGTGAAAAAAGAAGGTCTTCCTTTTTACTCAAAGTAAACGTCGCTTTCGGATATAGTAAAAACTGTTCGGTATTCGGCTTCAACGTATAATGAAAACCCTCATAAAGACCGTTTAAGGAAAGAACGCGTTTATATTGCCGCAAACTATGTTGTTGTGCGAGTGATAAGAGCCAGGCATTACTGTAGCCTGCGCTGTAATTAAGATTGGAATAATTGCCGGTGATGCTGTATTGATCATAAATTGGATTGCTTCCAGGAATCACGTATTGCGCCTGCAACGCATTTTGTACAAAAGAACCTTGCGCCAAAGCATTGAATTTATGCCCATCGCGATTTACTGGAATAATATGTAGCGCTGCACGTCCCCGAGGACCCGTATCTGTACCGTAACCAGCTCCCAGCGAGTAAGAATATTTCGGTACAGGCTCTAGATGCACTTCGACCGGGACGGTAACGGCATCACCAATTTTTGGTTTTACGAGCACCGAACTGAAGTAGCCACTGTTCGCCAGATTATTATTTAACTTCAATATCTGATCACCGGAATAAACGTTTCCGGAGCTAAAGGGGACATAGCGCTGCAGCAGTATTGGGCTAATCGTGTTGGAATCAAAATGAACGGGGCCGAAGTAATACAAAGGTCCGGTATCTAAATGCAAGTGAATCTCTGCTGTGTTGTGTGCGATATCGACACTTATTTCATTGGTTTTAAAGTTTGCATGCATATAGCCTTGACTCTCCGCCGCATTAAGCAAATTTTGTTTTGCTTGATTGTATTGCTCGGTTAATAACGGAGTTCCTGATGTTAGTGGCAAATGAACGCGGGTATTTTGTATGATTTCATTTGCTGCTCCCGGGCCGATAATTTGTATATCCAGCCGCGAAATAAGGGTCACAGGGCCTGGATTTATTTCCACGTCTATTTGAGAGGCATTTAAAGATTGGATTATTACAGTCGCTCTAAAGTAACCGTAAGGTTTTAAGGCAGCAAGAATTTGCTCTTGAAGTTCCGCGTTAGAAAATTGGGACAGGCGTTTAATTTGCTCTAATTCTTGTAAATGTTTTTCGACGTTCGTTTTCGCTGCATCCTGAACGCCGCGAATGTTCAATGTTGCTGCATGCAGATCTGAGAGACTCATTACGGCACACAACAAGACCCATACAAGAAAGAACGTTTTCTTCCTTGACTTATGGTCTTGTTCATACGACATGCGCGGTCTCCAATTCTTTTAAGCGATAAATTAGGGCTAACGCTTCGCGTGGCGTTAGTTTATCGGGATCAACTTCAGCCAAAATTGTGGAATAAGGCGAACGTGCTTGAGGTGGCATGGGTTCTTCACGGACTGTAGTGGGGATGTTTTGAATCTCTGCTAAATGCGCGCGCGCTAGATTTAATACCTCAGTAGGAATTCCCGCGAGTTGCGCTACTTCTAACCCATAACTTTGCTGTGCAAATCCAGGCTCCACTTGATACAGGAATATAATCCTACCGGTATTAACGCATGCACGTAAATGTACATTGCGAATACAGGGCCATTGCTGCGGGAGGTGCGTCAGCTCAAAATAATGAGTTGAAAAAAGCGTATACGCTTTAATTTGTTCGGCTAAATAGGCGCAACAAGCGTAAGCTAAGGCCATGCCGTCATAAGTACTCGTGCCGCGACCAATTTCATCGATTAAAACCAGACTCTGAGCCGTTGCCTGTCGTAAAATTTGCGCAGTTTCCGTCATTTCTACCATAAATGTCGAGCGACCCGAAGCTAAATCATCGCGCGCGCCAATGCGGGTAAAAATACGGTCGATAGGGCCGATAATGGCCTTTTGTGCGGGCACAAAACTCCCCACATAAGCCAGCAGCACAATGAGTGCCGTCTGGCGCATGTAGGTTGATTTCCCACCCATATTTGGGCCAGTAATGAGTAAAATATTATGTTCTGGATATAAGTCCAGATCGTTGGCGACAAAGCGCTCTTTTAACAGATGCTCAATGACTGGATGTCGACCTGCAGTAATGGCTAATTTGGGTGTAGAGATCATCTGCGGACAACACCAGCGATTCGTATGTGCACGCTCTGCTAAATTTGCTAATACGTCAACCTCGGCCAGTGCACGAGCGCGCTCAGTCAGTGGGGTGATGACTTGATTCAGCGCTTCGAGGATGTGTTCATAAAGCCATTTTTCACGTGCCAAGGCCTTTGCTTGCGCGGATAAGACTTTTTCTTCAAAGACTTTAAGTTCAGGGGTTATGTAGCGTTCAACATTTTTTAAAGTTTGTTTACGATGATAATCAATGGGTGCTTTATCTGCCTGGGCTTTAGACAATTCTATATAATAACCCTGGACGTTATTAAAACCAAACTTAAGGGTGGCAATTCCGGTACGTTGACGTTCATTTAGTTCTAATTGCGCTAAAGTTTCATGCGCGTGAGTACTTAAGTTTCGTAACTCATCTAATTCCTCATCGAACCCCTCCGCAATCACCCCTCCATCACGAATGATAACTGGCGGATTCTCCCTAATTGCTTGCCGCAAGAGGTGCTCGGTTTCGGATAAAGGGGTTAGTATTTGTTGTAATGATTTCAGTAAAGGGCTCTGAATTTTTTCCAAGGCTTGATGAAGCTCTGGTAATAATCTAAGGGTAAGACCTAAGCTGTATAAGTCTCGAGGGCGTGCGGAGCGCAGTGCAATTCGTGAAACTATACGCTCCATATCACAAATTTGGCTGAGCAACTCATGTATTGCCAAGTAAAGGTTCGTTTCCATGAGTTCATGAATTGCTTCCTGGCGTTGCCTTAAAATTTCCGGTTTATTAAGAGGCCTGCCAACCCAGCGTTTGAGTAAACGGCTACCCATAGCGCTGGCGGTGTGATCTAGAACAGAAATTAAACTATTATCTGTGCCCCCCTGGGCGTTTTCAAAAAGCTCCAAATGCTTTTGTGTTGCAGCATCTAGCTGCAAATAATCATCATTTTTTTCGAGGGTGAGCGTTGTTAGGTGGGGCAGGGCTTGTTTTTGAGTCGCGTGGAGATAATGCAATAATGCCCCAGAAGCGATGAGTGCTGCCGCGTGATCCTCATTGAAAAAGCCATCGAGATGAGCGACCGCAAATTGTTCGCATAAGATTTTATAATTGCGGTCAAAATTGAATTCCCATCCAGGGCGAAACTTCACGGGTAGATGGCAACAGCACTCGTTTAAAGGCGAATTTTCCTGCATTAAGAGTTCTGCGGGTTGCAAGCGACTTAGTTCTGCAAGCAAATCCTGCGTATTTGTTACTTCCAGCAGATGAAAGCGCCCACCGCTTAAATCAACCCACGCAAGACCAATTTTATGTTTATGTTGATGAATGACAACCAATAAATTATCTTTTCGCGCATCGAGTAAGGCCTCATCGGTCACGGTTCCGGGGGTAATAATTCGCGTGACTTTGCGTTCTACAGGTCCTTTACTGGTGGCGGGATCACCAATTTGCTCGCAAATGGCAGCGGATTCACCTTTTTTGATCAAGCGTGCAAGATACCCCTCGATCGCGTGATAAGGCACACCAGCCATGGGAATGGGGCTACCCGCAGATTGCCCGCGATGGGTTAGTGTTAAATCAAGAAGCTGTGCGGCGCGTTTCGCATCATCAAAAAATAACTCATAAAAATCCCCCATACGATAAAGCAAAAGCATATCGGGATACTCTGCTTTAATACGAAGGTATTGCTGCATCATGGGGGTATGGGCTACCTGCGTCATAAAGAAACTGCTTAAAATTAAATTGACCTGATTCTAGCAAAATCACTTTGATAAGTCAGCAAGAGGTTTTATGCAAAAGTAGGAATCGCTTCAGTTATGGTTGAATTAGCTTTTTTTTGCTAAACTTAGCAGGATATTGATAAAAAACGTGAACATAGGGAGAATGAAATGAAACGTTTCGCGCTAATCGCAGCAACTGGATTGTTTGCACTGGCTTTAACTGCATGTGGTGAGCATGGTCAAAATAAACCAACTACCACCGATCACACTGCACCTCAACAGACAACTCCAGGACCACAGCAACCGACTCAAGATGGACAAGTCCAGGAGTAATCGTATCACTTGGCCCGGAGCTTACTCTTTCCGGGCTTAGCTTACTAATGATGAACAATCTTCCTGATTTAATCCTTGAGCTTGCTGACAAGCTTCAGAAAAGACAGTGGTTACTGGTAACTGCTGAGTCTTGTACTGGTGGTCTAGTGTCTGCAGCATTAACAGAAATTCCCGGCAGTTCGCTTTGGTTTGAACGGGGCTTCATTACTTATAGCAATGCTGCAAAAGAGGAATTACTTGACGTTCCATCAAGTTTACTCCGTCAATATGGTGCGGTGAGCGAAGAAGTGGCTGCGGCAATGGCTGAAGGTGCTCTGACGCACAGTAAGGGACATTTTGCCCTTTCAGTAACCGGTATTGCAGGGCCAGAAGGGGGTACTCCAGTAAAGCCTGTAGGGACTGTTTGTTTTGGTTGGATAGGTGCAGGGATTCCGGTGCACACCTGTACGAAACAATTTTCCGGCACGCGTCAGGATATTCGTATGGCTGCCTGTTATGAGGCATTAGTCGGTATCAAAAACCTCTTGTAAAAATTCCTTAAATTTTTGTCTCATTGTTCACCCGTTAATTCCTGCTCCTTCATGTAGAATCAATTTGCTGCTGTGGCGCATCTGTGGGATAATTTTCCCTTAACTAACGATTTGGATATTATGATGGAAGATAACAAGCAAAAAGCCTTACACGCAGCCCTTTCGCAAATTGAACGCCAATTTGGTAAAGGTTCAGTAATGCTCATGGGTGACAGTAATGTTGCTCGTGATATTGAGGCCATTTCAACCGGCTCTTTGGGGCTGGATATTGCTTTAGGCATAGGGGGTTTACCCAAAGGACGTATTGTCGAAATTTATGGCCCCGAGTCTTCAGGTAAAACCACATTAACGTTACAAGTCATTGCCGAATGTCAAAAAATGGGTGGTACGGCAGCGTTTATCGACGCCGAGCATGCACTCGATCCAAGCTATGCGCAAAAACTTGGGGTAAATGTAGATGCGTTATTAGTTTCCCAGCCCGACACTGGAGAACAGGCTTTAGAGATCACCGATATGTTGGTTCGCTCTGCGGCTGTTGATGTCATTATCGTGGATTCCGTTGCTGCCTTAACGCCCAAAGCAGAAATTGAAGGGGAGATGGGTGACTCTCATGTTGGTTTGCAAGCACGGCTTATGTCTCAGGCTTTACGAAAATTAACTGCAAACATCAAGCGTTCCAACACCTTAGTTATTTTTATCAACCAGATTCGTATGAAAATCGGGGTTATGTTTGGTAGCCCGGAAACGACAACAGGCGGTAATGCACTTAAGTTTTATGCTTCTGTGCGTTTAGATATTCGCCGTATCGGCTCGATCAAAAAAGGTGAAGAAATTTTAGGCAGTGAAACCCGCGTTAAAGTGGTGAAAAATAAAGTAGCGCCTCCTTTCAAAATGACCGAGTTTGATATTCTCTACAATGAGGGTATTTCCCGTGAAGGTGAAATTATTAATCTGGGTACACAGCTTAATTTAATTGAAAAAGCGGGCGCCTGGTATAGCTATAAGCAGGAAAAAATAGGACAGGGTAAAGATAATGCGCGCTTATATTTAAAAGATAATCCTGCGATTGCGGCGGAACTGGAAAAGCAAATTCGCTCAGAGTTATTACAACGTAATTTACCCCTTGCAAATACAGTCAAGGAAGAGGAACTTGAGTCTTTAGATGAGTAATGCCTGGGACACTACATTGCGCCTGCTAGGCAGGCGCGATCACAGCATGACTGAGTTGCAACAGAAATTAAAGCAAAGAAAGTTTTCTTCAGAAGAGATTCGTGAAGCATTAGAACGATGTCAGGAATTATCTTTACAAAGTGATGAGCGATTTGTGGAGAGTTTTACCCGAACCCGTATTCGGCAAGGTTATGGTCCGGTAAAAATTATACAAGAACTGATAGCCCGTGGAGTTAACCGAGAAGTGATTCATCGTAGTTTGAACGAGGAAAAACCAGATTGGGCTCACTATGCAACGGCTGTATTACAAAAAAGAAATAAAAGCAAAGCCCCTTGGTCCCGTGAGGAATTGCAGAAACAACAACGTTTCCTACTGTATCGTGGTTTTGATCAAGAAACAATTACCCAGGTCACTAAAGCATGGCAGCTCGCAATGAAAGAGTAACTGTTAGATAGTTTCTTTAAACTGACAGAGTCAATGGACCTGGTTATCAATTAAAATTAACCCAATTGGTATAAATTAGAGATGAAAAGTTCTGAGATTAGACATGCGTTTTTAGATTATTTTGCTCAACGGGGACACCAAATTGTGGCGTCCAGCCCTTTAATTCCTGCAAATGATCCTACTTTGCTCTTCACAAATGCGGGAATGGTGCAATTTAAAGAGTTATTTTTAGGCCTCGAATCCCGACCTTATCAGCGAGCCACCACTGCCCAACGTTGTGTGCGAGCCGGGGGTAAGCATAATGATTTGGAAAATGTAGGATATACAGCAAGGCACCATACTTTTTTTGAAATGCTGGGTAATTTTAGTTTTGGCGATTATTTTAAACGCGAAGCCATTCAATATGCTTGGGATTTCCTCACCCAAGTTTTAAAATTACCCGCAGAGCGCCTCTGGGTTACTGTATATCACGAAGATCATGAGGCGGAAGAGATCTGGTTAAAAGAAATGAAGATCGCACCAGAGCGTTTTTCCCGCTGTGGTGAGAAAGACAATTTCTGGTCTATGGGAGATACCGGCCCTTGTGGTCCTTGTACCGAGATTTTTTATGATCATGGCTCAGATATTCCTGGTGGGCCTCCTGGAAGTCCAGATGAGGATGGCGATCGGTACATTGAAATCTGGAATTTAGTGTTCATGCAATTTAATCGCGATAAAGAAGGTAATTTGCATCCTTTGCCAAAACCTTCGGTAGATACCGGCATGGGGCTGGAGCGTTTAGCTGCTGTGGTGCAAGGTGTTCATAGCAATTATGAAATAGATTCGTTTCAGTATTTAATTAAAGCCATTGCTTCTTTAGGTGCGGTAACTGATTTAAATCATACCTCATTAAAGGTCATAGCTGACCACATTCGTTCCTGTGCTTTTTTAATCGTTGATGGGGTGATTCCAGGTAATGAAGGACGCGGTTATGTGTTGCGTCGTATTATCCGCCGTGCAATTCGACATGGAAATAAACTTGGTTTAGAAACACCATTCTTTTCTCGTTTAGTACAACCCTTAATCGAGGTTATGGGGGATGCTTATCCAGAGCTTGGGGCAAATAAAGCGCACATCGAAAAAATATTATTGCACGAAGAAAATCAATTTGCGCGGACTTTAGATCAAGGATTAAAGCTTTTACACGAGCAGATGCATACCTTGGGCGGCGAAGAAATTACCGGACCTATTGCTTTTAAACTCTACGATACCTATGGTTTCCCGATTGACTTAACTGCTGACATCGCTCGTGAACATCATCTGACTATTGATATGGAAGGATTTAACCGGCTCATGCAACAACAGCGTGAACAATCGCAAGCAGCAAGCCAATTCACCACGGATTATCATGCAGTGACGCAACTTACCCATCAATCTGATTTCCATG
>Ga0209960_1002676_pt1 | contig 17156 bp, 17 predicted proteins | sample ThiBiot_500_plan_2_FD_183947 | JGI IMG/M metagenome (GOLD analysis project Ga0209960, IMG submission 183947) | Wastewater bioreactor microbial communities from Cape Town, South Africa - Thiocy_expt_500_plan (SPAdes) | ecosystem: Engineered > Bioreactor > Thiocyanate-remediating >...
GTGCAGAGGCAGGGGAAAGGATGACGACGGCAGGATCAGCAGCATGTCGAATTCGTTCAAGACGCCGACCCCAGGCCAGGGCACCATCCCGCGCCATGCAACTTGAATCCCTCGACACCCATCTCTGGCACACCACCCACGCCTTCAAGGCCAACGGACTTCCCATCACCACCCGCATGACTGTGGTGCGGCTGCCAGGAGAGCAGCTTCTCGTCCACTCACCGATTCCAATGCCCCCAGGGAGTGCCCTGCTGGAGCAGCTGCAGGCACTTGGCACGGTGGCTTTCATCGTGGCAGCGAACAAGATGCACCACCTGTTTCTGGCGCCTTGCGCCCAGACCTTCCCGAACGCCAGGGTGTATGGCCCCAAGGGCCTGGCTCAGAAGCGGCCAGACCTGGCAGCCAGGCTGCACGATCTGCCCTCAGGCGATGTGCCCGAATGGCTGCCAGACCTGGAGCACCTGGCTTTTGAGGGCATTCCTGCAGGCAATGAGTCGTTATGGTTCCACCGCCCTTCCGCCACGCTCATCGTGACAGACCTGCTGCAGTGGATGGCGGGTGACCTGCCTTGGTCCACGCGCACCTATGCCACGCTCACCAGGGTGCGGCGCCAACTGGCCGTCCCGGTCACGGTGCGCGCGCTGGTGCGTGACCGTCGTGCCGCAGCCCGCAGTGCAGAGCGCGTGCTGCGCTGGCCCTTTGAGCGGGTCGTGACGGCCCACAACCAGGTGCTGGACAACCGTGCCCACGCACAGGTCACAAAAGCATTCGCCGTGCTCTGCTGACCACACCCAACAGCCGCCTATTTCTGCTCCTGTCCCGCAGGCTGAATGGCCTGGTCGGGGCGCACGCTCGACAGGCTTTGTGCTGGCCGCCGCAGCGTCACATCAAACGGATTGATCTTGGGCCCCACCGCCAAGGCTTCGCGCTTGAGCAGCTCCACCACCGTGGGCAGCCGGTCGTCATTGAGCCGCGCAGAAATGGTGCCCACGCTCAGCGCTGCCACTGCGCGCCCTTCGCGGTCGAGGATGGGCACGGCCACGCCAGCCATGCCTTCCAGCAACCCGGTATTGCGGCCCGCATAGCCCAGCTGGCGCACGCGCTCGATTTCGGTGCGCAGGTAGACCTCGTCAAACACGCCGTACTCCCGCACGCGCGACAGGTTGAAGCGGATGACCTCTTCGCGCTCGGCCTCGGGCAAAAACGCCAGGATGGCCAGCGCGCCCTGCCCCACGCCCAGAGCCACGCGGCCGCCGATGTCGCCGGTGAACGAACGGATGGGGAACGGGCCCTCGCTGCGGTCCAGGCACACGGCGTCAAACCCGCTGCGCACCAACAGAAAGATGCTGTCGCCCAGGCTGGCGCACAGGCGCAGCAGCGCGGGGCGGCACAGGCTGCGCAGGTCGCCGGGGTTGCCAGCTTTGGCCGCCAAGGCAAAGAAATCCATGCTCAAGCGGTAGAGCTTGCTGCGCTCGTCCTGCTCGACCATGCCCTCTGCCACCAGCGATTGCAGCAAACGGTGCGTGGTGGCCTGGGTGAGGCCCACGGCACGCGCCAATTGGGTGACTCGCCCGCCCTCGGCCTGCACGGCCGACAGGGCTCGGATGACGGCAAACACCCGGGGTACGCCGCCGGTGGCGGTGGATGCGGCTTCCATACCTCGCTCCTGTGGAATTCGTTGAATAAACTGAAGGCATCATATTTCATTCAACGGAATAAATTTAATAAAAATTCTGATTAATGGAATACCCGAAGCGTTCTGGTTTGTTTATTGCAATAGATTCCACCGAATCAAGCGGCTGTTCCATTCTTTGTGCGGCGCTTGCACCACCCCGGTGCAAACGCCCCCAAAGGCCCGCAGCCCATCCATCCAACTCCACAGCAGATGGCACGCACCGCCCCTAGGCAACCCGTGCGATGCCACCACCGGAAAGGCTTTCGCCATGTCGTTTCTCAAGCTCACGGATGTGACCAAGTTCTATGGCAGCACCTGCGCGGTGCAGGCCATGAACCTCACGGTGCAAAAGGGTGAATTTGTGTCGCTGCTGGGCCCCTCGGGCTGCGGCAAGACGACCACGCTGCAGATGGTGGCGGGGTTTGAGGCCGTGACCAGCGGGCGCATCGAACTGGACGGAAAGGACATCACCCACGCCAAGGCCAACACGCGTGGGCTGGGTATCGTGTTCCAGAGCTATGCGCTGTTCCCGCACATGACGGTGGCGGCCAACGTGAGCTTTGGGCTGGAAATGCGCAAAGTGCCCAAGGCCGAGCGTGCCGAGCGCGTGGCCCAGGCGCTGGCCTTGGTGCACTTGGAGAAACACGCCGCGCGCTACCCCCGCGAGCTGTCCGGCGGCCAGCGCCAGCGGGTGGCCCTGGCCCGCGCGCTGGTGATCGAGCCGCCCGTGCTGCTGTTGGACGAGCCCCTGTCCAACCTCGACGCCAAGCTGCGCGAGGAAATGCAGTTTGAGCTGCGGCAAATTCAGCGCAAGGTGGGCACCACCACCATTATGGTCACGCACGACCAGAGCGAGGCCATGTCCATCAGCGACCGCGTGGTGGTGATGGAAGCAGGCCGCGCCACGCAAATCGACCACCCGCACCGCGTGTACGAACACCCGCGCACGCGCTTCATCTCCACCTTTGTGGGCAAGGCCAACCTGCTGCCGGGACAGGTCGCCTACGCGAGCGGCACGCGCACGCAGGTGAAGGTGGGCGCCCTGACGATGGAGGTGGACGGTGCCCGCTACCGCCCCGGCGCCGCCGTGCTGCTGAGCGTGCGGCCTGAAAAAGTGCAGCTGGTGCCTGCCGTGCAGGGCCGGATGGAGGGCCAGGTGTGCGAGCGCTTCTTTTTGGGCAGCCAATGGCTGTACCGCGTGGGTACCCCCGTGGGTGACCTGATGGTGCTGACACCCAATGACGGCCGCGCCGCGCTGGCCGAGGGCGAGCGCACGGGCGTGGACTGGCCCGACCACTGCATGCGCCTGCTGCCCGCCGATGAAACGGCGATGGCCGAGCTGGAGGCCGAAGACACCGCCGCCGAGGTGGCGTCATGAGCCTGGCCACCACCTTGCTGCACAAAAAGGCCGCGCCCTGGTGGCTGTCTGGCCCGGCGCTGCTGCTGTTCACGGTGCTGCTGCTGGTGCCGCTGGCACTCACGGCGGTGCTGTCGTTCAATGCCTTTGACCCGGCCACCGGGGTGAAGGCGGGCGAGTTCACGCTGGAGCATTACGCCCATGTATTCACCGATTCGTACTACCACGCCATCTTCTGGCGCACGTTCTGGATTGCTGGGCTGGTCACACTGATCTGCGTGCTGATTGGCGCGCCCGAGGCCTACATCCTGAGCCGTATGGGCAACCCCTGGCGCTCCATTCTGCTGCTGGTGGTGCTTGCGCCGCTGCTGGTGTCGGTGGTGGTGCGCGCCTTTGGCTGGAGCATGCTGCTGGGGCCGGAGGGGCTGGTCAACGGCCTGTTCGGGCTGATGGGTTTTGGGCCCGTGAAGATGCTCTACACCGAGATCGCAGTCGTCATCGCCCTGGTGCATGTGATGCTGCCTTTCATGGTGATCCCTGTGTGGACCTCGCTGCAGAAGCTGGACCCCGGTGTGGAAAACGCCGCGCTGTCGCTGCAGGCCAGCCCCTTCACCACGCTGCGGCGCATTGTGTTGCCGCAGGTGCTGCCGGGCATTTTGTCGGGCAGCCTGATCGTGTTTGGGCTGGCGGCCAGCTCGTTCGCCATTCCCGGCCTGCTGGGTGGGCGGCGGCTGAAGATGGTGGCCACGGTGGTGTACGACGAGTACCTGCACGAGCTGAACTGGCCCCTGGGCGCGGCGATTGCGCTGACGCTGTTGGTGGCCAACCTGGTGGTCATGCTGAGCTACAACCGCTTGGTTGAAGGCCGCTACAAGAAATCTTTGGGATAACCAAGATGCAAAAAAACGGCCCTCTCGCCCTCGCGTTCAACGCGCTGGTCATCACCTTCATGCTCGCCCCCTTGCTGGTGGTGTGCATCGTGGCTTTCACGCCGCACAACACGCTGACGCTGCCCACCACCGAGCTTTCGCTGCGCTGGTTCAAGGCGGTGTTCGAGCACCCGGACTTTGTGCAGTCGTTCTGGAACAGCCTGTGGCTGGCGCTGGCCTCTGCCACGCTGGCCACGGTGCTGGCCGTGCCTGCGGGCATTGCCATCACGCGCTATGAGTTTGCGGGGCGCGGATTTTTGAATGGCCTGTTCCTGTCGCCACTGATCATTCCGCACCTGGTGCTGGGTGTAGCCCTGCTGCGCCTGTTTGCGCTGATCGGCGGCACAGGCAGCTTTGGCTGGCTGGTGTTTGCGCATGCGCTCATCGTCACGCCCTACACGCTCCGGCTGGTGGTGGCTGCCCTCGTGGGCTTTGACCGCAGTGCCGAGCACGCCGCCCTGTCGCTGGGTGCCAGCCAGGCCACCGTGTTCACGCGCATCACGCTACCAATGATCCTGCCCGGCGTGACGGGTGGCTGGATGCTGGCCTTCATCAACAGCTTTGACGAAGTGACCATGTCGATCTTTGTCACCTCGCCCAGCACGGTGACGCTGCCAGTGCGCATGTACATGTACGCCACCGAATCGATTGACCCGCTGATGGCGGCGGTGTCGGCGCTGATGGTGGGCCTGACGGCCTGCGCCATGGTGATTCTTGACCGCGTGTATGGGCTGGACCGCGTTTTGGTAGGGAAGAAGTAAATGGGCACGACTTCCATGACTGTGAACACAGCCCTGCTCCACCGCGTGGCCGAAAAAGACCGCGCCCCTGTGCCCTTCATGCTCGATGGCGAGCCCGCCACCGCACTCGAAGGCGACACGGTGCTCACCGCCATCCTCACGCACCGCGCCCAATTGCGCCGCAACGAGTTCAGCCACGAGCCGCGTGCAGGCTTTTGCCTGATGGGTGCGTGCCAGGACTGCTGGGTGCAAACCGCCACGGGCGAACGGCTGCGGTCTTGCGCCACCTTCATCCAGGCAGGCATGCAGCTGACCACCGGAGCACCCGCATGACCGCCCCCACCTTGCAACCCGTGATCGTGGGCGCAGGCCCTGCGGGCATCCGCGCCGCGCAAACCCTGGTGGCGCATGGCGTGCGGCCCGTGGTGATCGACGAGGCCGCGCGCGGTGGCGGACAAATCTACCGCCGCCCGCCTGCCCACTTTGCCCGCAGCGCACAAACGCTGTACGGCACCGAGGCAGCACGCGCCACGGCGCTGCACAGCACCTTTGACAGCTTGAGTGCGCACATCGACTACCAACCCAACAGCCTGGTGTGGAACGCCCAGGGTGGCGTGCTGGATGTGCTGCACGGTCCCACGCAAACCACTCGCACGGTGCCCTACCAGCAGCTCATCGTCGCCAGCGGCGCCACCGACCGTGTGCTGCCCGTGCCCGGCTGGACGCTGCCCGGCGTGTACACGCTGGGTGGCGCACAGGTGGCGCTCAAGTTCCAGGGCTGCACCATCGGCAGCAACGTGGTGCTGATGGGCACTGGGCCGCTGCTGTATTTGGTGGCCTACCAATATGCCAAGGCGGGCACCAAGGTAGCCGCAGTGCTGGACACCGCCCGCTTTGCCGACCAGTTGGCCGCACTGCCCGGCATGCTCACCCAGCCCGCCGTGCTGGGCAAGGGCCTGTACTACGTGGCCTGGCTGCGTGCGCAGGGCGTGGCCGTGCACACCGGCGCGCGGCCGGTGCGCGTGGAAGGCAGCATAGAGGGCGATATGCGGGTGAACGCCGTGGTGTGGAGCGATGGGAACACCGAGCACACCGTGCCCTGCGATGCCGTGGGCTTTGGCTACGCCCTGCGGTCCGAGACCCAACTGGCCGACCTGCTGGGTTGCCGCTTTGCCTGGGCCCCGATGCACCGCTCCCACCTGCCCGAGCGCGAGAGCGCAGGCCGCACCAGCGTGGCCGGTGTGTACCTAGCGGGCGATGGCGCGGGCATCATGGGTGCTGATGCAGCCGAGTGGGCGGGCGAGCGCGCCGCACTGGCGCTGCTGGACGACCATGGCGTGAAGGTCGATGCAGAACGCGCCGCGGAGCTGGAACGCAAGCTGACGCATCTGATGCCGTTCCGCCAAGGGCTGGAACGCGCCTTCCCCTTCCCCACCGACTGGGCTGCGCACGCACCCGATGCGCTGGTGGTGTGCCGCTGCGAGAACATCACGGCGGGCGAGCTGCGCGCCTGCGCCCGCGATGCAGGCGCCGACGAGATGAACCGACTGAAGGCCCTGACCCGCGTGGGCATGGGCCGTTGCCAGGGCCGCATGTGCGGCGTGGCGGCGGCAGAAATCCTGGCCCAGGCCACGGGCAAGCCCATTGATCAGGTGGGTCGACTGCGCGGGCAAGCGCCAATCAAGCCCATCCCCATCCACCTGCAAGCCCAGGCGGAGGCTGCCGAATGAGCACAACCACCCGAACCATTGACACCGACGTCGCCATTGTGGGCGGCGGCATCATGGGCGCGTCCGCCGCGCTGGCGCTGCGACGCAAGGGCGTGAGCGTGGTGCTGCTGGAGCGCGATCTGTGTGGCTCCCGCTCCAGCGGCGTGAACTATGGCGGCGTACGCCGCCAGGGCCGCCCGGTGAGCCAGCTGCCGCTGGCGCAGCGCGCCCACCAGGTGTGGGCCGACCTGCCAGCGCTGATTGGCACCGATGGTGAATACCAGCGCAGCGGGCATTTCAAGATTGGCCGCAGCGAGGCGGACATGGCCGCGCTGGAGGCCTACGCCGACCTGAGCCGCGACTTTGATCTGGGCATACAGCTCATCTCTGGCACCACGCTGCGCGAGCGCTGCCCGTGGCTGGGCGGACGCGCCGTGGGCGGATCGCTGTGCCCCGATGACGGGCAAGCCAATCCGCGCTTGGTGTCGCCCGCCTTTGCGCTGGCTGCGCAGCGTGCGGGGGCGCAAATTCTGGAGCGCACACCGATGACCTCGGTGGAGCACGACGGCAAGATCTTCACCGTGCGCTCCAGCACCGCTGTGACTGTGCGTGCGCCCGTGCTCATCAACTGCGCAGGCGCGTGGGCTGGTGCGCTGGCCGCGCAGTTTGGCGAGGCCGTGCCCATCCACTCCGGCCACCCGGCCATGGCCGTGACCGAGCCCCTGCCCTTTTTCATGCACTGGAGCCTGGGCGTGGAAGGCGGCGGCATCTACTGCCGCCAGGTGGCCCGCGGCAACCTGGTGCTGGGCGGCGGATCGGGCGTGGCGCTGGATGCCGACCGCGCCCGCTCCGAGCGCAGCGCCATTGCCGCCTTGGCGGTGCAAGCGGTGGAGCTGCTGCCCGCGCTGAAAAACGCGCACTTCATCCGCACCTGGAGCGGCACCGAGGGCTACCTGCCCGACCGCCAACCCGTGCTGGGCCCAAGCAGCACCACGCCCGGCCTGATCCATGGCTTTGGCTTTGCCGGTGCAGGCTTTCAGATTGGCCCCGGTGTGGGCGAGGTGCTGGCCGAGCTGGCGCGCGATGGCCGCAGCACCACGCCGATTGATGCGTTTGCAATTGAACGATTTGTTCCCAAAGCAGTGGCTGAAGTGGCCAGCACTGCCACTGCCCAGTGACCCGTTTGCCACCGACCCGTCCCCACTCCCCCACCAGAAAGGAAACCACCATGACCTTCACCCCCCGCTTTGCCAGCCACACCCGCCGCGCCCTTGTGGCAGCCGCCGCACTGGCCACCATGGCTGTCGCAGGCACCGCTACTGCGCAGACCAAGACGCTGTACATCGGCATGAACGGCGGCACCATGGAGAAGGCGTACACGCAGTACGTGTTCCCGGCATTTGAAAAGCTGCACGGCGTGAAGGTGGTGGTGGTGCCCGGCACGTCCTCGGACATCCTGGCCAAGGCGCAGGCCAACAAAGACAAGCCGCAGATGCATGTGATGTTTCTGGACGACGGCATCATGGTGCGCGCCATGGGCATGGGCCTGTGCGAGAAGCAAAAGCCCAACCAGAACCTGAACGACCTGTACCCCGCCGCCCGCTTCAAGGACGACCTGGCCAGCGGCGTGAGCCTGGGCATGACGGGCATTGCCTACAACACCAAGATGTTTGCCGAAAAGGGCTGGGCCGCGCCCACGTCGTGGATGGACTTTGCCGACCCCAAGTACAAGGGCAAGGTGGTGTTCCAGTCCATGCCGTCGTCGTCGTTCGGGCTGCACGGCTTCTTGATGTTCAACCGCATCCAGGGGGGCAATGACAAGAACGTGGAGCCAGGCTTTAGCAACTGGGCCAAGACCATCGGCCCGAACGTGCTGGAGTACATCCCCAGCTCGGCCAAGATTTCGGAGATGGTGCAGACGGGTGAAGCCGCGATCTTCCCGCTCACGCCCACCAGCGTAGCGGCCCTGAAGGCCAAGGGTATTCCGGTGGAATACGCACAGCCCAAGGAGGGCTCGGTGGTGCTGATGACCGGCCAGTGCGTGATCGCCAAGAACAGCGAGCCCGAGCTGGCGCAAAAGCTGGCCGAGTTTCTGCTGAGCCCGCTGGCCCAGGCCAACGTGCTGCAGTTTGGCGCGCAGATCCCTACTAACCCCAAGGCGCCCGCCGTGGGTGAAGGCGCAGCGCAAGTGGCACAGATCAGCCAGTGGATGAAAAACGCCGTGACGCTGGACTGGGACAGCGTGAACGCGAACCGCCCCGCCTGGAATGCACGCTGGAACAAAACCATCGAGCGCTGACAGGACGTTGAGAGAGCGTGGCGAACGTGTGAGCGGGCTACACCTGCTCACACCGGCGGGCCGTTTGTGACAAATTTCACCGGCCCCGCTGTCCCCTGCGGTGGTGGGGTGTCACAAAACCCTGCTTCGACTTCAGAATCCGGCGCCTGGACACGCTGATCCTTTCAGCCAGTCCGCCCACATTCGAAGAAGAGGGATACCACCATGAAACGCTGGATCAAATGGACCGCTGGCAGCGCGCTGCTGCTGGGCGTGATCGTTGTCGCCACCGCCGCCAGCGGTCTGTACCTGGCCGAGCAAAAGCGCAACCGCTACATCGACATCAAACCCCGCCCCGTGGCCTACACCACCGATGCGCAGACCATCGAGCGCGGGCGCTATCTGTATGCATCGCGCGGCTGCACCGACTGCCACGGCGCACAAGGCACGGGCCGCGAGTTCGTCAACGATGGCAAGGGCACGCGCATCGTGGGGCCCAACATCACGCCCGCTGGCGTGGTGGCACGCTACCAGCCCGAGGACTGGAACAGCGTGATCCGCCATGGCGTCAAACCCAACGGCCGCCCGGTGCTGGTCATGCCCAGCGAGGACTACAACCGCTTCACCAACGAAGACCTGAACGCCCTGGTGTCGTATGTGCGCCAGTTCCCGCCCAAGGAAGGCGCGCAGGCCGTGATCGATCTCCCGCACCCTGCCTGGGTGCTGTATGGGCTGGGTGCGATTCCTGACGCGGCCTCGCGCATCGACCACCAGTTGGCGCCCTCGCGCCCCACCGCTGCTGGTGTGACGCTGGCCAACGGCCAGTACGTGGCCAACATGTGCATCGGCTGCCATGGTGCCGACCTGTCGGGGGGCAAAATTCCGGGTGCCCCACCCGATTGGCCTGCGGCAGCAGACATCCGTCCTGGCACACACAGCGCGGGCACCGCCCTGGCCCGCTATCCCAACGCTGCCAGTTTTGTGTCCATGCTGCGCACCGGCAAACGACCGGACGGCACGCCCATCCAGGTCATGCCCTTCGAGTCGCTGGGTCAGTTGAGCGATGTGGATGCGCAGGCGCTGTACCTGTACCTGAACGCGCCCCCGGGCAGCGTGAAGCAGGAGGTGGGCAGCACCACGGCCGGCGGCCAGAAGAGCAGTGCCAACACCGTCCCCTCCGGGCCCGGCGGACTCAAGCTGCCTGGCTAATCTTGGAACCTCAGGGAGCCCTGCAGCAGGGCGGCCCATCAGAACCTGTTCAAAGTCTCAGACAAAGAAAGGGCGGAGCACTCCGCCCGCCCAAAGTGACTGCCCTGCTGACCCGCCCCCGGTGGACCACCCGCTGGCGTGGCAGGTCAGCTTCCGGGGTGCTGATGGGCTGGGTGAGCCGAAACAGGGGCCAGGCTGTAAGACCCCATGGGCCCGCCCGGAGTGTTGCCGGGGCCTACCGGCGCAGCCGGGGGCGCACGCCGCACGCGGGGCACCACGCTGAGCTGCACGGTATCCAGCACCGGGCCGGGCACCACATTCAGCGCCTTGCGCGGCAGGTCCACCAGTTGTTCGGCATGCCAGACGCGCACTTGCGCGGCGCCATCGGGCACGCTGGCGAAACGGGCGATGCCGTCGCTGTCGGTCTTGAGCGTCCAGGCCGAATCGGTCACAAACACATGGCCGCGCATGGAGCCGTGCAGGTGGCAGCCCAGCAACACCACGCCGGGCGTATCCAGCTTCACATCGGCAAAGTTGGCAGGCTTACCATCGGCCTTGCCCGCCAGGCGCAGCTCAAAGTTGGAACTGGCCGCCGCCGGTGCCGCCGTAGCGGACGCCCCCGTAGGATTGCCGCGTACATGGTGGTCCCAGCGGTCCTGGTTAGTGAACCGCACGGTGGAGCCGGGCATGACCACCGTGACGGCAGGCACAAACCGCATGCGCTCCTGCTCGATGGTGGGACTGGGCTGCAGCAGGCTGGGGGCTGCACCAGTGGTGGCGCTGGGGTACACCACCACCACGGCGTCGGGCACGGGCTTGCCGTCGCGGTCCAGCACCTGAATTTGGACATTTCCGGCCCAAGCGCTAGTGAATATTGCGCTGGCAGCTATGAAAAAAATAGCATTTCTCATCGTCTTAGTGTTTGGTGATCACATCGCGGTGCATGGGCGCCAACAAGGCCAGCAGGCGGTTTTGTTGAGCGAACGGTATGCCCTGGGCGTCCATGGCGCTTTGCAGCACCTCCACCAAGGCGTTGAAGTGGCCCTTGTTGATGTCCATGTCGGCATGGGCCGATTTCATGTCAGCGCCTTCATATTTGCAAGGGCCACCGCTCAACTGGCAGAACTGGTCGGTCAGGCTCTCCTTGAGGGCGGCTGGTTTGGTGTCCTTGAAGTGGCCGCCAATGCGCGGGTCCTTGACCACGCGGTTCACAAAATCGTCCACCAGGCGGGTGATGCCGGGCTTTTCGCCGAGCGCCTGGTAAAGGCCTGCAGGAGCTACAGGAGCGGCAGTGGTCGCCACCGGAGCCGCAGCGGTCTGCGCAAAGGCCGGGGCAGCAAGCCAGCCCCCGAGGGAGATGGCCAGGGCGATGAAGGTTTTGGAGTGCGTCATGACAATGTCCTCAGAAGGCGACTTGGGCCGACAGGTAGTAGCCCGTCTGGCGGCGGTTGTTGGTGATGCCAGGGACGATGCGGCCCAGGTCCACATAGGCGAGCGTGAGCGACACGTTCTTGCTGGGGGCCCAGGCCACAAAGATGTCTTTCCAGTCGTCCTCGCGCAGGGCGGCGCCCAGGCCGGCCGCCGCACCCAGGGCCTGCAGGTTGTTGGGCTTGAAGCGGTATTCGGCACCCACCGCCAGTTTCTTGTTGATCAGGTAAGCCACCGAGAACTCGGGCTGCAGGCTGCGGCTGTTCTTGCCGGGCGCAGCCGAGCCAAAGCCCAGCAGGCCGTTCTGGTTGGCGTTGGTGTAGCGCAGCGTGCCGTTGACCAGCACGCTTTGCGCCAGCAGCAGCTTGGTGGCGCTCACGTACACATCGGTGCCGCTGGTTTTGGTGCCCAGAAAGTCCAGCACCGAGCCGATGGAGCCCGGGTGCACCTGCTTGTGTTCCAGCCCCACCGCAATCTGCGGCATCCAGCTGTCGCTGTTGAGCACAGCATCGCCCGCCACCTTGAGCTTGATGCCCAGCACGTCCATCTTGATGTGCTGGCCCGGCGTCACGCCAAACGGCGCAATGCCGTTGAGCGCGATGGCGGGCGAGGCATCAAAGTCCTGCCGCGCCAGCGACAGCTCCAGGCGGTCGTGCAGGCCCAGGGCCACGCCATAGCCGTTCAGGCTGTAGTCCTGCGTGGCCGCGCGGGTGGCATAGGCGCTGACACCCACCTCGCCCTCGGTGGCGTTGCTGCCAATCACCGCCCAGGGGGTTAGCCCGCCACCGGCCGACCCGGCGATGGTGCTGACGCCGCCCGTGAGCAGCAGCTTGCCGGTATCGGCCTGGGCCAAGCCGCTGACCAGGGTCAGCGCGGCGGCAGCCAGAAGGGTAAATGGGGGCCTGTGGGTCATCGTGGTCTCCAGGGGGGGAATGTAAGAAGATGTTGCCATCTGAATACGCCCCCGGGTGACCAGCGGATTCACGAATTTTCAAAAATGTTGCACGGCTGCAGCAAACCGCTGGACAGGGGCCTACAGCATCCGCTGGATCAGCTCACCCTTGAACAACACCGGCCCAGTGGGCCCCGTCTCGCTGGGCACGCCGCCCTTGGGCTCCAGGCTGATGGCCAGGGCGGGTACCTGGCGCACATCGGCCTCGCCGGCGACCAGCTTGAGCAACTTGTCCTGGCCCAACACCCCCAGCGAGCGCGGCCCGCCCGCTGGCGGCAGAGCCCACAGCTGCAGCGACTTGTCCGCCCCCTCCTGAAAACCGCCCACGCGTTGCAGCACCAGCTGGTTGTTCTTGGGGTCAAAGGTAACCAGCATAGACGCGGCTGCCTTGTCGTCCGCCAGCACGGCCACGTACTGGATCTGGGGCGTGGCCTGCAGTTGCTGCTGCAGCGCGGCAATCTGCGCACCGGTGGTGGCACGCAAGCCTCCGTTGACCTGCACGCCCACCACCACCGCCGCCAGCGTGGCGATGGCCCCGGCAGCGGCCGCACCGCGCCACACCAGCAGGTTGCGCCACCAGCCGCCGGGGGCCTGGGCGGGCGCGGCCTGCCGGGCGGCCAGCATGGCCTGCTCCAGCTGGCCAGCCCGCACCAGGTTGTCAATGCGCGTCCAGACGGCGGGCGACGGCGCCACCTGCGGTTGCAGCTCGGTCAGGCCCGACCAGCGGGTCTGCCACACCAGCGCTGCAGCGCGCACGGTGGCGTGCTCACGCGCCAGGGCTTCAAAACGGCGGCGGGCGCCACCGCGCAGCGTGCCCAGGGCGTAGCTGGCGGCCAGGCGGTCCAGCAGATCAGGGTGTTGGGTGATGTTCATGGCGACGACCTCAGGCGTAGCGCGCCATGCAGGCACGCAGTTGCTCCAGCCCCCGGCGAATCCAGGTCTTGACGGTGCCCAGCGGCAGCTTGAGCTGCTCGGCCAGCTCGCCATGGCTCTGGTCGCGCAGGTAGGCCAGGCTCACCACCTCGCGCTGCTTGTGGTCCAGCTTGCCCAGGCAGTGGTGCAGCGCAAACGCCTGCTCGCTGGCATCGGCAGCGTCCATGGGGTTGGGGGCATCGCCCTCCAGCGTCTGCGCCATGGCGTCATCCAGCTCGTTCATGAGGTCGGCCCGGTCGGTGGTGCGCTTGCGCAGGGCGTCCAGCGCCCGGCTGCGCACAATGAGCCCCATCCAGGCCATGGGCGGGCTCAGCGATGCCCGGTAGCTGCCCGCACTGCGCCAGATGGTCAAAAACGCCTCCTGCAGCACATCCTCCGCCGCATCGCGGTTGCGGACGATGCGCAGGGCCAGGCCAAAAAGCTGCGACGAGGTGCGCTCGTACAGTCTTTTCAGCGCGGCGTCGTCCTGCGCGGCAATGCGGTCTAGGAGGTCCATCAGTTCACTGTCTGGGTGGAGGGTGCTCATGCGCCCATTCTCTGGGATTGATCGGGTGGGCAGGCCTTGCGGGGCTTTGCTGTAGGTGAATACGCCACAGCCGGCGTTTTGGATGTGGCCGGGGCACACCTTGTGAACGGGTCATGAAAGAAAAAAAACCGCCGGGCGTCTGAATCCAGGGGACGGGATCGGCCGTATTGCAAGGGCCTGTACGGCTTCCGCCCCGCACTGACTCCCCTTTCGCTACCGCCATGCCCCTGCCCTATCCACGGTCCCCTTTTCGTTGTGTTGCCCTGGCAGCCGCCCTGCTCTGGGCGGGCCACGGCGCTGCCATGGCCCAGTCGGTGGAGCGTGGTGCTGCGCTGTACGCGGCGCATTGCAGCGGTTGCCACAGCCCGGACCAGCACGGAGACGGCCCGGCACACCGGGGCGTGGTGGGGCGCCGCGCTGGCGCCCTGAAGGACTTTGACTACTCGCCGGCCTTGCGCGCTAGCAAGATCCTGTGGACGCGGGCCACGCTCAAGGCCTGGCTGACGGACCCCGAGGCGCTGATACCCGGCCAGGCCATGGACTACCAGCTTGACGATGCGCAGGACCGCGAGGACGTGGTGGCCTATCTGGCCACGCTCAAACGCCTGCCCGCACCTGCGCCTGTACCTGTGCCAGCAGCAAGGTAAAGCGCATTCCGCCGCTCAGGCCGTGGGATACGTGCCGGGCAGCAGGATCGACGAATCCACGTTGTTGATGTTGGTGTGGCCGCAGAACGCCATGGTGATGTCCAGCTCCTTCTGGATGATCTGCAGGGCCCGCGTCACGCCCGCCTCGCCGTAGGCACCCAGGCCATACAGAAAGCTGCGGCCGATCAACGTGCCCTGCGCGCCCAGCGCACGGGCCTTGAGCACGTCCTGCCCGCTGCGGATGCCGCCGTCCATCCACACTTCGATGTCCTTGCCGGCCGCAGCGGCAATGCTGGGCAGCGCCGCGATGGAGGACGGCGCGCCATCGAGCTGGCGACCGCCGTGGTTGCTGACGATGAGCGCATCGGCACCGCTGTCCACGGCCAGGCGCGCGTCCTCGGCGTCCATGATGCCTTTGAGGATCAGCTTGCCGCCCCAGCGCTTTTTGATCCATTCCACATCGCCCCAGTTGAGCTGCGGGTCGAACTGCTCGGCTGTCCACGACGACAGCGACGACAGGTCGCCTACGCCCTTGGCGTGGCCGACGATGTTGCCGAAGCTGCGGCGTTTGGTGCCCAGCATGCCCAGGCACCAGCGCGGCTTGGTGGCCAGGTTGATGAGGTTGGCGATGGTGGGCTTGGGCGGGGCCGAGAGGCCGTTCTTGATGTCCTTGTGGCGCTGGCCCAGGATCTGCAGGTCCAGCGTGAGCTGCAGCGCCGAGCAGTTGGCGGCCTTGGCGCGGTCGATCAGGCGGTTGATGAAGTCGCGGTCGCGCATCACATAGACCTGGAACCAGAACGGATGGCGACCCGTGTGTTCGGCAATGTCCTCGATGGAGCAGATGCTCATGGTCGAGAGCGTGAACGGAATGCCAAACGCCTTGGCCGCCTTGGCGCCCAGGATCTCGCCATCGGCATGCTGCATGCCGGTGAGGCCCGTGGGCGCAATGGCCACGGGCATGGCCACATCCTGACCCACCATGGTGGTGCGGGTGGTGCGGCCTTCCATGTTCACGGCCACGCGCTGGCGCAGCTTGATGCGCTGGAAGTCGCTTTCGTTGGCGCGGTAGGTGCCCTCGGTGTACGAGCCCGAATCGGCGTAGTCATAGAACATGCGCGGCACGCGGCGCTGGGCAATGACACGCAGGTCTTCGATGCAGGTGATTTTGGACAGGTTGGGCACGCAGGCTCTCCGGTATGGGAAATGCGCCAGATGGTAGGCGGTGGCGCGGGGCGCAGCCATCAAAATTTTTTCGACGACTTGCAACAAATTTCCAGCAAAGGGGTCAGGTCGCCCCGCCTTGCGCGCCAGCTACTGGGCCGTGGCCGCCAGGTCCGGCTCTGGCAACACCGCCTCGGGCTCGACGTCGGGCCCCCGGTACAGCATGAAGCGCATGCGGCCACCACGCTTGGCCGCGTACATGGCTCCGTCGGCATGGCGCGACAGCTCGTCGAACGTACTGCCATGCTGCGGGAACAGTGCAATGCCGCCGCTCACACCCACCCGCACCGGCTGCCCGGCCAGCTCAAACGCAGCGTCGCAGGCCGCCAGAATCTTGCGCGCCACCAGGCAGGCGGGCTCAACCCCGTCCAGCCCCGGCAACAACACCACAAACTCGTCGCCCCCTTGCCGGCACACGGTGTCGGACGCGCGCACGGCCGCCTGCAGGCGCTGGGCAAACTGCACCAGCAGGGTGTCGCCCACGTCATGGCCCAGGCGGTCGTTGACCTCCTTGAAGCCGTCCAGGTCCAGGTACATCACTGCCAGAGACCGGCCTTCGCGCCGCGCCTGCGCCATCGCCAGCTGGGCACGATCCTGCAGCAGCACGCGGTTGGGCAGGTCGGTCAGTGCGTCGTACTGGGCCAGGTGGGCCATGCGCTCGGCCATGGCCACGGCCTCGGTCACGTCGCGCAGCACGGCCACCGCACCGGTCACCGCACCATGGCGGTCCGTGATGGCGCTGGCCGTCTCTTCCACCTGGAAGCGCTGGCCGCTGGTGCGGTGCACCAGCACGCCCCGCACGGGGTCCGTGGCGGCGCCTTGCTGTATCGCGGTGCGCAGCGTGTTGGGCAAGGGCTCGTCGTTGTCAGGGCTGCGCAGGCTCACCACCTCGTCCACGTTGCGCCCGGCCGCATCAAACGCCTGCCAGCCCGTAAGGCGTTCGGCCACGGGGTTGAGGTAGGTCACCATGCCCCTGGCGTCCGAGCAGACCACGGCATCGCCGATGGATTGCAGCGTGAGGCGCACGCGCTCTTTCTCGTCGAACAGCTCATTCTCCATGCGCTTGCGTTCGGTGATGTCCGTCACTTGCACAAAGAGGCCGGTGACCACGCCGCGCTCATCGGTATCGGGTAGATAGGACACGATGCAGTGGCGCGGCAGACCGTCGTGGTCCTCGTCCGTGCGCTCAAAGCGCAGTGGCTTGCCAGCCAAGGCCAAGTCGTAATTGGGCTTGCTGGCTGCATACCGGGCCTCGCTCAGCAGCTCGCTGATGTGGCGGCCCCGCACTGGTGCCGGGTAGGTGCCAAACTCCTCCAGCGCTGCGCGGTTGGCAAAGCGGTTGCGCATACCGGCATCCCAGTAGGCAATCATGGAGGGCACGTTGTCCAGGGTGGTGCGCAGGTCGTGCTCGGCCTCGGTCAGGCGCGCCGACACCTTCTGGCGCAGCAGCAGCTCGCGCACAAACAGCAGGGCCAGCCCCAGGCAGCCCAGCATCAGCATTACGGCAAAGCCGCCCAGCACCAAGGCGCTGCTCCGCCACTTGGCCAGGATG
>Ga0209960_1002677_pt1 | contig 17142 bp, 12 predicted proteins | sample ThiBiot_500_plan_2_FD_183947 | JGI IMG/M metagenome (GOLD analysis project Ga0209960, IMG submission 183947) | Wastewater bioreactor microbial communities from Cape Town, South Africa - Thiocy_expt_500_plan (SPAdes) | ecosystem: Engineered > Bioreactor > Thiocyanate-remediating >...
GTTTTTTTGGGCCATTTTTTTTTTTTTTTTTTTTTTCAGGATTTTCTTAATTTTGTTGAAACTTTCTTTCAACAACTCCATCTACAGATTCCTTCTGAATCAATCAATATAGAAATCCAAATCATCTTTTTCATTGATTGAAGAAAAGTTTCATGAATGTGTTAGTTTTTTTTTTTTTTGAATTACAATCCTAACTTTTTTTTTTTTTGAAAAAAAGGCTCAGAAAAAAAGTCAAACCAAACCCCAAAAATTCAAACAAAACATTCCAATCGTGTTCTGATTAATTGTGAGGAGATAGATAGGTAGATAGAAAGAATGGTAGGACGTTTAACAATAGGAAGTCTCTTTTTCTTGTAACTTAAAATTTTTTTGTTGCTAATAAAATATTCTTTTGAATTTAGTTGATAAAGCTGTTGGATTAACAGAAGGAAAATATAAGGTCAGAATATCGGTTGGTGGGGAGACATTCCATTCAAGTGAAGCAACTTGGAGTAATGAAGAAGTGAGTTGGAATGAAGTCTTTGAAACGTTTTCTTTTTTATTTATTATTAAAACTTATTCATCTTATTTCATAGATCTCATTCAACAAAATTTTAATAGTAATGTCGATGAAGAAAATGTTCTTGAATTAAAACTTAGTGTAACTCATACAGATGATCAATTTCAAACTCTTCAAATTGCAAATATTGAAATCCCTTTAAGTACTGCTTACAATGGAATCACATCTCATCAACCATATCCTCTTACAGGACCAAGAGATACTAAAGGTGAAATCTTTGTCAAATTGTTCTTTTCACCAAAGAATTTTTAAATTTTGAAAAGAAAAGAAAAAAAGTGAAAGATAAATGCAAAGTTTTTCTTTTCTTTTTCATTTTCTATCTTTCCAATTAAAAATTTGAAGGAAAACACGTTTGTTAGATAGTCAATTCATAGTCCACTATATTTTTTTTCCCAGGAGTATGGAAAATTGTAAGGATAATATGGAAGAGATTTTTTGATTCAAGTCGAATAGGAATGAATTTTTTCATCAATTTTTTATAAAAATCTAATCAAACTTTGAGGAATACAAGGAGATTGAATGAATTATAAAAAGAATAAGTTTGATATTTTTTAAAAAAAAGAAGGGGTATTGTATTACGACTCGTTTTCTTATTTCTTTGAAGTTTTCTCACAGATAGCTATCAAATATCAAAGAATGCAAAAAAAAAAAAAAGTATAAATACCTCCACCCAATTTTTTTTTTTTTTTTCTCAACAACCTGCTTTTTTTTGGATTCAAACTTCCCTCTATGAATTTTAACATTTTATAACATTCATTCAACTCCCAATATCAAAAATTTCATTTAAGAGATTGAGAATAAACATAAGAAGAGTAGAATTAATTTATTGAGATCGTTCGAATACTTTACTATTTTTTTGTATTGTTTTGACTTTTTTTTTCTTTGTTGAAAACTTGACCCATTGATATTGAAGTATTTCATTTTACAATTGTTAAAATGAAACAAAAAGTTGATCAATTTTGAAAAAAAAAAGAAGTATAATTAGAATATCAATTTATTGTATAATTCTGTATAAGACTTTTTTTTGAAAAAAAGAACAAGAAGAGAAGAATTTTTCAAAAATATTTTCTATTTGTTCACTCATTTTTTCTAATTGAAACTTTGAAATTTTCATTTCTTTCTCTCTTCCTTTCTTTAATTCTAATAAACATTAATAGATGAGCAAAAATCAATCAAAGGACACTTCAACAAATGATATCAAACATGAAAAACAGCCTTGGATGAAAGTTTTAGAGATGGACCCATATCTGAGTCCATACTATCATTTCTTAGAGGAAAGGTACATCATATTTTTTCTTTTTTTTGATATTTAGAATGATCTCTGATACATGGAATATATTTTAGACATCAAAAATATACTGAGCTAAAAGATAGGATTGTGAAACATGAAGGAGGACTTGATGAATTTAGTAAAGGGTATCAAAAAAGAGGGTTCGTGATTCAAAAAGATGGAGTCTTGTATAAAGAATGGGTTCCAAATGCAAGTCAAGCATTTTTAGTTGGAGATTTCAGTAAGTTATTTTTGAAACTTTTAATTTCTTCTTTTTTTTTTCTTTTTTTTTCTTTTTTTTTTCGAATTAAATGATAATATTTTTGACAATTAAGATGATTGGAAAGAAGTCAATCCAATGACAAAAAAAGATTTTGGAGTTTGGGAAATCTTTCTTCCAAATAACCCTGATGGTTCTTGTCCAATTCCTCATCGATCAAAGATCAAGGTAATAATACTTTCAAAAATAAAATAAAATAAAAACTAAATTAATTAATCAAAAAAATTACTTAGATTTGTATTTATACTCCAAATGGAGAGAAGCTTTTTAGAATATCACCATGGATTTCTCGAGTTGAAGCATCAATTTATGAACCAGTTTATGATGGTTTGTTTCTATTTTTTTTCTTTTTAATTTTATTTGAATTGAGTAAATCAAATTCAAAAATCAAAAAGGAATCTTTTGGAATCCGCCAAATCAATATGTATGGAAAAATAAGAGACCTAATTTATCAAAAGAAGGACTTAAAATTTATGAATCACATGGTTTAATTTCATTAATTTCATAAAATTTCAATTTATTTTTCTTGTATTGATTATTTTTTTTTTTTCTCAAAAAAATAGTTGGAATTGCATCTCCTGAACCTTGTGTTGCCACTTATGATAATTTCACAGACAATGTTTTACCAAGAATTAAGAAACTTGGTTATAATTGTATTCAATTAATGGCTGTTATGGAACATGCATATTATGCAAGTTTTGGTTATCAAGTTACAAGTTTCTTTTCAATTTCAAGTAGATATGGTAATTTTTCTTTTCTCTCTTTAAATGTTTCACATTCGATTTTGATGAGGGATTTGAATTTTTTTTTTTTTTTTTTAAAAAAAAAATTAAGGCACTCCTGAAGCATTAAAAAGACTTATTGATACAGCACATGAAATGGGAATTATTGTTTTACTTGATGTTGTTCATTCACATGCTTCAAAAAATAGTATTTTTTTTTTCAAAAAAAAAAAAATAAATAAAAAACCAAATGAAATTAATTTGTTAAAATAGTTCTAGATGGTTTAAATTACTTTGATGGTACAGATAGTTGTTACTTTCATGGTGGTGGTAAAGGATTCCATAATCTTTGGGATAGGTTTCATTTTATTTAGAAACAAAAAAAATTTGACTATAATTATTACTATAATTAATGTAGTCGACTTTTTAATTATGGAAATTGGGAAGTATTGCGATTCTTACTCTCAAATTTACGTTATTATATGGAAGAATATCAATTTGATGGATTCAGATTTGATGGTGTAACTTCAATGGTAACTTTTAATTTTATGTTCGATCAATAATTAATTAATTAATTAACTGAAAATACTAGCTTTATGTTCATCATGGTTTATCAATCGGTTTTAGTGGAAATTATTCAGAATATTTTGGAAATCAAGTTGATTCAGAAGCAGTGATCTACCTTATGCTGGTTCATTTTCTCACTCATTAATCTCTGAATTTTTTTCAAAAAAAAATAAAATTCAAGGCCAATGAAATGTTGCATTCACTTTATCCAAATTCTGTTACTATTGCTGAAGGTATTTCTTTTCTTTTTTTTTCATAAATCTTTTCATTTTTCATTTATTTTTAACAAAGATGTTTCTGGTATGCCAACATTATGTCTTCCAATTGAAGATGGAGGAATCGGATTTGATTATAGGCTGGCAATGGCTATTCCTGATATGTGGATTAAATTATTAAAAGAGATTCCTGATGATGATTGGGATATGGGAGCTATTGTTTTCAATTTAACAAACAGGAGACATAATGTTTCTTTCTTTCTTTCTTGGATTTTTTTTAGAATTAATGATATCGTGATTAGGAAAAAACTGTTGGATATGCTGAATCTCATGATCAAGCTTTGGTTGGAGATAAAACAATTGCATTTTGGTTAATGGACAAAGAAATGTATACTGGAATGACAAAATTAATCCCAATATCTATTATAGTTGAAAGAGGAATGTCTCTTCATAAAATGATCAGGTTATTTATTTATTTATTTTTCAAAAAGTATTAATAATTTTTATTTTTATTTAGGTTATTAACACAAGGTTTGGGAGGTGAAGCATATTTAAATTTTATTGGTAATGAATTTGGTCATCCAGAATGGCTTGATTTCCCTAGAGTTGGAAATAATGAAAGGTTTTCAATTTTATTTTGTTTTATTTTGGCTAATTGTTCTTGATTTCTCAAAGCTATCATTACGCTCGTCGTCAATTTAATCTTGTTGATGATAATTTGTTGAAATATCAAGAATTAAATGATTTTGATATGGTAATGAATAACTTGGAAAGTAAATGGGGATGGTTAAGAGCACCAAGGGAATTCACTTCAAGAAAACATGAAGGGGATAAAGTCATAGTTTTTGAGAAAGCAAATTTAATTTGGATATTTAACTTTCATCCAACAAACAGCTATACTGATTATAAAATTGGAACAAGTATTTCTGGCAAGTAAGAATTTTTTTTTTTTTTGTTTTTCAAATTTAAATATAAAACTTATTATCATTGAAAAAAAAAGTAAAAAAATTCTCTTGGATACTGATGCTAAAGAGTTTGGTGGTCAAGGAAGAAATGATCCAAATGGTAGATTCTTTTTAACGAACGAACACTGGGATAATCGAAATTTTTCTTTAATGGTATCCATCTTAAATTTTTTCAATTTAATTGATCCAGTTTCTAATTTATTCTAATCATCACTTTAGGTTTACATTCCTAGTCGTACTGCACTTATTTTATGTAATGAATAAACATTTAAATTCCTTGAAATTTCTTTCCTTTTTTCTTTTATTTTGAATAAATCTTTCACAAGAAAAAATCAACAAATTGAACAACAGCTCCACTTTTAAGATCATGTAATCCTTTCTCAGTGAAAGAAACACGCAATTCACCATCACTGATTGAATGATTAATCTTTGCAGGTTCAGCAAAAAGAAAATCGTGTCCATCAACTGAAAATCCCTAAAAGAAAAAAAAAGAAAGCAATTAATAAATCGAAATTTCAATAAAATGTCAATTAACATTGATTCTTAATAATATTTTTCTAATTTTTTTTTGAGATCTAAGATGCAACGGATTCATTTAGTAACAAAATAAAAAGAACATAAAATCAATGAAATGAACAAAAACATGAATTTCAGAGATTCATTCAACAGAAAGAAATCTCATTGAAATTTTTTGTATAATTATAATGCACATACAAAGAAACAAACATATAAACAAACAAAAAAGCAGACACCAAATAAACAATTGAAATACATAAACAATAATAATGAATCAATAATGAGAAACAAATAAAAATCTAAATTTGAAATGAATTGCAATGAATCAAACCTCTAAACGTTCCTTCCAAGGACTCAATTGGAATGTTAATCCCTTTGGTGCATGCTCAAAGTTCAAAGTGACTCTACAGATTCCTTTAGAAGGCTGAAGATTCACAGTGTATTCATCACCTAACTTATTCACTCCAAGGACTTCAACTTGATCTCCTGTTACGTTCATTCTAAATACTCTATTTTCATTTATTTGAATAAGACAAACAATTAGTACAACTAGAACAATTGAATTTTTGTCAAACAACAGAAATAAATATTAAAATATGAAACAATAAAACAATGAATATTGATTCAATGTTATTTCACTTTGTTATCAATAAAATATGAAATGCAATGAATGTGAATTGATATTATTATTATTCAAATGTTTGAGATGTTTTTTTTTTGAATAGAGATTCTATTCATTCTTTGTTGAATCACTTAATCTCTCACGCATTTGTATTTTTGTTTATTTGTTTGTTGGAATGGCTGGAATGGAATTTCTTGAACATCCAATACTAAATATGAAAAAATTAAGGTATCATTAAATAATTCATCAAATATCAAATATCATAACACTAGTTGATTGCGAACTCCAAATTGGGTTTGTATTTTTGTAAACGAAATGATTTCTATTCAAACTTATTGAAAATTAATAAGTATTATAGGTGAAAGTTTCTTGAAAGTTGGATCATTGGAGTTTTTTTTTCAAATAATAAAATCAGCGCAGGATCTCATGAGAAGATAGCTAGATGGCTACAGGGTCAACGGTGAGTCGTTATTTCTTCGTTTCAATTCGTTTCAAACAATTAATTTGTTCCCAAAAGATCTTATATTTTCAAATTTTCAAATTGAATATAGGAAGGAAAGGAATACTTCGCCAAGATTCTTGTTGTGGGTGATGCTGGTGTTGGGAAAACATCAATTTTGAAAAGATATGTGGATGGTTGCTTTACACACACTTACAAGTTTACTGTATTTTTTAAAATTAAAATTTTTATTTTTATTTTTTCTTATTCCTTTGCTGCTGGAAATAAAAAAAATAAATTCAAAATAGATGGGAGTTGATTTTCAATTAAAGCTGTTGCAGAAGGAAAATGATTTTTGGAAATTGCAGTTCTGGGACATCGCTGGTATTTTAAATCCTTTTCATTAAGCAAAAAAAAATCTTAAACTAATCAATTATGAACTAATGGCTAATTAAAGGACAAGAGCGTTTTGGAAATATGACAAGAGTTTTATTTTTTTTTCTTTCTGAAAGAAAAATATCGAGCAAAAAAAAAAATAACTTTATGTAACTCCAGGTTTATTATAGAGATGCTATTGGAGCTATTGTTGTTTGTGATGTGAAAAGCATTAGAGCTTTCGAGACAACTAAATTCTGGAAGAACGAGATTGACTCTAAAGTCTTTTTACTGGATGGGAGCCCAGTACCTTGTATATTACTTATAAACAAAGTATCAGTTCTTCGTTTCTCAAAAAAAAAAAAAAAAATAAATAAAATAAAAAAAAGGTTGATCTCGAAAATGATTTTAATGAAGACGTGGATTCTTTTTGTGAGGGTTATGGATTTTCACAATGGTACTTTAATTTACTCAAGAATATTTAAATTGAGTGGAAATGATAAATTGTTTTAACATGAAGGTTCAAAACTTCTGCAAAAACAGGAAGCGGGATTGATGAAGCAATCCAACATCTTGTGGACCAAATTTCAATGAAACAATACACAGCGATAGGAGAAAATGGAAAAATGACAACGATTAAACGTAAACTAATTGAAAAGAAACGTGGTTCATCAATGAAAAATGCTTTGGAAGCTCTTCGACTTCGAAGCTCAACAACTGATGAATTGACCGTAGGAGGCCCAGGTTTTATTTTTTTTATTTTTTTTTTTTCCCTAAAGTTCCAAATAAATTTAGGTGACCCAATCAGTGATCGAGAGTTAAAAACATTAATCAACGCATTAAATGGAAATTCAAATCTACGTACATTAATTTTATTTGGTAATGATATAAAATTTGAAGGTGCTAAAATTCTTGCAAAATTTCTTCAAGAAAACCATTCTCTTCAACACGTTGCATTACATTGGAATAAAATCGGAGATGAAGGTGCAATAGAAATGGCTTTAATGTTAGAAAAAAATACAAGTTTAAGAAAACTTAGTCTTGACTCAAATGATATTGGGGATGAAGGAGCAATAAAATTAGGTCAAGCATTAGAAAAAAATTTAACTCTTCAAGTTTTATGGTTATATGAAAATAGGATAACCCAAAAAGGGATAAAATTTATATCTAAGGGACTCCTGAAAAATACTTCTTTACAACAATTATGGCTTGGTGGAAATAAAATTGGAGATGAAGGTTCCTTTTACCTTGCTTCGGCTTTAGAAAAAAATAGAACTTTACAAATTTTAAACTTATGGAAAAATGATATTGGAAATGAAGGAGCTTTCAGTTTAGCCTCTTCTCTTGAAAAAAATACTTCCCTTCAATACCTTGATTTAGACAAAAATCCAGCTTCTTTTGTACATCGCTCTTGGGATCTCTTGATTGAAAACTCTCAAAATTTTTTTCATGTAAGAAACTCAATTTTAAACCTTTTATTAATTCCTCAACTGAAGACCATTAATTTTTCAATAACATCCACTGATATCTCAATGGTCACTTTTTTGGATTTATCTTTTTGTGATTTAACAGTAATCCCAAACGAATTTTCAAAATTTATTAATTTGAACCACTTAAATCTCAATAATAACATTCTCTCCTCCCTTCCACAATCAATCCAATCTCTCAAGAAACTTTCAAAACTTGATTTAGGAGGAAATAAATTTTTAGATTTCCCTGAGATTTTACCTTTTTGTACTTCATTGAAACATCTTACATTTTTTAGAACAGCTGAGAAAGTCATTAATGGGATTCGTAATTATTATTATTATTATTACTTTTTTTTTTTCAATTCTTTGAGTTTTTCTTATTAATGAATTCCATTTAGATGATCTATCTTTTTTAACATCTTTCATCCTTCGAAATTGTTTGTTGACTAAAATTCCTGATTCAGTTTTTTGTTTAAAAAATCTCACTGATTTGGATTTGTCTGTGAACAAACTCGTTTCCCTTCCTGAACAATTTTGTAAGATTTTGTATTGAAAAGCTTTTTGTTTTCTTTTTTCTTTCTTTTTTAGAAAAAAAAAAATGATTTTTGGGCAAAACTAATTTATAGATCACTTCGCCTCTTTAAGATCTCTCAATTTAAATGACAATGAGATAGAAGAACTTTCTGATCAATTTTTAACCTTAAAATCTTTATTACATTTACACCTCAGCCATAACCATCTCAAATCACTTCCTAAAGATTTTGGAGAACTCACAAACCTAACATTTATTGACCTTTCATACAATTTTCTTTCAAATCTTCCTTTTAGTTTTACTCGTCTCTCCAATCTTGAAACTTGTAATCTTCATTCAAATAATTTTTCAAATCCTCCAATTGAATTGAGAAACATACTGAAGCTAAACTCTTTTGAATTCTCTGAAAATCCTTGGCAATTTCCAGATTCTATCAATTCAAAAGGAATTTCAACAATTTTAATTTATTTAGATTTTCTAACAATTGGAATGTCACTTCCAAACCTAAATTATCAACCAGAAGATTCAAGGAAAATGATTGACATCATTAAATTAGATATATCCAATTGTCAATTAGAATCCCTTTCAAAAAATTTCCTCTTCACATCTTTAGTATACCTTGATATTTCACATAATAATTTATCCTCTCTCCCAAGCTCCTTTCAAGAATGTTTTAATTTAACTCAACTCAAATTATCTCACAACAAATTTTCAAAATTCCCTGAAGAGATTTGTAACCTCCCTCTCTTTGACCTTGATCTCTCCTTTAATCAACTCACATCACTCCCGGACCAATTTTGTTCCCTTTATCAACTTAAAGTTTTAAACTTAGAATTCAACAATTTTTCGCCTCTTCCAACTTTATTTTCATCCCTTTCACAATTAAAAGTTCTAGACATTCAAAATAATCATTTTAAGATCTCCAAAGAAATTTCCTCAAATATCAACAAAACATTGATTTTTCTCGAACTTACAACACTCAATATTTTCCCAGAGAAATTAAGTTTTGAACCTCTTACCTCAAGAAAATTATCTGATCTTACTTTCCTTTCAATTTCAGACACCCAAATCCCAACTTTTCAAGGTAAAACAAAAAAAAAAAAAAATTTTTTTTTTAATAAACAAAAACTATAGCCCATCAATTGGTTTCTATTGAAAGCCTTGATCTTTCTGATAACATCAATTTAGTCATTCCTAAAGGTTTAAAATTTTTGAAGAAACTGAAAGTGCTCACTCTCAAAAGTTTTATTTCATTTCCTTTTAATTTAATTAATTTAAATTTAAATTTGATAATAATAAAAAAATAAAAAAATTCAAAGATAATGCTTTATCTGATGTTAAAATCAATGAAGTAATTGAACTTCTTACTGAAGATAGTTGTTTAGAAGTTTTAGATTTAAGGAACAATAACTTGACTGATTCAACTGCTAAAAGAATTTCATCTGCTCTTCATCAATTCAACTTTTCTTTGAAAATTATTTATTTATCTGAAAATTTAATGTCAGATCATTTAACAAAAGAAATTATGGCTATTCTTAATCGAAGAGGTGTTGAATTTCGTCGTTTACCTATTTACTTACTCGGCTTTCAACAATCTGGAAAATCTTCATTTCGGAAAGGCTTAGCAAAGTCCTTTATTTCCACTTTTAGAAGAGGATATCAATCAACCTCTTGGGTTGAGATGGATAGACAAGTGAAATCAAGAGATATTTCATTTCAAATCTTTGATTATGGTGGAAACTTTACAGACTTTCAGATGCTTAATCATTTTATGATCACTTATCGGACAATTTTCATTGTCTTCATTAATCCTTTCCAAACGGATTATCAACATCAACTTTGGTTTTGGTTTAGGTATCTTTGGATGAAGTCACTTCCTGATCATAAAACTCAAGTTATAGTCGTTTTTAGTCATAGAAATAAGGCAATTAATGATGAAATTATTGATTCCCTTCAGGAAAGTCTTCAAGCCTTGATTGATAAATTAACAGAGGAATTTCAAAGCAAAATTACAATATCTGAATGGTATTGGCAAAATTATTTAGAAAGAAAAGAAATGACGAAAATCCATGATCATATTCACCAGGTTTCAAATGAATTGCTTCAAAAGATAAGGATAACAGTTCCCCATTTATTGCCAACTAAATTTTTTGAGAATTTGAAGGACACCATCTATGAAAGAGAAAATCTTGAAAAAGAGATATCTAAAATTTTAAAAGTGAGTGAGGAAATTGCTTCAAATTGGATCTTGAAACTATTATTGACTCAAGATTTTTTTATCATCAAAACACAAAATGAATACAATCGAAATTGTGACCTAATCTGTGTTGACCTTGAAAAATTTTCAAAAATTTATCTTCAACATTTCCTTACAAACTCAAAACAATCCTTTCTTAAGAAGTCTGATTTTCAACACCAGTTCTCACAACAACAACACTTTTCGATCCCAAACCTGTTTTTATCGTTAAATTATTGTTACTCACTCAAACTGAATTCTGATGAAGAACAAAAGTATATTCCAATTGTTATGGACAACTTTCCTGAGGAGAAGATAAAGACTGAATTTTGGTCTCAAACTTTTCCAATTAATGTTGGTCGAAGGTTAGTTATTGATGATAACTGTTCAATGTTTCATTCAACTTTGATTCCTCAAATCACTTGCAAACTATTTTCCATCCTTCATTTGGATAATGAACCTCTTTTCTGGTCAACTGGCTTCATTTTCAAGTTTCGTGAATGTTCAGTTGCTTTACAACTCCTTGATTCTTACTCACCAGGAAATATCTTTACTCAATCAGTCTCCCTCATGTCAAACATAAAAACTTTAGATATTTTAGTTAAAGGTCCTTCTCATGTAACTTCAATGGCCGTACTTTTTTTAGTTTTGGATGCTACCAAAGACATTATTTCACAAAACTATACTTTTCAACTCCAATATTTTCTTCACTTTCCTCATAATGTTAAGCAGTATTATTTCTCTCATAACAAACTCAACTTTTTAACAGTTCCTCTCAAAGAAAATCATCTCTTGTTTTCGGAGCTTGGGATTAATTATTTATTCCCTCCAGGAGCAGAGATAGACCCTCTCAATAATGGAACAACTCCCTTCTTTGTATCTTGTGCCTTAGGACGAATTGGTGACATCAAAAAAATGTTAAATGAAAATTTTGATTTGCAGACGAAAACGAATGAACTAACTGGATTGCATATTGCAATTCAACAAGGTCACACTGAAATCGTCAAAGAGCTACTTATAAATGGTCAAATTAATATGAATCAAGTCGATCCGTATGGTTTCACCCCCCTCTTTATTGCTTGTGTCTTAGGTCACTCAGAGATTGTAGAAATTCTTCTAAGTGATGTTAATCTCATTCCAACAAAATCAGAAATTTCTCCCCTCCAAATCGCATGTCATGAAGGACACTCCCAAGTTGTACGCCAATTACTTCGAAGCAATTTAGTTTCCCTTGAATCTGAGTCCTTCTTTTTTGCTTCAAAAAATGGTCACTTAACAACAGTTATGGAAATTTTAGCTTCTGGAAGAGAAATCTCATTCTCAATGACATTTGAAGGGAAGAGATTTCTGGATTTGATCAAAGAAGAAAACCATACTGATATTCTTGAGCTGCTTGAACTTTTTCAAAATGATCCATTAGGAACAAGGACCATATTAAAAAAGGAGCTCTCTTTACCAGTTGGACCCGAGTTTGAGTTACAAGTTTCTTTAAATCAAGAAAGTAAGACCATTTCAGTTCATCGTCCATTTACACTTGAGGAACTTTCAATGACAATTAAAAATTCATTTTTGATCAAAGAACAAGTTAAACTGGAATATTACAATGTGAAATTAGATCAATTCTTTGAAATCAAAACACTCAATGATTTAAACTCATCAACAAGGATTCGTGTTATCCCATTTTTCGTTTGGTCTTGCTTCCCGGATATAAGATGGAAAGTTCATGAAGAAAAAATTCCCTTTTCAAGCCTGTGTATAAAAAAATCAAATCAAATCCTTGATGAAGAGTGTTTTCAAAAGCTTTCCGGCTTCATGGCTCACTTTCGTCATAATGATTTTATAATTAATGAAGCTCATGCAATTTGTAATTTAACTTTAATACGGAATTTTGAAGGACAAAGGGAAGTGCTTCATGGTCGAAGATCAGATCTACCTTTTAATAAGCAAGTATCATCCAAAATCTCAAATTATGAACAAAGAAAACTATTTCTTGAAAAATTTTCGACGTTTGCCAACTTTTTCAATTGGAATGATGGTACCAAACCGTTTGTGATCCCAATGCTTCATGGAACTTCTGAAGAATCTGTTTGGAAAATCTGTGCAACTGGACTTGCAAATATTTCAACTAGAGACCAAGGTTGGTTTGGGAGAGGTTTTTCTTTTTTTTTCAAAAATAAATAAATAAATAAATAAATATAACTAAGTAACTTATTCTTTTTCTTTCTTCTTTTTCTTTCTAGGACTTTATACGACTGACTCGATGACTTATGCTCAACAATATTCTTCTCGAACTGAAAAAGGATATGTAATCCTACTTTGTTGTGTTTTACCTGGTTTGATTTTTAATTTTTTAAATTTCAAAATTTATGCTTTTTGATAAAAAAATAAATTAAATGAATAGGAAATCCATTTCCAATAACAGAACATCCTTTTTCAATAACAGAATCTTTCTTGGGTAAAGGTTGTCAAGCTGGATACCAATCACATTTAACTTTTGGTTTATTTTATTTTATTTGATTATTGAATATTTCTTTAATAGCTAATCCTCTTTTTTCTTTTTTCAAAAAAAAAAGTTGATGGAAGAGAGAAAGCAAAGGCTTTTCCCTCTGTGAAATCTCTCGAAGTCCCTTTCCTTGTTCAAGAATTAGTTGTTTTCCAAGATTCTCAGATTGTTCCAATGTTTGTATTATATGTCACCCAAAAAATGTGAGGAACAAATGTCACATAATTAATGAATTGCAAAATAAAAGAAAACCCATTTTTTAATTGAATTAAACTATCATTCATAACTTTTATAAGAAAATATAATATTACAAGGGTTTTTTTTTCTTTCCTCTTTTTGAGGTTCAAACGATGTCATACTTTAACCAATCGTGATTCATGATATCTTGTAAAGAAGCTTGAAATTTTGGATTAGTTTCTAACATAGTACAAAGTAAATCTCGACACTCATCTGATAATTTATATCTTAAATCTTCAGGAAGGGCTCCTTCTAAGATATCCTCCTCAGTTTCAAAAGGTATTTCACCTGTCAGAAGAATAAAAAGTAAAACTCCTAAAGACCAAATCTCTTGGCGTAATGGTTTGAATGGTTGATTACTAATAATCTAAAAATTTGAAAGAGTTAATAGTTAATAGTTAATAGGAGGTTTTTTTTTTTCTTTTTTTTTTTTGATGAAATATAAATAAATAAATAAATAAATAAATAAATATCAAGAAAAAGGTGGAAATATTGAATCAAACCTCAGGACATGCCATATGTTTTGTTCCATGATAAATTGTAAATTCTTCATTAGAGGAGTCAAACCGTTTATTTGAACCAAAATCGATTAGTTTTACTTGTTGAGTTTCGAGATCAATAATAATATTTTCATCTTTAATATCTCCATGAACTACATTTTGAGATGCTAAGTGAACTACAGCTGAAAGAACTTGTTTGAAAATATTTCTTGCTTCTTCTTCAGATAACTTTTCTTGTTCTTGAAGAAAATCAAAAAGGTCAATTCCTTTTCCAAATTTTTCCATAATAAAGATAAAATAGTCTTCAGATTCAAAAACTTCCTTAATTTCCACAATATTTACATGTTTCATTTTTGATAAAATATCAATTTCCAATGGAATTCCTTCATCACTTAATTTAACTGAAGCTTTGTTTAAAAATTTTACAATTACATGTTTTCCTGTTTCTCTATCAATTGCTTCCTTTACAAAGGAGAATCCACCAATACCTCTATCTCCAGAAATATTATAAATTTGATCAAAGCTATAATTAGAAGAAAAAAAAAGAAGAGTTTTTGATTTTAAAAAAAAAAAAATTAAGAAAGAAAGAAAAAGAAAAAAAGAATTGAAATAAGAACCTGCATGGTGAATGTCCTTCTTTTAAAGTTGCACTCGAACAAACTATTTTAAGTGCTTCAACTCTTGCTGCTTCTAAATCAATTATCCAATCACGAATATCATTATCACTTTATTTATTTATTTATTTATTGGTTGTAAAAATTAAAAAGAAAATTAAAAAATTACCTAGCCATAAATTTTACAACAGCAATAGAATGTGAAAAGATAGTACAAATAAAACCTTCCGGAGATTTGTTATGTTCTTTTAAAAGTTCATTAATTTCTGTTAGAAGAATTGAAAAAATTGGTTGTTTATCTCCCTCTTTTTCAAAAACTGAAAATCTAGAGATTGTCAATTCACAATAGTACACATTCCAATTTTCACTAATTAGAGGAACTAACATAAATAAATTTCCGATTCTTAAAGTACTAGAAGAAGATTGAATTGCGGGAGCAGATCTAAAATTTCTCTCTTTCCTTCCTTCTTTGATTTTTTGTTGTAATGCTTTATTTACTGCCTTGAAATTGGGTTCCTTTCCTTCATCTGAGTTTTTGATGGAGCTTGGAAGTCCTTCAGGTTCAACAAAAGTTAGAACATTTTTTAAATCAAAGACTTTTCCTTGTGAAGCAGCTAAACTAAAGGTACTTTGAGGTGAGTCCTTTGTTGAGAAAGAGACTTCACTCTTTGTTGCTGAGGTTTGACTATGGCCTGAGGAAACGGAGATATATGAGTTACGAGATTCTCCTTTCTCTTGAGTATTTTCTCCAACAATTGTGATTGTTGGGATGGCATCTTCATTTGGTTCAGAGGTCTTCGCTGCAGTATTTTCTTCTTCTGCGGATTCTGCTAAATTTTCTTGAGCTGGAAATTTACTTTTTAATTTTGATGCATTGAGAGAAGTAAAAGGTTTTAATAATGTTTGTCTTAATTTTCCTGTTGGTCTTGAGACTAAAAGTTCATGTTGCCTAGGAGGTTGGAAAGAAGCTTGATTTGTATGTGAAAGACTTCTACTTCTTGTTAGTGGCTTGGTATTCTCTCTTTCTACGAAATAAGTAGGATTTTCCGCGATTTGAACATTCTTTTGTTTTGTTTTTAAAACTGCGTTATAAATTCCAAGTGCTGTATCAACATTGGGATTCTCACTTCTATTTCGATCAAGTTTTCCAAAGTTTCTCTCATGGTTGAACCTCTTTTTAGGGAATTTATCTTGAGATTTTGGTGAGCCAGATATTTCATCATTTGTCCTTTTCTCTGAGCTCTTAAAAGATCTTTTAAATCCACGAAAAGAGAGTCTTCTTGAAGATGGAGAAAGTTTACTTTGATCTTGTTCTGTTGGAGTTTTTGGGCTTGAAGAGTCGAGGCTTCCACTTATTGTTCCTCCTACTTTGTCACTTGAAGTTGATTCAACTTGATCTGATTTGTTAGGAATATCTAAAGCCTTTTGAGAAAGGGGTGAAGTCTGTTTTTTCAATGAGAATGATCTAATTAATCCTGATTCATTTTTTTTCTGTTGGGTTGAGAAAGTTGGAGCAGAAGATCTTCTTTCTTTCTCCTGGAATTGATGAAAAGAATTTGATCTTTGATGAGCAGATCCTTGTTCCTCTCCAGATACCTTTTCACTCCATCTTCTTAAACTTAAAGACCTTTTTGGGCCTGTATGTTCCTCCTTTTCAACCTCTTTCTTTTTATTATTCTTCTCCGTTTCACTTTCATTTTGATTATCCTTTTCCAATTGTTTTGTTTTTTCTTTATTCTTTTCCCCATCCTCTTTATTTTTCCGACTAAATGAACTGACTCTCTTTTTTGTTTGTTCACCAAAACTTGGGCTCCTTGGTACTTTTGTTTCAGTTCCTGTGGAATCTGAAGCAGTAGTTTCCACTTCTGGCTCTCGTGGTTTTCGAAAGCTGAATCTTCTTAATACATCCATTTTTTAAATATCTTTTTTATATTAATTTATTAATTAATTGATTTTGAATGTTTCATAACTCAAAACAAAAAAATCTCCCAATAATAAAATCACAATAAAAACGAGTTTCAAACAATAAAATAATAAATAAATAACAGTAACAATAATAAATAAAACAATAACCTTCTTTTAAACTTGTTTAATTACTTTCTTTCATGGACTTTTCTTTAACAATAATAATAATAATAAATCTCCTTAATACTTCTCTTCCTCTTTCAACTAACTTCTAATTGTAAAGGAACTTTCACTTGAACTTAACTGTATCAATACAAATGGGCGGGGGGGAATAGACAATTTCAATAAGCACAATCCAATAAATAAATATAAACTTTCTTTTATTCTCCTGTTTGAATATTTCTCCTTCGAATATAACCTCCAATGATAACTTATTGAAACTTACCTAACCTTTCACTTCTCCTCCTCTTATTATTATTACACCAATTATAATAAAATAATAACAATTATTGTTAATCCTTTTCAATTAATCTCCTTTTCAATTATTAATTGAAACTAAAAGTTTATAATTGCTTTTTCAATCCTTTACTTTTTCACAATTTATCCTCTCCCAACG
>Ga0209960_1002678_pt1 | contig 17130 bp, 9 predicted proteins | sample ThiBiot_500_plan_2_FD_183947 | JGI IMG/M metagenome (GOLD analysis project Ga0209960, IMG submission 183947) | Wastewater bioreactor microbial communities from Cape Town, South Africa - Thiocy_expt_500_plan (SPAdes) | ecosystem: Engineered > Bioreactor > Thiocyanate-remediating >...
AGGGGCGGGGTGGGATGCCGGTGGACTTCACGCTGTATCACAACTCGCAAACGAACTACAACGATGAATTGGGGCATGGCTGGAGCTGGACATATGATCTCTATATCAACGTCTCCGGCTCGACGGCGACCGTTCATTACGGGGATGGTCTCAGTATCCCCTTCACCTCAAGCGATACCGCGGGCGAAGGTGGTGGAGAAGAAGAACCCGAACCCCCTGGGGATGGCCATGGACTCTTTGCTTCTTGGGCGCCAGCGCTCTATACGACCACTTACAACCCTCCTACCGGCATCTTTGATTCGTTGGTGCAAAACGGCGATAGCACGTGGACGCTAACGAAGAAGGACCAGACGGTTTATCAGTTCAACGCGGCGGGTTTCTGCACGTCCATCACGGATCGCAACGGGAACGCGATTACCTTCACTCTCAACTCGGGGAACTATGTAACTCGGGTTACGGATCCGAGCGGTCGATATTACGACATCACCCTAGATGGAAGCAATAACTTCACATCGGTAACGTCTCCGGACGGCAAGGTTTGGTCATTTACCCTCGACACCAACGACGACCTGACGACAGTGACTTGGCCGACGCTGGATTCGGTGAGCTATGCCGACGCTTATACGTTTGACTCGTCTCACCGAATTCTTACCCACACGGATAAGCGGGGCAAGGTTTGGACGAAGTCCTATAACACAGATGGCAGCCTGGCGTCTGAAACTGACCCGCTGAGCCATACCTGGACGTATACGTATGCTTCGACCTATAGCGAGGTCACAGATCCGCTTGGAAAGTCGGTTCGACATAACTACTCCAGCGGCAAGCTGGCGAGCGTGGTGGATGAGTCGAGCTTTAGTTCTTCTCAGGTCATGGGGACAAATAACCTGCCCTCAAGTATCACTGACAAGCGAGGCAAGACGACGTCCTTTACTTATGACAGTAAAGGAAACGTGCTCACTCAGACCGACCCGCTGAGCCACACGTGGACGTTTACCTATAACTCCACGAACGACTTGCTTACGGCGACCGATCCGCTGAGCAACGTTACGACGAACACTTACGATTCCAACGGGAATCTTTTGACTTCGACCGACCCCTTGAGCAGGGTTACGGTGACGAACACTTACGGAAGCTACGGACTCTTGTCGACGACGACGAATGCGTTGAGCAAGACGACTTCCTTTGGTTATGACTCGGACGGAAACGTGACGAGTGTGACCGATCCACTTTCACACGTCTCCTCGATGGCGTACGACACGATGGGACGCGTGACCTCGACAACGGACGCGCTTTCGCATGTGGAGTCGGTGGCTTACGACGACTGGGGCCGCCCGGTGACCACTACGCATCCGGGAAGTTCTACTTCGCTGGTGGCTTACGATGCGGAAGGGAATGTGACGGCGAAGACGGACGAGCTGTCCCACACGACGAACTATGTTTACGACAACGCGGGGCGGTTTACTTCGGTGACGAACGCTAACGGCGATGTCGAGAGCTATGGCTACGATAACGCCAACCGACGAACAACGATTACCAACGGCCGCGGCAAGACGCGCACGTACACGTTTACGGATCGTGGCGACGTAGCCTCGCTAACTTTGCCGGATAGCTCGGTGGAGACTTGGAGTTACAACGGGAACGGTCAGGCCACGGCTTACACCAACCCGCTTTCGCAGGTGATCTATTACGCCTACGACGATGCAGGTCGTCAGACCGGCATCGACTACCCGACGGGAACGGACGTTACGTTCTCTTACGACAATGCGAATCGCCGCACCTCGATGGTGGATTCCACGGGGACGACGGGGTGGACGTACAACAACGGCTCCGAAGTGACGGCGCTTTCGACGCCTCAGGGCAACTTGTCGTACACGTACGACAACGCGGGTCGTCGGGCGACGATGGTGGACGGGTCTTTGACCACGACTTATTCTTACGACGACGCGAGTCGAATGACTTCGCTCCAGAACGGATACAGCGAAACGACGACGTTTCAGTACAACGACATCAACCAGATTGACCGGTTCCCCATAATCTGACCACTTATTATCCGTAGGATTCGTCTTCATCGAAGGAGGACGAGGATGCGTAAGAAGTACAGCCAGGAGCAAATCCTAAAGGTTTTGAAGGAGATCGACGAGGGTGCGAGCATCGCCTCGGTAGGGCGCTCTCACGGGATCGGGGTTCAGACGATTTACGAGTGGCGCAGGCGCTATGCGGGAATGAGCAAGTCGGAGTTGGCGGAGCTCAAGGCTCTTCAGGAGGAGAACCGCAAGCTCAAACGGATAGTGGCGAACATGGCGCTTGACATCGAGGCTTACAAGGAGCTCCAGAAGGGAAAATGGTGAGCCTCGCCAGCCGGCGCCGAGCAGTGGGCTTCTTGCTTGGGCGGGGCTTTGCCAGAGTTCGTAGTTGCCGTGTGGCGAGTCTGTCGCGCGTAGCTAGCCGACGCGAGCCCAAAGAGCGCAGCCCGGAGGTCAAGCAGAAGATCTTAGAGCTTGCCAAGCAGAACCCGAGGTATGGCTTTCGGCGGGTGCATGCGCTGCTTGAGGGAGTGAATCTCAAGGCGGTCCACCGGATCTGGAGAGAAGAAGGCCTAGCTTTGCGGCACAAGAAACGCAGAAAGCTCATCGTCCCAAAATCCAGTGGGCCAGAGCTCACAAAAGCGAACCAGGCTTGGTGTGTGGACTTTTGCTTCCAGCGACTTGAGAACGGCCGCCATGCGCGCATCTTGGGAGTCCTGGACTGCTTCACAAGAGAGTGCCTGCTGCTCAAAGCTGCATCGAGCTTTCCATCGTTCCTGGTGGAGAAGGAGCTTGAGTGGTTGTTCCTGGTTCACGGAAAGCCAGAGGGCATCGTCTCGGACAACGGCCCCGAGTTCCGGGCCATGACGCTTCCCCAAGGCGTCGAGAACCGCTTCATCCAGCCGGGAAAGCCATGGCAGAACGGCTACATCGAGAGCTTCTTTGGCAGGCTCCGCGACGAACTACTGTCGTGTGAGATCTTCACCCGCGGCTCCGACTTGCAGAGAGCCCTGGATGAGTTCCAGGACCACTACAACGACAAAAGACCTCACCTAGGGCTGGGAGGACTCACTCCCGCGAGCTTCAAGGAAGGTCTTGTGACACAATCTGAAGAGGCGATCCTACGGAACTAGCTTGGTCACAAAATGGGGACCGGTCAGCCACCGCCAAACTCTCCTCGATCGATAGGAATCAGATAGCCATCGAAGGCAGGGAATCCTTGCTTGGGGGAGATCTTGAGCTTGGAGTCGGCCAACTCTATTTCCAGCGATGCTTCTTTGACCTCTTTAACCGGTGGACGGTCTTCTGCCCATGCCTTCATCCATTGTTCGTCGCTACGGAGTCCGGCAAAGATTTTCCCGTCCTTTGACCGTACATAGTATTCGGCGGAACGAAACTTCCATTTATTCCGAAGAGCGACACACTCTTGCTCAGTCGCGGGGACAAAGCCAGCCGGAGGTTCATAGGATTGAAGGAAGGCGAGGCTGGCGAGAAGGGTGAGGAGCGGCATGGTTAATTGTTAGTGCGCAATTTTTCCTCAATTGTTCGCAGTTGATGGATACAAAAGTCCGTCTTTTTCGTTTACCTGTCCCTGTGTCAGGAGCTCGGTGAGAACGGACGTTCCCTTTTCTTGCGCGGACTCGGTGGCGCGTTTGAATCCTAACCGCGCGAACGCGCTACGGCTGGCGGTGGCGAACAAATGGGTGGACCCGACTCATTTACGCCAAAGGGCGGCTAACGACAACTACACATCGTTCCCTCAACGTCCAATGACGTTGAGGGAACGATGTGTATTGGTGGGACGACTTATGACTTTCTCCGCGAAGTTTGTGAGTTAGTTGCGCTTCCGAGATGTTTTAGCGATGAACCAGTAAGGAGAGTAGTTATCAGGGCCCCGGGGTTGGAGGCATACGACGGCATTTTGAGAGCCGATCCAGATTTCTCCGTTCGGGCTTCGTACCATCGACTCGATCAGGAATCCTCCTATTAACTGAGTGGGGCGAAAAATTTCCCTTTGTCTCCCATTGGTCTCTAGCGTCGTAACGTACTTGGACTGGGCGAGGATAAAGCGGTCGCCTTCCAGAACAATCGATACGGGGTTGGAGTGCAGGTCGGTGATTGCCTGGGTATGCCAAGTTCCTTCCTTTAGGTCCAGCGCTACTAGCTGACTGTAGCCGAAGGAAAAATGGCTATAGGATTGGATGGCGAAGATACCTCGCGCTGTCTTCGCCAGGAACGGTGTCCTGCGATCGCTGATGAGGCGCTTCGAAAGATTCTTTTCGTCGATCCAATAGAGGCCACCGCCAAACTCGCCAGCGTCATATCCCACTAGCCAGCCGTCATCTACTTTAACTCCGTCGCCTTTATGCCATCGGAACGTGGCCTGCGCCTGCTTAATCACCACGTCGGCGGGCGGTTCTTTTTGTTCTTTCCTTTTTCTTGCCACCCAAGCGACGCGAGTTTCGACTCGGACCCGGTCTCCGGCCAGAGTCACGACGTAGTCCGGTGTTTCATCGCCCGATTCCAAATTGGCCACCTGTCTTTCCCAGGCTAGTTTGAATCCCTCGGGAGGAGAGGGAGGAGAGGGAGGAGCGGGGCGATTTGCGAGAAGGTAGAGGACAGCAATCACTATTTATTAGTGCGAAATACCGTCAGCATTGTTCGCGTTGGGCGGGTACAGGAGTCCTTCTTTTTCCGCGGCGAGTCTGTTGGCGAGAAGTTCAGCGAGTGCGGCAGCGCCTTTTTCTTGCGCCGATTCCGTCGTGCGTTTGAATCCTAACCGCGCGAACGCGCTACGGATGGCGGCTTCGGGGGTGACGCCGAAGCTCTCGCCGATCACATGCCGCAAGGCGTTGGCGAGTTCGATTTGCGGGACCCAATCGATCTTCTTTCCGGGCAGTTCGGACCAGTCCCTTAGGGCTTGAAGTTGGGCGTCTTCGGTGTAGAGCGCATCCCCGGCGATCTTGATCTTGCCGGTCTTGGCGGCATGGGAGATGAGTTCGTCCAGCATGACGCGGACCTGGGCGGTGAGGCGGGGTTGGCCGCTGGCTTCCCGGAGGCGGGCCATGAGGAGGTCGAAATGGATGGGGCCCTCGGTGTTCACCACTTGGATCAGATACTTGGCGAGGTCATCGCCGGTGGAGGCGGGGGTGACGCGGTAGGCGGGGGGGCCGTCCGGCAGGGCGGCGGTTTCGGTTTCCTCGACGAAGCTTTCTTCTGGTTCGGGAGCAGGCGTGGGGGGAGGGGTTGGATTTGCTTCCTCCTGTCGAGCCCCTTCGATCGCCTTGAGCAAACGCGCGATCTCGGTATCACGATCTTGCCACCAGTCGGACGACCAAATGCGGTGAATGATCCAGCCTCGGCTCTCCAGGACGCGCTGGCGGAGCTTATCGCGGTCGCGGGCGCTCCGGGCGGAGTGATAGGTTGCGCCATCGCATTCGATGCCGATCAGGTACCGGCCGGGGGCTTCGGGATCGACCACGGCGAGATCGATGCGGTAGCCCTCGGAGCCCACTTGGGGGTGAACCTGATAGCCGTGCTTACGAAGAGCGGCGCCGACTTCCTCTTCGAACGGCGATTCTTCGCCGCGTCCGGTGGCGAGGGCGATTTCGATCTGGCCGGTCTGGGCGAATTTGAGATAGCGCTTGAGGGACGTGACCCCGAGGCGAGCGCCATCTGCGCGGAGATCGTCGGCGGTGAGGTTGCTGAAGACTTCGCAGCGGCGGCGGGCGCGGGTGATGAGAACGTTCAGGCGGCGCTCCCCACCATCTCGAAGGAGCGGGCCGAACTGCTGCCGGATCACACCCGCGGAGTCTCGACCGTAGGTCACGCTGATCATGACGACGTCGCGCTCATCACCCTGGACGTTTTCGAGGTTCTTGATGACGAGGGGCTCGTGGGGATGTCGGTCCCGGAAGGCGATGAAGGGCTCCGGTTCGGTGCGTTCCAACTTGGCGACTTCGTCGTAAATCAGGTCGGCTTGCGACTTGTTCATCGCGGCGACCATCAGGCTTTCGGTGGGGTTTTCTTTGACGTGCCGCAACACCGCTTGGGCGACCAGTTGGGCTTCTTTCAGGTTCGTACGTTTTGTTGCACCGGGTTCATAGACGGTATCGGGATGGTGGTGGAAAACCACGCCCACGCGGCGGCCGCCTTGTTCCACGCCGGGGCTGGGGAAGACCACCAGGCGGTTCTCATAGAACATCTCGTTGGAGGGTTGGATGAGGGCGGGGTGGACGCTGCGGTAGTGCCATCGCAGGTCGGGGCGGCGCGCGGCGCCAAGGGTTACCGCGCTCATCATGCTCAGGATGCTCTCCAACTTGCGCGCCTCTTGTCCCATCTCGGAGAACTCGTCTTCGGGATCTTCGACTTCTTCGTCATCGTCGGCCACGCGGTCGAAGAAGCTGGTGGGCGGCATTTGGCGGGTGTCTCCCACGACGATGGTTTGATTGGCGCGGACGATGGCGCACAGGGCGTCTTCCGGCTTGACCTGCGACGCCTCGTCGAAGATCACCATGTCGAACGGAGGGAGTTCGGGCGGGAGATGGATGGCCACGCTGAGGGGGCTCATCATGAAAACCGGTTTGATGCGCTGAATCGCCTCTCCGGCGCGGGCCATGATCCAACGGATCGGCTTGTGGCGACGTTGGAGTTCGCACTGGACCTTGAGTAACTGGAGGTTACCGACGGCGGTTTCGAAGGTCGGGAGGCGGCGGTGGTGGGCCAGGCGGACTTGGGCACGGTTGTATCTCAGTTTGAAGTCATCCAGGTCGCAGAACTCATCGATCATCGCCTCGTGCCCGGCGCGTTCAAAGGCGCGGAGGGAGGGGCGGGCTTGCATGGCGTCTCGGACGACGCCGGTGTAGTAGCTGCGGAGGAAGGTCTCGCCTAGCCGTTCAGAAGCGAGGGGCCAGCGATCGGCGACTTCGATCACCGATTCGAGGTTCTTCTCGAACCCATGGCGACGGGCCTCGTTCATGGCGATGTAATCGGCCAGTTGGGGCAGGTTGTCTCGCCAGTTGGCCACGCGAGAAGAGAGGGTTTCCCAGTCGTCCTTTCGGGCGTGATCGGTGGGGAACTCAAGCAGATCGGCGGCCTTTCGGTAACGCTCCATTGCCTTCTCGGAGGCGGACTCGGCGGCCTCGACGGTGGCCAGCAACTGAGAATTATCTTGCTTCGCCTCGAAGAACTCGAGGAGTCCGGCGGGGAGTTGGCCGGTGTGGACTTCGGCGTGGAGGGTCAGGACCCAGGTGAGGAGTTGATCCAAGATTTCGGGATCGGTATCCAGTCCCTGCCATTGGACGCCGAACAGGCGCTGCATGGCGGACGCTTGGGTTTGGATCTCTGCTTCCTCGTTGACCACGGTTCTCAGGTCGATCAGCAGGTCGCGTTGATCGGTGGGGGCGGTGGGAGCGCTGGCGGTGAGATAGGCGGCGAGGGTGCGCTTGGCGTTTCGGTATTCGCCATTGAGGAACTTGGTCCAGCGGTCGGCAAAGGTCTCGTAGGTCTTGGCGAGAACCGGGATGGGGGCGGACCAGATGGTGGGCTCAATTTGGCTTTGGCGGGCGGCGCGAAGACGGTTCTTGGTTCGTAGCGCCTCGATCACTCGGCGGATCTTGGGCTCTTCGGCCTTCCACGTGTCGGTGCGGATGGCGACGCCGTCATGGGTGGGGGCGCTCCAGGCTCGCTCGGCACAGGCGCGGAGGGTGTGAACGTTGTCGGCGGTGCCGGGTATGGAGATGGTGAATGCTTGGCAAGCGGCTTCGAACGCCTCTTCCGCCTTGGCGATCGCCGCTGAAGCTTGGGTGAGTTCATCTTCCAAGTCCAGCCGACGGGCGGGATCGATGAAGGCGAGGTTGACGCCCCAGTAGGGGTTCTTCATCGGAACGCCGGTAGCGGCGAGGCGGGTTTGGAGGGCGATGACGGTGGGGAGGGCGGCGCGGATTTGGTCGTGGGTGAATCCCTTCAAACGTTCAAACGGAATTCGCCCTTCGCGGTCTTCGGAGGTCTCCTTGGGGAGCCGGGCCAATTGGGTCATGGCGGCGAAGACGGTTAGGCCGTATTCGGTCAGGGGCTCGTTCATGTCCGAGCTATGGGCGTTGATCCGGTCTCGAAGTTCGGTCAGGCGAGCGACGCGCTGTTCTTCGTCTTTGAGTTGGAGCGAGCGGCTGACCGTGCGTTTAAGCTCGCCGTAGAACTCGCGGCGGTTGGTGAGTTTATCGTGAAGGTCCAGGCACATCGCGCCTAGTTCCGCTTCCTCCATTTTCCGTTTCACCACGTCCAAGGCGGCGCGTTTGGCGGAGACGAAGAGGACGGACTTTCCATCGGCGACGGCCTCGGCGATGATGTTGGTGATGGTTTGCGACTTGCCGGTGCCGGGAGGGCCCTCGACCACGATCGAGAGACCCGCCTTCGCGCGGATCATCGCGATGGTCTGGGAGCTATCGGCATCGTAGACTTCGCGACTCTCAGCGACGGGGCGGTAGTCGTCGATGAAGGAGTGGTCGTCGATATCCGTCGCGGGGGAGGAGTAGCCTCCGCCCAGCATGGCGGTGGCGTCTTCGTCCATCCATGGCTTGCGTTCTTCGGGCCAGATCTCACCGCCCAGGTCCACGTACATGGAGTACTTCTCGTAGTTGAAGAAGCCCAGGCAGATCTCGTCGTAGTGAACCTGCCATCCCTCGCGCCGACGGACGGTGGATTCGACCTCTTGGAAGTAGTCAAGGATGGTTTTCTCGTCGTCGTACTCCGGCAGTTGCAGGTTGAACTCCAGCATCTTGGCGCGGAGGGGGAGGTTCTGGCCGACGTCGCCGCCATCGTGGCTAATCTTCAGGCCGCCGTTAGCTTGGCGTTCCAAGCGGACCGGGATGTAGAGAAGGGGAGAGCGGAAGGTTCGTTCGCCGCCCTCGTTCCATTCAAGTGTGCCGAGGGTGAGGAAGAGGGTGTTGATGCCGAGTTCTTCATCGGCGAGGGAGGCCTCTCGCTGGAGCGTACGGAGTTTGAGTTGGAGGACCGATTCGTACTCTTCGGTAGAGAGTTTGGTGTCCATCTGGTCGATGGGGCGGGCGGCGTTGGAGATGAAGGCGTCCATCTCTTCTTCGGCGGCCTTGCGGAACTCCGCCATCGCCACATCGTCTTCCAGTCCCGAAATGGCGCGATTGTTTCCTCCGCGCGCCTTGGGCGGGTCTGGTTGGCCGGTGAAAGACATCTTTTTGCCCTCTTCCACCAGCATGCGATGAACTTCGAAGGAGCTTTCACCCACCACGGTAACGCCCAGGCGTTTGGACGGGCGGTAGTTGAGCATCCGGTTCCGAAGGGAGAGATCGAGGAGCTTCTTGCGAAGCGCTTCAATCTGCGCGCGCACGGATTCCGCGGACGCAGGCGTGGAGGGCATGAAGGAAATTGTACAGGAGAGCGCGGGGCGCAGCAAGAAAGATGGGCCTTTGGAGGAGATAGCGTGAACTACGCTATGAACACTAGGGCGTTTAACCGTTGGTAATTCCGAACTTATTTGGCAAACCGTGCATCGTCTTTTGCTCCATTGTCGTTTTGATAAGGGTAAGTGCCTGCTTGCCGATCAGCACAATTATGAGAGTTGATTTGAAAACGTGATTTTGAACTGAAAAAACCGGCTGATTTAATAGACTCGACGATTCGAAACTATTCCTGTAAAATGGAACACGAAATATGTCTGCGGGGAAGGGGGTAACAGGATGCTGCGCCTGAGAAAAGCCGCCCGGGGTGGCTTGGCCTGCCTGTGCCTCTTCATTCTCTCCATCCTGAGCGCCAGAGGGCAAGTTTCTAACCGTGTCGTCCAAGTCGGTGTCAATCAGGACTATCCACCCTACGAATTTGCCGATAGCGATCACCGGGCGGTGGGATTCGATATCGATATCGTCAACGCGGCGGCAAATGCGGTTTCGCTCAAAGTCAACTTCGTCTCGGGAGAGTGGAGCGGGTTAAGGAAAAAGGTCGAGACGGGGGAGCTTGACTTACTGGGGGGCATGCTCTATTCGGAGGAACGATCCAAACTCGTCGAGTTCGGGGCGCCTTACCTTTCCGTGGAGTACTCCCTTTTCGTCCGTAAAGGAACGAAAGACTTGGTGAACCTTCGAGACGTGGGAGATAAGGCCATCTTGGTGGAGGAGGGCAGTCAAATGCACGATCAACTCTCCAAGATGATGGTTGGCGAGATCTTGGCTGTGGGTTCTGAGCCAGAGGCGCTGCGGAGGTTGAACTCGGGAGTTGGAGACGCGGCGATGGTTCCGCTCTTCGAGGGCTTGACCGTGGCGGCGGATGAGGGGCTGGCGAATGTGGAACCGGTGGGCGGGCCCGTTTACTCCCGTAACCTCTGCTTCGCGGCGCCCAAAGGGAAACGGCAAGTTATCGATCGGCTCAATACGGGCTTAGCCATCATTCGCAAGAACGGCGTCTATGACGAAATTTACGACAAGTGGTTTGGCAAGTATCAGCCCTCCAAGGGCTTGGCCGAACAAGCTCGCCGCAACATGCTGTGGGGATTGGCCCTGGCGGGGGGCGCACTCTTGGCGGCGGCGGCCTGGGTTGTAACCTTACGACGACAAATTCAAAAGCAGACCGCGAAGCTCAAAAGCGAATTGGCCGAACGTACGCGAATTGCCGACGAACTGCGGGTGAGTGAAACCAAGTACCGCATGCTGCTGGATCAGGCATCCGACGGCATCTTCATTGCGGACGAGCATTTAGTTGTAACCGACGTCAATACGGCGGGATGCGACCTTTTGGGCTATGACCGGGATGAACTTATCGGACGAACCGTTCACTCCTTGCATGATCCCGCGGAACTTCTGACTCGCCCTATCGACGAAGATGGACTCAATCGCGGTGAGGTGATGGTACGGGACCGAGTCTATATTCGAAAGGACGGCGAGCGGGTTTTCGCGGAAGTCCACGCAAAGAAAGTCACCAGCGGCATGTACATCGGCATTCTGCGAGACATCAGCCATCGTAAGCGGGCGGAGGACCGCTTGAAGCAGGTGAATGAAGAACTGGAGGATACGGTGTGGGATCGAACTCTGGAGTTAGAGAGTGCCTATAACGAACTGGAGTCGTTCTCCTACTCAGTCGCCCACGACCTCCGCTCGCCGCTACGCGCCATGAATGGCTACGCGGGGATCATTCTGCAAGATTACGGCGAACAAGTCCCGGCAGAGGCGAAACAGTATTTGGAGCGCATCCGCGCGAACTCGCACAAGATGGGCGAATTGATCGACTCGCTCCTCAGCTACGCGCGCACCAGCCGGGTGGCCCTTGAGGTCAAACCACTCGCGATGAAGGACTTGGTGCAAGAGGCTTGGCGCGATCTGGCGGTGGAGCGCGACGGACGAAAAGTGGAACTGACGGTGGGCGATCTTCCCCCGGCCCAGGGTGACCCGGTACTGGTCAAACTCCTTTTGGCCAACCTTCTTTCTAACGCGATCAAATTCACCCGAAACTCCCATCCGGCGAAGATCGAGGTGGGTTGTGACGAGGCGCAGCACGCTTACTACGTTCGAGACAACGGGGTTGGGTTCGATCCGCAGTATAAGGACAAGCTCTTTCGGGTCTTTGAGCGGCTCCACGCGACGGATTTTCAGGGCACGGGCGTCGGCTTGGCCATCGTGAAGCGCGTGGTGGAGCGTCACGGCGGAAAAGTTTGGGCGGAGGGCGAGTTGAATCAGGGGGCTACGATCTGGTTCTCGCTGAACGGCGGCCGCAAACAACCCCGGAACCATAACGGCGTTCAGGCGGAAGCCTAAGGTTTGAACTATTCCACCCTAGACTCAGTAAACTCCAAACAAATGATTCGACGCCTTTACGTTAATAACTTTAGGTGCCTAGTCGACTTCACGTGGGAGCCGCAGGCAGAGGCGTTGATTCTGGGTACCAACGGAAGCGGGAAATCGGCGGTTGTTGAAGTCATCCAGACTTTGAGGCATTGGATTGTCGGCGACGGGCGACTATCGGATCTTCTTGATGGAGAGACGTTGGCTCGATGGTCTGAGTCGAAATCGATCGAGATCGACCTTGACGTCGAGACAACCGAAGGATTCTACAAATATCAAGTTGAATTTGAACTTGAAAAGACTAGGGAAGTAAGAGTTTTGCGGGAGAGATTATCTCTCGATGATGTGAGTTTATTTGATCGGCTCCCAGAGCAAGTGAGACTACAAGGCACTGTTTCGGAGTATTTGATACCCCCAAGCCTCAGCGCCTTTGAAGTCGCTAATCCATTGGGTGGAAACCCTGCCGTGCTTAGATTTCTTCAGTACTTCGTGAGAATGATTGCGGTCAAACCTATCCCCATTCTTATTGAGAATGAGGCAATGAATCCTTCCAATGACACATGGACTCGTTTTGAACAATTCGTTGCGTGGTATTGGTACCAGACTTCTAACGGGAAATTTAGCGCGGCTGTTCAATCGATGCTCAAAGAAATTTGGGATGATTTTGATTTTTTACAGTTAAGACAGGTAGGTCAACAGACGCGCGTATTAAGGACTCACTTTCAAGCGCCAGACAAGTACACGGGCGAGTATTCAATAGGATTTCACGAACTGTCAGATGGCGAACGAATGCTCATCGTTTTGTATGCTCTGCTGGCTTATCAAGAGGCCATGCCACCTTCCGTAATCATCCTGGATGAGCCCGACAATTTCGTTGCCATGTCGGAGATTCAGCCTTGGCTGCTGAAGATGCTGGAAGGGCGGCCCGAACACGGTCAGATTATCTTGATTTCGCACAACCCGGAAATCATCGAGACAATGGGTGCAGATCGGGTGGCCTACTTCTCTCGTCAAGATCACCAGTCTCCAACGAAGGTGGGACCCTTGCCATCGGACGATTCTGGCTTATCTTTGTCAGAGCGAATTACCCGAGGTTGGATCGGTGCCTGAGCGAGTTAGTCTTGTAGTCCTCTGCGAGGACTCCCTGCACCAATCGTTCATCTACGCATTTCTCAATCGCATGAAGCTTCCAGCGATTGGGAGGCTAAGGGTTTTGCCTTGTGAGTCGAAGTCGAAGGTGTTCGAGAGATTCCCGATCGAAGTGAGAGCCTTAAGGCGCCGGCATGTGCGAACTCAACTGGTCGTCGTCATCGATGCGGATGAACTTTCGGACGCACAGATCAGAGAGCGGTTAAGCCAACGGCTCAGCGATGTGGGTGAGGATGCCGACTTCAAGAAAGATCCTATTTTGATTGTGCGGCCAAGGTGGGAGATGGAGAATTGGGCGCTTGCCTTGCTCGGTAACGGAATTGGAGAACCGCGAGACCAAGGGGCTCGAGGGAAAGTGGGCGACCGAACACGGGATGCTGGGCGTGTGTTGGCCGATCATTGCAAGGTCGGCGATCTTCCTGAGGACACTTTGCCTTCCCTCAAAACGGCTTGCACTGAGTGGGCCCAATTTCGAAGGACCTGGAGTTTTTAAGGTTTACGCCGCAATCGCGAGGCCCTGTTTGATGCGGTTGGCAAACTGCTCTGGGGTCATGGGGCGGGCGAAGAAGTAGCCTTGGGCGGTGCTGCAGCCCAGAGCTTGAAGGTGGAGGACTTGATCTAGCTCCTCAACGCCTTCGGCGGTGATATCCAGCCGCATGGTCTTGGAGAGCATGACGATGGCGGCCACGACGGCGTCCACTTCATTCTCCTGACCCATTCGATTCACAAACGTCCGATCGATCTTGACGGTGTTGACGGGGAAGGAACTGAGGCTCGACATGGAGGAATAGCCGGTTCCGAAGTCGTCAATGGCGAGCATGACGCCAAGATCCCGGAGGCTCTGGAGCTTTCGGGCGGCGTCCTGCATGTCTTCCATCAGCACGCTTTCCGTGATCTCAAGTTGCACCAATTGAGGATCGAGGCCAGTTTCTTTGAGAAGGCCGGTGACTTGAGAAACGATGTCTCGTCGCTGAAGCTGCTTTCCGGAGAGGTTCACGCTCACGCGAAGCGCCTTTCCGGTGGGGCAGAGCGACTGCCATTCGCGGGTTTGGCGGAACGCTTCTCGCATGACCCATTCACCAATTGTGTGGATCAGACCGGTTTCCTCGGCGACGGGAATAAAGTCGACGGGTGAGACTTCGCCGCGCTCGGGATGACGCCAACGGAGTAGCGCTTCCATTCCGGTGATTTCTCCGGTTTGGAGGTTCACCAGCGGTTGGTAGCAGAGGTGGAACTGTTCCTTTTCGATGGCTTGGCGCAATCCGAGTTCAAGTTCAAGGCGCTCGACCGCACGGGCGTTCATGCTGGGATCAAAGACGACGAACGAGCATTTACCACGAGCCTTTGCCTGGTACATGGCGGTATCGGCGTCACGCAACAGTTCGTCGGGATCGTCGTTGCCGTGCTCTGAATAGGCGATGCCAATGCTGGCGGTGGCGAAGATATTGCCATGAACCGCGATGATGGGATATTGCAGGGACTCCACGATTCGACTGGCGACTTCGGTGGCCTCGTGTACGTCATGGAGGTCTTCCAAGATGATGGTGAACTCGTCTCCGCCTAGTCTGGAGACCGTATCGGCGGGGCGGACGCAGTCTTTTAATCGTTCGGCGATCCCTTTAAGCAGCGCGTCGCCGGCATCGTGGCCGAGGCTATCGTTGATCACTTTGAAGTTATCCAGATCAAGGAAAAGGACAGCGGTGGCCAGCCGGCTTCGATGCGCGCGGGCTTGTGCATGCCAGAGGCGGTCGATGAACAGCACGCGGTTCGGCAATCCGGTCAGAGCGTCGTGGAACGCCTGGTGTTCGACTTGGTGTTCCAGTCGCTTTCGTTCGGTAATGTCCTTGAAGAAACAATAGCTGCCGCCATCGTTCACCCCGGTTGGATCGGGAATGAGGACCACCTCTTGATGGAACGTAGAACCATCCTTTTGGCGGCCCTGGACTTCCACTTCCACTTTCTCGCCGGCTTCCATCTGTTTGACGGCGACTCGGAACTTTTCGTGGTCGTTCGGCGCGATGGTGGATTCCCAGTGCATACCTACCAGATCGGAGGTCGGATATTGGAGCATCCGCGCGTAGGCGGTATTTACGTGCGTATAGCGCCCATCCGCTCCGATCTGGGAGATTCCTTCGACCACGTGTTCCAAGATGCTGTTGGTGGCGGCGAGCTCTTTGATCGTTCGCCGGAGCGCTTCGTTGTTCGAGCGAAGGCGCTCGCGTCGTTCCTGAAGTGCAATCGCCATGCCGTCCACGATCCTGGCAAGCCAAGAAAGCTCGTCGTTTCCGGCAAGCGTGACGCGAGTTGTGGGGTCTTGGGAGTCCCGCACACGCTTCACCTGATCGCTGAGTTTGGAGACTCGCGAAAGGATAGACAATTCCAAGACCACCATGATGACGATGCTAAAGGCGATGGCGGCGATGACGATGAATTGGGTCAAGATGCGAACCGTCGCCAACCCTTGCTTGTAGATCGAGCGGTTGTCGACAATTCGAAGGAGTTTGATCGGCCTTCCGGCGATATCGTCCAACAACGTGTATCCCGCCACATTGGACGCGTCTAGCGGCTGGCTCCAGGTTGCGCGATTCAGGCGAATCTTCTCATAGGCGGCGCGGCAATCGGGAGAAAGATGCGGGGCATCGAGGTCGAAGATCTTGACTCCCACGTGGGTCCTCTCCGAGAGGCTTTCAACCTCGGCCTGGTCAAAGAAGAGGGAGAAAACCAACCACCCGTCCGCTGGCTTATTTCGTAACGTTGGAAGAATGGGGCGAGCGCTCACCATCAGGAGCCGACCCTCGTAGCGCACCAGTCCGCTGACCCCGCCCCGAACATCCGACGCCTGTGGCGATCCGAGATGGAGGAGCTTCGCAATGGTTTCTCCATTGGGGGGCCGGACCCCAGGGGTTCGATTCACCGGACGATCGTAAAAGACCTTGCCGTTGGCGTCCAGATAGAGCAAGGAGTCGAGTTTGAGCGAGGTCGTCACCAAGTTGGAAGAAATGTATTCCTGGTTTCGGTCGCGGATGAACTGGTAGCTATCGTCCCAACTGGCCCAGTCGTCGGTGGCCCGGTGCATGGTGGTCAGTTGCTGACGGAGAGCGTCGGTGACGCGCATCAGGTTGCGGCTAACTTCTTGCCGTTCAAGATCGGCATATCCGCCCAAGAGGACGCGGGAAGAGAAGAGATAGACACCGAGAATGAGGCAGGCCAGGGTGATCCCCAATGAAAGCAGGGTCCTTTGCCTAATTTTCATTCCACCCGGTTTTCCCAACTCCAGCCACCTGTACAGATGGTCCCACCACCATCCGTTTACGGGCTATTTGTTCCTCATATCAGGTGAATCGTTACCTAGTAAGAGTACGAGGCAATTGCCGCTTTTTTAAATTAGCGACGTCGTTTCAAGGTTCGGAATCTTAAAGAAAAGGCTGGGGACCTCGGTACCCCGAATGGGTGCGAGGTTCTAGCGCGGGTCTAGCGGGATGTCTACGATGGCCACCGCATGAATCGGCTGCCCTTGGAGCGTAAAGCGGGCGACGAGGCGGGGATCGTAGGGAACGACGAACCGGTATTTGCCTTCTTTCGCGGCGGCAACGACGGTCACGGGACGTAGCTTGAGCGCCTTGCTGAGTTTGCCGGGCGTTTCCTTTTCCACAATCTCCAGATACTCCTTTTGAGTCAAGAGCCGTCCATCGGCAAGGGCAAAGGAGATGGCTTCCTCGGCGTTCTTGTAGGGTGAGAGGGCGATTTCGTAAATGTCTTTCCCCTTGCCGGTGGCGCTGATGACGACTTCCCAGTTGGGCAATCCATCCTTTCCCGCTGCCAAAGCTCTGACGGATTCGACCTTGAATTCCATGTCTATCCACGTTCCAGTTGAACCCAATTGAGTGGCGATTTGAAGGGACATGGGTTCTGGATTCAGGAGATTGACATAGGCGGAAGTGGTCTTTGCGTTGGCATCTTCGACGGCGCTTCGGCACTCGTATCGAATCACCGTTCGCCCTCCTGGCCGGGGGCGATCGGGGGAGAGAAAAATATTCGGATAGCCGACTTCCGCCGGTCGTTTCCCTGCGCCCACCAAGGACATTCGAACTTCGCTGGGACCCGCCCGTTCCATGGTCTCGATGCGGACGATGATGAGGCGGTTTTTGCTGCCG
>Ga0209960_1002680_pt1 | contig 17123 bp, 17 predicted proteins | sample ThiBiot_500_plan_2_FD_183947 | JGI IMG/M metagenome (GOLD analysis project Ga0209960, IMG submission 183947) | Wastewater bioreactor microbial communities from Cape Town, South Africa - Thiocy_expt_500_plan (SPAdes) | ecosystem: Engineered > Bioreactor > Thiocyanate-remediating >...
ATATTAAAAAATGGATAAAAAATAAAGAAAAATAGATATGAATAGATTTGTTGGTTAATTTTAAAGATTGATCTAACAATTTTAAAAAATTTTCAGAAAGAGGATATCGAAAAAAGTTGAGAAAAGGATAACCCACCAGCCTGGAGAGTTGAGCAAAAAAAACTTTTTTTGAGCAAAAACAACCCTTTTTCTCCGCCATTTTATTTATTTCAGCCTCAGATCGAAGTGTTGCTTTGAAAAAAAAAAAAAAAAAAAAAAAAAACAAAAAAATGAATGGTCAAAGAGTTGTATTGGGAGAATGTTTTGAATTTTTTTTTTTTTTGACTTTTTTTTTGTTTGAGAACCCAATACATCCGTACCATTCAACTTTCTATACTCTTTCTCACTCTTATTTATCTACAACTAACATTTATTCATTTATTACTTGTGGGATGAGAATAAAAAAAACTTGTATTCGGTTTACTCGCCAAAAATTTTGATTGTTTGCACCTTCTTTGAGAATACTTTTTTGTCAATTTGAAAAATGAAACTTGAACTTCAAGTGTTTCAAATTTTTTCCTCTTCTCCCGAATTAACTCAACTCATTTGACCTCTTCCTTATTTTTTCTCAATAAACTCAACTAAAATGTACTTGACTGTTTCTTTTTGACTTTGACTTTTTTGCTTCCCAAAGTTCAACTTCAAGTCCGTCCTTTTTCAAAAGGTTCAAAAAGTTTTCACTTGTTCAATAATTCAAAAAATAAAGAAAGAAGAAAAAGAAAGAAACAAAGAAATTAATGTTTTTCACCATTGGGGAATAAAACTATGAGATATCTCAGTCATTGAATTTCACTTTATTCAGGGCAGAGTTTGCAAAAGTTTTTGTAACCGCCATGTTTTGATAAGAAAAAAACAAAAAAAAACATGGCCAATTTTTACACGTGGAATCCACCTGCTCTTTTGTCAATTCCCTACCAGTCCGCATTGATATCCTCAACTATAATGATACCCAGGTTCTATTTCTCTCTGATTCATATTCACATAATTTATAACTCTTATTCTTTATTTGATTTCATATATCTTCTTTTTTTGAGAATTTTATTTGCTAAAAACAATTCAAAAAAAAAAAAAAGGAAAGGAAATGAAAGATCAAAGATTTCAGGTCTTTGGAGCTGTGAGAAGGAAACCCCTTTGAAATTCAATTTTTTGGATGAGATTATAGTTTCTTATTTGAATTCGATTGGTTTATTAAGTTTTATGTCAAGATTAGTTGGAGAAGATGAACACAATCGAACGAACAATGAAAATACATTATGCAACTAGATTTTGAAGTTTCATTTCAGATTTATGCGTTGAATTTAATATTGGAATTATAAGTTTGATGAAGAACTAATATCAAATTTTAAAGGATGGAAAGGAAGAACAAAAAGTTGAGAATTTGGAATAATTAATGAATATATTTGACTTTTCAAGACCAATTTTTAACTATTTGAATTGTTAATTTAAAATTAAATAGTTTTAAATAATTCATCATACCCATTTAATCCCAATTCTTTTTAAATCCGAATGTCGACATCAATTTTATTATTAATGATTTAAATTGAAAGTAAACAAAAATAAATAAATTAATAGTTCATAGAATAGAGATTAAATGGCGAGACTAGGCGAACCATTTCAATTAGGAACATTTCATGGAACTATAGTTGGTGTTTCACAATGTAAATTAGAACTTCAAAATACTTTTGTTTCAGCAAATGATAAGAATCAAATGAAAAATCTCTCTGATGATTTAGTTGTTGTAACAATTCAAGGAAATGGAATTCACGTTTATAATGTACAATTTTCTTTCCTATTTAAAAAAAAACTACTTTACGACTAAATTAAAATTAAGCTATAACCTCAAAAAAAAAAAAAAAAAAAAAAAAAAAAAAAAAAAAAAAGGCAAATGATCAAAAATGTATTAAAAGTTGGTTCGTCAAACCTGGATTTACTTTTACTCAAGAAGCAATTCAAAACCCCAAAAATCAAAAATTTTATGTTATTGAAAAAAAACAAAAAATTCATTGTTGGGATGTGAATACTGAATTTGAAAAAGGAATCTCAAAACAAGTAAATTTTATTTCAAAATATTAGAAATCAAAAAAAATTAAAGAAAATTCAAATATTGAAAATTCCTCATCCCAAACACAATAGATTTCAAGAAAATTATTTGCAATCAAAATATCAAATCTTTTTGAAAATTTAATTGTAATTTGTGCTGATGGATTGGTTGGAACTATGGACTCAAATTTGAATCATCAACCATCCTTTGTTACTCCAAAGGATGCTGAAGGAAAACAAATGTTTTATTTACTCCCTTACTTCCTTATTTATTTATTTAATATTAATCTTTTTTCTTTCAATATATTAGCAAAAATAATATCCTTTATGCTACTTCAATAGAAAGAGAGAAATCAGTTGATATAATAACATTTGGTAAAGGAGATGGAAAATTAATTTTGAATATCTTCAAAATTGGTCAAGGAGTTAAAGATTGTATTCATATGGCATCTTATTATATTTCAGTAATTTCCTTTTTCCTTTTTCTTATTTCCTTTATGTTTTTTCAAAAAAATCAAAATTTAAACCTTTTTTTTTTTTAATAAAAAATATTATAATAGGAGAACACTGAATTTTATCCAGTTAGTTGTTGTTTCGATGAAGATCAAAATCAATTTGTACTTTGTTGTAAGATTTATTATCAAAGTTCGTTAAGTTAATTGGTAATTAAATCCTAATTGTTTTTTTAAAAAAGGGTCAAATTATTCTTGGGAACAATATCAACTTCCTTCATTTGAAAAAAATATCAAAGGAGAAACTCTTCATTCAATTAAATCAATATCTCTTTCAGGATATGAACAAGCTCCAAAAAAGGAGGTAAATTTTCCCTTCCTTCTTCTCCTTCCTTTCATAAATAAATAAATTAAATAAATCGAAATATCAAGGATTCTGTTGAACTTTTTGAAAGAGCTGGATTTTCTTCAGCAATTATTTCTCCTTCATTCCTTGCTCTTGTTGGAACAAAAGGAGAATCAAGTATTTTTAATGATTTTGATTTCTATTTCTTTTGAATATCACTAAATTTTTATTTAACAATTATTTTTTAGATGTTGTCACAGTCTGGGATTTGAAGTATGGTACAGTTCAAGCTGATCAAAGTTTTGAAAGAAGTACTTATCAATCTGAAAACTTATTTGATAATTTCAAATTTAACGTATTATTCTTTTTTTTTGTCTTTTCAAAGTAAATGAAAATAATAATAAAAAAAACTATACAGGTTTACTGTATGAGCAGTAGTTCTGAAAAACAAGGATACCTTGTTGTTACTGAATTAAGAAGCGTTTGGATTTTTTCAATTGATGCTCATCCTTTATCTCTCTTAGATTTAATTGGGAAAATGAAAGAAACAAAGAAATATTTTGATAGCAGTTCTTCACAAAAATTTGTCTCACCTCCTGCTTTTGGAATTGTTCAAGCCCCAAATGTTTTTTTTTTTTAAAATTTCATTAATCCAAAAGAAAAATTACTGACCTTTCTTTTCTCATTTTTTTTCTTTCATTTTCTTTCTTTAGGGAAAAGGAAATTGGAAAGAATCTTTTGAAGCTCAACAAAAAAAAGAAAAAGATATAATTGAACAATTAACAAATCCAAAAAAGACCCCAGATATTGAAAGTTTTCAAAAAATCTTTTTCGAATACACAAAGAATGGATCTCCTTCAAAAGTAAATATCTCACATCACTTAGCATTAAATATTTTAGATAGATGTTTAATTGATCCAAAGTAATTTTTCTTGTTCTTTTTTTTTTTTTCTTTTCTCTCCATCTAATCTAATTTAATAATCAATAAATCTCTAGTTTTTTCCCTGTTGAAGTTTTAGATTATTTAATAACATCAAATTCATTATCAGGATCAGATTCCAAATTACTTTTAGAATTAATTTCAAGAAATGAATTGGTATTTCTTTTTTCTTTTTCCTTTTTTTTCAATTTTTCAATTTTTCAATTTTTTCGGATTAACTTCAAAAAAAAAAAAAAAAAAAAAAAAAAGGATCTTATTGAAAGCATTTTAGTTCATACACAAGATCTTTCTGAACCTGGACTCGTTAAACTATTAAGATATATCCTTTCAATAGCTCCTCATGAATTGTTAAAAAATTTTGTTCATAAAAAACGAACTCAAAGTGCAAAAGCATTATTATTTCAAGGAGATCAACCTCGAGACTTCTTTTTGTATTTTTTCCTTTTTTTTTCTTTTTCCTTATTTTGATTCTTTTCTTTTAACTAATGCCAATTAAATAAATAATAAATAATAGATATCTTATTGTTTCTGCACCAAGAAACGATTTATTTTTACAAGCAAATATAAAATCATTAACATTTCTTGAAGTATCTGTAATTTTTCTTTTCTTTTCTTTATTTATTTTTAGCCAAACTTTGTTTCCAAATTCTCACCACCTTTTTTTTAAAAAAATATTTAGACCGTTCTTACATTTTTAATAAATTTACTCGACAAATATTCTGAAAGTACAGAAGATAAACTTCAAAAAGCAGTAGCAACAAGAATTCCATCTTTTGCTCAAGTAATATATATTCTCATTTATAAACAAATAAATAAATAGAATTAAATAATAACAATAAAATAATAATATCAATAGCTCTTAGATTGGATTGGTGTAATTCTTGATGCTCATTTTGGGGTTTTAGTTATGACCAAAGAAGGACATCCACTTTTAAAACAATTAGAAGAAATCATTAAACAACAACTAGAATTTTGTGATAAATTTGAAGGATTATTAGGAGTCTTAGAACATTTTCTCTCAAGTGCTTCCGTTCCAACCAAAAAGATATCTTCTTATCAAATTGAAATGTTCAGACCTTAACTCTTTTTTTTCAATTCTCATTCTTTTCTTGGAAGATAAATTCAAGAAATTGTTAAATTTTGTTTTATGAAGCTTTAGAAAAATAAAAAAATATTCAACGAAGGCAATCTTGAAGTTTTTGATTGAGACTTCTTATTTTTTGTTTTTTAAGTAGAAAATATCCCATCTTCTTCTTCAAGTAAAGAAAAGTAAAGAAAAAATAAGAAAAAAGAATCGATATCTGTGTCAATTTCAAATATATATTTATATACAAAAAAAATCATTCGAATTATTTTTTTTTTTTAAAAAAAAGAACTTGTTTTAGAGATTTGCAGCACGTTTCATTGCATTCATCCAAGCATCCATATCTTCTTTAGTCTCAGCAACAAGATAACAACCTTTAGAAGTTGGATGGGATAAGGTAAATGAGAAAGGCCTTTGGGCATTATCTTTGACTTCTTTAATTTCATAACCTGGGAGAAGAAGCATTCCTTTTGATTTGGATTTAGAAGGGGAGGAGAAGTAATAAAAACATTTGTGATTCAAGGTACAATATCTACGTTTCCAAGATTTAGCATTTCCTCCTTGTTTCCAGAGCCAACCTTTCAAATCTGCAGATGGAACTAGTTCATCAACACTAATATCTGGTTTATCAATTTTTACAGATTTTTTTGTTGATCGATTGGTTTTAGATTGAGGTTCAAAGCTTGGTTCAGGGATCGTAAATTTACTTTCTACTACTTCTTTAGTTTCTTCAGTTGGACTCTTCTTTTTTGTTTTAGTTTTCTTCTTTTTTGTCTTTGAATCTTCTAAATTACCATCTCCTTTTTTTTTATCTCCAGACTTTGGCTTTTTCTTCTTTTTTGAACTCTCTTTTCTGATATTTGAAAGTAATTGATTTAATTGTTTTTGCCCTTCAGAACCTCCTACTTCTTGAAGAACCTCATCTAAAGCAGAACATAAATAAGATAGTTTCTTTCTTGTTCCAAGTTTAAATCCAAGTTCTTCAAAATCTTCATCAGTTAATAATAAAAAAGCATCAAGATCAACTTCTGCCTCTTTAAAAATTGGGATACAGCTCTGAAGTCCATTTTCCATGAGTACAAACTCTAATAATGTATCTAATAAATCACCTTTATTTTGAGTTAGACTTTCTTGAGAGGGAACTTTCATTGAGTAAGTTTCATTTTTTATTGAGCCTTCTTTCTCTTCTTTTGGTGGAGAAAATAAATCAGTTGTAAGAATTGAAGTTTTTGATTCTTTTGAGTGTTTACTTAAAGTCTCATATAGTTTATTAAAAGTAGGTCTTCTATCTAAAAACTCTTGAACTTCTTGAACTTCTTCTTTCACTAGTTCCTCACCTGATTCATCTCCTGATTCAGAAGAGCTTGAACCTGATCCAAAAAATGCTTCATTTGAGATTTCTACAGGATATGTAGCCATTTATTTTTTGAAGAAAGATCTATTATATTTTGAATTTAGATTGATTGATTGATGGATTGATTCATTATTGATTTCATTTAATCATTATTTTAATCATTGATTTCATTTCATTTTTGTTTGTTGTTTGTCTTGTGATCAATTATATAAGCGAACAAACAACAAACAAAAATGAAATGTGTCGATATTGAGTTTTCTAAATGATTTCTGAATAGTTTTGAAAGTTTTGAAAGGTTTTGAATATCACAGAGAGTTCATGATGATTATTAGTTGATAATTTTGAGTTCATTTGAAAGTTTTTTTGATCCATTCTTAAGCTATTGAAACAATATTGAATCCTATTAAGTTTATTTATTAATTATTACTTTAGCGATCAATATTAAAATTATTTTTGTTTTGACTTTGACCAATATCTTTTGAATATCTTTCAAGATCTATCTTTGAAATACAATTCAAATATTCTTACAATATCTTCTTATTATAAAATTAACTTATACAATTCAAACTATAGATCACCAATTATTAGAAATACATTTCGATATCTTATTGTTATTCTTCAAATATAAATTTGTTGACTTCAACAACGAAAAATCACCCAATTTATCATCAAACCTTCCATTTCATTCATATTATTACATTTACATTCTACTACTTTACTGATATTGCTAATGATATATTTGATCTTATAACGATTCTTAATTGATACACTTGATATATGTTCCCAATAATAAGGTTCAATATTGAACTTTGACTTTTTAATTGTTCATTAATTTTGTTTTACCAACAACTATCCTCATTAATTATACAGTTTTCTAATAAATATAAGATGATTGTTAACAATGTTAGAGTGTTTCATATAGGTTGTTCTATAAGTTATTGAAGTTATTAGAGTTATTGGTGCTATAAGTGATGAATTGGAGGGAGATCAAAGGTTTTCAAAGTTCGGTTGACCAATCAGATTCTTGGAAAATGAATTTGGACCAATCAAAAGAGAGGAATGAGTCGTTTTCTTGGAAGTCTTCAGTTTGAAATCAATATATTGAAAGAATGAATCCAATCAATATATATAACTCAATTATATCTCTATAGATGTGTTAAAACATTTTTTTTTTTTTCAGTGTTAAAACATTTTTTTTTTTTTCATTTGAAACCTTGATATTTAATTGAATGCTGATTCATTTAGTTCCATTGTTGTTTGTAAAAAGTTTCAAAAAAAAATTCGAAAGTGAATTGAGGATCAAACAAAATCAAGTTTCCTTTTGCTTTTCTCTTATTGCTTCTAATCTTTTTATTCTGAATAGTTTGTCATACAATGTTGTTCTGATGGTGATTGATGAAGCACTTTAATTTTGGAAAAGGACAACTCTATTAGTAATCTCTTGCTTCGCCCATGCAATTAAGGTTTCGCTCTTCACTCTTCTTTCTTTGACTTACGCATAATGATTTCTTTCTCAATGTTATACTTCAATATTTCATATAAAATTGATTCCAATTTATAATTAACAATTGATTCTTTATTATTCATAATTAATATCTAGTTTTAGTATTAATTTTTTTTTGAAAAAAATAGAAGAGATCTCAAAGCAGCTAAATCTCTCAATAAGATAGATTGGTAAGGTACCTCTTTGTTGATTCAATAATGATTTCGTTTCTATTTATTTATAAATTTTATATTTCTATAAGATGTTACTTATGTTAATTTCTATCTTCTTTATGTTATTATGAATAGTTTATACGTATTTGAAGAAGTTGTTCTTGGACATTTACTTTCAACGATGCTCATATGGAAAACTATTCTAGTTTCTTGTCTAATCTTTCAATTTTCGAACGGTTTGTTTTTCTTTCTTCTTGATCAAACTCAAAATTACAAAATGAAAGAGAAGTTCTGAAAAATGGATTAATCACAAAAAATTTTTATTTGAAGAAAGAAAAAAGCATATTTGATTTCATTTTTTAATCAACATTCATATAGGTGTATTGGATTCTACACAACAACAAATTTTGGCTGATTGGTATAATTCATTGCCTAATAAAGAAAATTTGAATTGGAATGTTACAAATAATTTGTGTGGACAAACTGGTGTCACTTGTGATGCCTCAAATCCGCAAAGAGTTTTAAAATTGTATTTTTAAATTTTACAAATTTTGTTTTCAAAAAGTTTGCAATCAAGCCAAATAAAAGAAGAAGTTATCTCACAATCAAAATAGATCCCTAGCTCATAGTCAACTAAGTGGGACAATATCAACATTAATCGGAAACCTAACTAGTTTAACTGAACTGTAAATTCAATTTTTTTATTTTTATAAAAAAAAATTAAATTTGCTCTAGAAATCTTGGGGCTCAAACACAATTGCAAGGGACCATTCCAACTCAACTAGGAAATTTAATTCAACTGAGTTTTTTGTGAGACATAATTCTTCATTTACTATTTGTGATTGAAATTCAAGTAACTTGAATTAAACTGAAGAAATCTTGGAACAAACAAACTTTCTGGGACAATTCCAACTCAACTTGGGAGCTTAACTTTGTTAAAGAATCTGTAAGCTATTTACAAATTTTTTCATTCGATTGGGATTCCAATATATAATAGATATCTTGATAATAATCAACTCACAGGGACAATAGCTCCTGTGCTAGGAAACCTAACCAATTTATTGATACTGTAAATCAAACCTTTTTTTTAAAAAAAAAAATTAAATTATTTTCTCAAGAAATCTTGGAGCTAATCAATTGACATGGACCATTCCAACTCAACTAGGAAATTTAATTCAACTAACATATTTGTGAGACATAATTCTTCATTTCTGATTCTCCTTTAATTTTATTAAATGAATAGAAATGTTGGAACCAATCAACTGAATGGAACCATCCCAACCCAATTTCAAAGTTTGACAAAATTGGAGACTTTGTGAGCGCTTCTTTAGATTCATTTCCAAATGAAAATTAAATAAATAAAAAAAAATAGATGTTTTGATAATAACCAATTCACAGGAGCAATTTTCAATGAGCCTTTTCCTAATTTACAAGAATTGTAAACTTTGATGAGATATTTTTCTTTTAATTTTTAATTTAACTTTTTCTTGACTTTTTATTTATTTGTTACTGTAGAAAATTAAGTAGCAATTATTGGAATTGCCCAATTCCCAATTATTCTCTTGTTGAAGCCAATGATTATTCAGATACACGAGCCCAATGTGGTAAATAAGCTCCTTTCTATTCAAAAAAAAAAAATGACAATTGTAATAACAATAATTTTAGATTCAAGTTGCCCAACAAATCAATGTTCAACAAACAAACAATGTTCAACAAGACTCAATGGAAATTTTAATTGTGATTGTTTACCAGGATATTTTATTGAAGATGTTGATTGTACCCCATGTCCTGAAAACTTTTATTTATTTAATGACACAACATGTCTATCTTGTCCTGAGAATTCAACAAGTTCATCAGCAAGTACATCAATAATTGATTGTAAATGCATTTCATTTAATCATTATCCTGATAATCAAACATTAACTTGTCTTCCTTGTGATTATGGATTTTTATTAGATAGTGATTTAAATACTTGTCAAGGTAATTTTTCATTTTTTTTCCTTCGACAAGGCTTTTAAGAAATAAAATAAATCTAAAACTAGAGATAAAATGTTCCACATTATCATTAAATGGAAATGAATTTAAATCAACAGAAATTGATAAAACAGAATATTCAAATTGTTCCGCAAATTATTACATATTTCAAAATGTTTCACCTTATTCACCTCTCCAAGATCAACAAGGAGAAGCAATTTGTTTATTAAATGATGATAATGTAACAGTATCTTGGAATATTATTAAATCTTGTGAACCATCATGTTTCATTAGAGGATGTGATAATAATCAACTTTGTTCATCGGCAGGAGGAATTTCAAAATGTCTTTGTATTGGATATATCGGAAAATATTGTGAAAAAGATATCAATGAATGTTTAATAAATAATGGTGGATGTGATTCTAATGCAATTTGTATAAATACACCAGGTAGTTTTAGTTGTTCATGTAAAGAAGGATATTCAGGAAATGGTTTTACTTGTAACCAATCTCACAATGAAAAAAGTGAAAGTAATCAAACAGTTGGACTTGGAGTCGGTATTACTTTTGGTTTATTGGCACTGATTCTCCTGATTTTGTTGATTCTATTCTTCCTTCAGAGAAAAGTAATTTTTGAATTCAAAGCAATCCAAAAAAATTTTTAAAAAAAAGAAAAAGAAGACACAAGATAACAAAGGCACGAAACTTGATCTTGAAAGGATGTCCAATACTCAAAGTATATTTCTTTCTTTCTTTCTTTTACCTATTTTTTCTAATCATGAAAAATTAATTCTGTAGTTAATAACATGACATTGATGAACACAAATGTTGAAGTATCCATGCCAGGATTCATAAAAATTGATTATTTGAAACAAATTAGAAAAGAAGAAAAAATTGGAGGTGGTGGTTGTGCTGCCATTTATAGAGGCGTTATTCTAGACATTTCTTTAAAAGAGGTTTTTTTTTAAAAAAAAGAAAGAAAATTCAAATACAAATTCATAAATAATTGGAAAAGAAATTTGGATGTGAGGAAGTGGCATTGAAAGAAGTATTTGATGACCAAAATGTTTCTGATGAAGAAAATAAAAATCGATTTGAACAAGAGATAGCAATCATGTGGGGAGTTTCATCTCATCCAAATATTATCACTTTAATTGGTTACTCAGAAAAACCTCGTTGTATTATTACAAAAGTAATTTTTTTTCTTATGTTCAGTGCATTCTAATCTTATAACAAAAAAAAAAATACTTTTGTAATAATACTAGTTATATCAAAAAGATTTATTAATGTATATTCGAAGCTATTCAGAAGCTATTCCTATTGATATTATCTTGAAAATAGCAAGTGATATTGCATCAGGAATGAATATGATGAATTCAGTTGGAATTGCCCATAGAGATCTGAAATCGTTTCTTTTTTTTCCTTATTATTTTTTTCTTCTTCTTCTTATTGAACAAAAGGAATGATATTCAAAATCCAAAAAAACAGATCAAATGTACTATTAGAAAATTCCAAAGGAAGAATTAATGCAGCAATTTGTGATTTTGGTTTAGCAATACTGAGAGATTCTCGAGTATATTTCTTCTTTCTTTCCCTTCCTTTTTCTTTCTTATTTTAACTTTTGTCCATTAAATTTAGGTTCAAAGAAAGATAGTCAATGTAAAAGGATTTTCGCCAAGATACACAGCACCAGAAGTATTTGGAAAAGTGTTAACAAATCTCTCAACTGTATCAATTGAAGATGAAATGAAAAGTGATGTGTATTCTTATGCTTTAATTCTTTGGGAAATGATGTCAAGAAAGATTCCTTGGGCTCATTGTATATTTTTTAGTTCTTCTTGATTTCAATTTCATTTTGATTTAATTCCGTTTTTTCTATTATTTTTTAGTGAACGAGACAGCAGAAATTGAAGCTCGTGTTAGATCAGGAAAAAGAGAAGAGATTCCAGATTCTAAAGGTGATGAAAACCTTGAAATGCTTTCAAAAATGATTGAAATGTGTTGGAGTCAAAATCCAAATGAAAGACCTACTTTTAAACAAATTGATCAAAAGTTATCTCCAATAAAAAGTTTATAAATTGAATTTGGAGTTTGAATTTTATTTATTCATGTATTATTTACAAAAATTGAGAAAAAAGAAGAAAAAATGAATTGTGGTAAAGAAATTAGTATTCAGGACTTTCAGCTGCAGGGAGTGAAGGTTGATTTAATAAATAATCTTGAACTGGGAGTTCTTTACAATTTGATATACAATCTAATTTTGAATGAATAAATAAGTTCATCAAATAAAGTTATTTGGAGAAAGAAAAAAAAAATTGAACCATATAACCATTGTTCTTTGACTCTTTGACAATTAAGTTGATCTTTGACAGTTCCAAGACAAATAGCTGAGGAAGTAATTGAATCAACAATTTTTCCACCACAAAGTTTGATTAAGGAAGTAATATCACTCACATTTCCTAAAGTTTCTTCTCCAACATAAATTTCTGGTGAAGATTTCATAATTTTAGCTTGATTTGCCTTTTCATTATTTTCTCTATGCGCATGAGATATAGCAAAATCAGGAGAAAGGAAATCTTTTTCATCAACCCAATAACCTTTTATTTTATTATTTATTTTCATCATTGTAAAAATTTTTACTTTACCATTTTTTTTAAAAAATGAATACCTTTTTCAAGAGAAGTCATTACCCATTCAGGTTTCAAAATCCAACAATTATGAACAATTCCATAAAGAACTGAAAGTGTTCTTTTATTATCCTCACAAATGACATGAGTTGGCAATAGTTTTTGATTAAATTTTGTTGTAATTCTAAAGTTTCCAAGATGTTTTGTTGTTTGTGTGACAATATCTCGAATACTATGATTAATTTATTATTACTATTGTTTTTTGTAAATAAAAGTGATTGGAAAACCTTCTTGATGCACCTGTTACAATAATTACTCCTGTTTTTGAAACACCAGCATCTGGACTCTATTAATAATTAAGAGTTAAAGAAGAAGAAAAATTTATAAAAGAAATTGAAAGAAAACCTTTTGGATATTACTATTTTCCTTATTTTCCTTTTCACTATCATTTCCACTTTCATTTTCTTGAATTCCATTTTCTTTTGGTTCATCTTGTAACTTTTCTTTTGCTCTTAATTTTTTTGTTGGAGTTGGATTGTTTTCACTCTCTTGATCTTTACTTCCACTTTTTCTTTTTTTCTTCTGTTCCTTAGATTCTGAAATATCTTCTTCTTGAATCTTTTCATCGTTATTATCAATTTCCATTTGAGAAATTTTTGATCTTCTTTGACGTTTACTACGACTAGGTAAAGCTCCTTGAATTTCATTAAGTGATTCATCTTGAAGATCAAAGGTTACTGATTTTTGAGGTGAGTCACTTTTTCTTTTAGGTTTTTGATTTGAATTTTCTATTTGCATTGGTTCTTGTTCCTGATTTTCCTTTTGATTTTCCTTTTGAGCTATTTCTTCGGAATGACTTTCCTTGGTTTCAATTTCACTTTCCTTTTCCTTTTCCTTTTCTTTTTCAATTTCAGATCCTTTAATTAATCTTTTTCCGGTTTTTCTTCCTTTTTTCTTTTCTTTGTCCTTTTCCTTTTCTTCTGTTTCTATCAATTTTCTTTTCTTTTCTTTTTCTTTTTCTTTTTCCTTCTCTGCTTCTTCCTCTTTCTCCTTTTTCTCCCTCTCTTCTCTTTCCTTCTCCTCTTTTTCTTTTTCCTTTTCTTTTTCTTTTACTTTAACAACTTCTTCACTTTCTTTTTGAGGCTCTTCTTTTTGGTTTTGATCATCTTGTCCTTCTTTTTCTTGAAGAATTTCCTCTTTTTGTTCCACTTCTTCTGCTACTTTACTCATCTTCTCCTCTACTTGATTACTATTTTTTTGATGAGATTCATTTGAAGGAGGTTCAACTTTATCTTTATCTCCATTTTCTCCATTTTCTTCAGGATTTAATGAGCCTTGAGAAATTTGTTTTGTAGAAGATGAAGTTGAAGTTGATGATTCTTCAGGATGTGATTGTTGATTCTCAATACTTGACTCTTTATCAGTTTTCTTACTTTTCCTTTTATATGTTGATTTTGGAGGCACATAAGTTGGAGGAGTGAGACTAAACTCAAGATTTTCTTCTGTAATAGGTTCAGGATTCTCAACAGGTAATACTTTAGTGATATTTAATTTTGATTGCTTTGCTTTAGTTGGACTATTGGATGTTGCTGTCTTATTTGGACTTTTTGCTTGATTTCTGATATATAAATCAATAATCAACATTTTAGAAAAGAAAGAAAAAAGGTAAAAAGAAAAAAGAAAAAATTACTGGAGTTGTTTTTCATTGCTATGATCGTCTGGTCCATCAGGAAATGAAAAAACATGATCATCTTGTTCATTTTTTTCATCATTATTTCCTTGATCTATTATGATTTTATTTTTTGTTACCAAAAAAAAAAAGAAAAGAAAAGAAAGAAAGAAAGTAAAAATCAACCTGGATGAGGTGAATTATCTTTACTACTGCTAGCACTTGAATTTTTTTTCGTGTTTGTGTTCACAGGTTTCTAAGAAAAATCAAAATATAATTTTTTGTGAGTTTTTTTTTTGAATTAAAGTAAAAAAATAAGATTTTAAAACCTTCTTTGGACCAACTTCAGCACATGCAGGAAAATCAGATTCCAATGGAATTTTTTGAGTTTCTTTACATTTATCAACCCATAAAACTGAGACCATTTTAACTTCAGGACGATTTTGAACTTTTGTCAATGTTGATTTTTTCCCATTTTGAAAGATCTAATTAAGTTTCAAAATTTTTATTCAAAGAAAGAAATGAAATGAATAAATGAATAAAATTACTATGTGTGTAATATCTTGAGATAATGTCTTCCTCACCTAATAATATTTTTTTATTTAAAATATGAATTATGCAACCGAATGATAATTCAAAAATAAGAGATTTTCCAATCAATAATAATAAAAATGAGAATAAAATTATTAATCTGACAAGAGTTATTTCAAAATGTAAACTATAAAACTCATTCAAACACAAAATTTTAAAAGTTATTCAACAAATTACTAACTTTTAACATCAAAGACAACACAAAATTGTTTTCAACAAATATTAAAACTATCATTATGCACATAGAAAAACAATAATTCAACAAGACAAAATAAAGAACATTAAAACAATATAACAAAGAATAAGAAACAAATTACCTTTCCACCTAATGTTTCAACCATACTCTGAATACTCTGAGCTCCATTTGGGTTATCTTGTGAATGAACATCAACAAAGAAGACCAAGTCCTTCAACACTCCTCCCTTCATTTCAAACCAAAGCTCTTCACCTCAAACCTTTTTGAACAATTCCTATTATTTTAATAAGTTTAGTATGATATTGAAATAATGTTAAAAGTATTAGAAATGTGAAGAAAATAAAATAGTTATGCTTGATCAAAATGAAGTTGAAGAGAGGCTCAAAGGTTGGGAAGCAAAATAAAGTAGCGCAACGAAATCGAAATGATTCACTTCTCCACCTTTTGAATAAGTTTGATTTAGACAAAAAGTGATCAAGTGAAATTCAAGACAAATTCAAGAAAGCTGTTTGAAATTCAAGTTAGAATCAAACTCAAATAATAAGATAATTCAATAATAATATTATGATAGTTTGTAAGTTACTCTTCTTCTTGATGATAATGACTTGACTTGAATCAAAGAATAAAATTGAGAAATTCATATTGCTGAAATGATTGTTTTTAGAAGATCTTGAAATCAAAAGCAAATGAGTGAATCAATCAATCAAAAAGAAACTTGCTGAGAAATAAAATAAAAGAAGAGTAAATCAAAATAAGAGACTAAATAAACTAAATTATAAATTACAAAGGTATTTTTGGTACAAGTTCAGAAAGAGAAGTTTCGATATCAGAAACTAGAGAAGAAATGGTAGGTCTTTGAGATGGATCTTCATTCCAACATGTTTGAGCGATATTGAATAATTTCTTTTCTATTGGTGAGAGTTCTATTCCTTCATTGATTTCTAATCTTCTTCCTGATCTTTTATTTTATTTTATTTAATTTCATATTAAAAAATTAAGAAATAAAAGAATAGAAATAGAAACCTAATTAATTGTTCAATTTGATGATGACCCAAATTATTCCAAGGGATTTGTCTTGTAATAATTTCCCAAAGAACAACTCCAAATGCAAAAATATCACCTTTTTGATATCCTTGAATCTCTTCAATCGAAAAACCTTCATCATTTACTTTTTTATTCTCTTTCTTGTTAAATGCTTCAGGTGGTGCATACTGAGATGATAATCCTATAACATTTCAATTTAATTTTTGATTACAGAATATTTAGAAAAAAGGAAAACCATTTAATAAATGAAGGTGTGTATCTCTTCCAATTCTTGATTGATTCATAATTGCTAATCCAAAATCACAAATTACTGCTCGAATATCTTCTTCTTTTTCTGTCATACCTCTCTCAATTAATATCTTTTTTAAAAATAGTTTATTTTATATTTTTATTTGATTAATTTTTATAAAGAAAAAGAAAAAAAAAACATTTTTAGATTTAATATCACGATGGGTTGCAGACATTTTATGAATGGATTGAATTCCTTTTGATATCTGAAGTGCTAATGTTAACTTTCTAACGAATCCAAATTCTATTTATTTATTTATTAGAATAAAGAAAAAGAAAAAAGCAAGAGAGAAAAAGAAAGGAAAAGAAGTTGAGAAGGATCATGTAATAAACTAAATAAATCTCTTTCATATAATTTTGTAATTAAACATTTAGGTTCATCACAATATCCAACCATTTTAATGATATTTGGTTCATAGTTTAATGCCCTAAAGTTATTTGTTTATTGATTGATTGATTTTTTTAAAAAACAAAATAATTTATACCAATTAATTGAAATTTCATCATGGAAATGTCGAAGGGATACTTCTTTACTTTGTCCTGGAAGATCTAAAAGATTTATTTAATGGAGATTTCTTTTCAAAAAATCAAAAAATAAAAAACCTTTAATATATTTAACAACCACATATTTTTCATGAAATTGACGGAGGACATCAAGATTAATAACTTCAGCAGCATATAAATCTCCAGCTCCTCCTTTTCCAATTACTTTCCCAATGATTAAACTTTCATCCAAATTTAATTTTAAAAACCCTGGAATCGAAATATCTATTTCCACATTTTTTTAATTTTTTTTTTAATTTTTTTTTTTTTTTTTTTTTTTT
>Ga0209960_1002683_pt1 | contig 17111 bp, 13 predicted proteins | sample ThiBiot_500_plan_2_FD_183947 | JGI IMG/M metagenome (GOLD analysis project Ga0209960, IMG submission 183947) | Wastewater bioreactor microbial communities from Cape Town, South Africa - Thiocy_expt_500_plan (SPAdes) | ecosystem: Engineered > Bioreactor > Thiocyanate-remediating >...
GTTGATTTCCAAAAACGGTCTGATTCCAGAAGTACGGTGAACAATAAAAAATGCGAAAACACTAAAGTAAAGGTGGTTTATGCGTGTATCCGTTTGTTGTATTTAATGGATTGATAATAAATCACTAGCGTGTGGGTGGACTTCTCTCCAGTTTTTGGCGAGACCATTTTTGGACACCCACACATTTTTACCACGAATATTAAATCTTACTTTGTTAAATGAATTCATTTATTTTTCTTGGCTGGTTCGCAAGTTAAAAATAAAAAAAATAAGAGGGAGTAATTGTAAATCAATTTTTACAACAAAAATTCTGTGTATAATGTTGGTGACATCTTCTCTTAGTGTTTCAGTCTGTGTTACTAAGTTTCGCTCCTAATTAAAACCATTTTACTTTGAAGTCAATCGTGTGCTCAACTGTTCATAACAATCCTTGACCATGAGTTCAAACGAGTACTTTGGCTTCCACATCCAATCAATTTGTGCTTGTTGATCATCAATGCTGTCAGGCCAGCTGTCCGCAATTGATTGTCGCACGGGATCGATCGAGTATTCTACTTTGAGCCCTGGTGTGTGTTTTTGAAGTTCTTTTGTGATCATTTCTGGAGTGAAACTGAATGCTGTCAAATTGTAGCTCGTGCGCACGGTCAATTTTTCGCTGGGAGCATCCATCAAACTAATTGCGGCGTGAATGGCGTCGGGCATGTACATCATCGGCAAATAAGTCTCCGGCTTCAAGTAACAAGTGTACACCCCCTTTTGGATCGCATCGTAAAATATCGCGACGGAATAATCCGTAGTGCCACCGCCGGGCATAGTTTCAATGCTGATAATGCCTGGGTATCTAAGAAACAAATTATTATTACGTATGTAGCAAGATCCGTCGAGTCTAAAAAATTGACACGTGTCAAAGAATGACTTTTGCGGAATTTTTTTTGTTCTTATTTGCCTTACCTCAAGCTGCGCACATCTACACCGTGACGCGCGAAATAATAATTGCACAACAATTCCCCGGCTACTTTGGTGACGCCGTAGAGCGAAGTTGGTTCGAGAATTGTGCGCTGTGGGGTGTTGTCACGTGGTGTAGTTGGGCCAAAAGCACCAATAGACGACGGCCAGAAAACCTAGTTTATAATATTAGTGAGGTTATTCATGATTATAGCCCATAAAATAACGCTAAAAGTAACCGAATCCAATTATGAAATTTTTTTTTTGGGCTTTTTGTGCGTACCTTTTTGATTTTAAAATCTTTAGAAATTTCAAGGATATGTTTCAACGAAACGAGATTAAGGTCCCATGCTAGATCAGGAAGTTTCTCGGATGTGGCCGAGAGTAACGAAGCCAAGTGATAAATAGTGTCGATGGAATACTTCTTAACAATTTCAATAATAGCGTCCTTATGTTGCACATCTAATTTTTCGCAAGGGCCTTCCTAATAAAGGAAGTATAAGCGCTCAAACGTATTATAACGTTACAATATAATGTAAATCACCATTATTTTGTATTATATATGCTTACTTGGAGTATTATTGAGGGCGGTGTCTTGTTGTAGCCAGCAATAACCTGCATTTTTTTTTTAAAAATTAATTTTGGATCAAAATATTTGGATTGGATCATTCTGCAATAAGACGCACATGTGCGACAATAAATATATATTTAAATACTTGCATTTTTATTTCCATAAATTTTTCGCAAAGCTGGAACTAACTCAGATCCGATCTGGCCTGTTGCACCGGTTACGAGAATAACACTTTGTTGCGACATTTACGATAATATTCTAGCTTGCTTGGTCACAAGAAATAATATTTCAATCAAAATGGAATGAACTTTGTAGATCACAAAAAAAGCCAAAAAAATTGCGTTTATTGAATAGGCAGCTAAAATAGTATAAAATTTAATAAGGAGGATTAGATTAATCGTCAACTTCCTCAACGGTAGGGCCTTGAGAACCCGATGGTGCTTGCCCCGCTTGTTGGTAGAGTTTAGTGAATACAGGATTAATGATTGCTTCAATTTGTTTTTGTTTGTCTTCAATCTCTTGTTCGGTAGCATCTGCGCGAGCCTCCATCCATTGCAAACAATCTTCGACCGCATCCAGTACACACTGTCGTTCTTTTTCGCTGAGTTTATTCTTGACCTGCTCATCGTTTGCGCTGCTTTTAGCACCATACACAAACGACTCTAGTTTGTTCTTTGCTTCTATTTTCTTGCGCAATTTGTCGTCTTCTTCTTTCATCGTGGCGGCCTTAGCGAGCATGGCTTCAATTTCAGCGGCAGACAATCTGTTTCGATCGTTGTTGACAGTGATCTTCTTTACATTCTTCGTCGCCACATCTTCGGCAGTTACCGTCACTACACCACTCGTATCTACATCGAAAGTGACCTTGATTTGAGGCACACCACGCGGTGCAGCAGGGAGATCCGTCAATTCAAACGTGCCAAGCAAATGATTGTCGCGAGTAAGAGGACGTTCGCCTTCGTACACTTTGATAGTAACGGAACGTTGGTAGTCCGAGTGCGTGGTGAAGATCTCAGATTTGGCAACAGGAATGCTAGTTTGTTTAGGAATAATTGTAGTCATGCAACCTCCAGCTGTTTCTACACCAAGCGAAAGTGAATTCACATCGACGAGAATAATGGGGTCCAATTTCTCATGCTTCTCGGCCTTTAAGATTGCAGCTTGAACGGCAGCACCGTAGGCAACAGCTTCGTCAGGATTGATGGATCTGTTGAGATCCTTGCCTCCAAAAAACTCGGAGAGAAGTTGTTGCACCTTCGGAATGCGCGTTGAACCACCCACCAGGATTACTTCGTTGATCTTCGATTTATCCATTTTCGCATCGCGGATGACTTGCTCGACTGGCTCCAAACATTGTTTAAACAAGTCGCTACAAAGTTCTTCGAAACGTGCGCGTGTTATTTGAGTGTAAAAATCGATGCCTTGGAAGAAAGCGTCGATCTCAATCGAAGCTATTGGCGACACCGAGAGAGTTCGCTTAGCTTTCTCACAGGCCGTGCGCAATCGGCGAATGGCCTTGGAGTTGGTAGAAGGATCCATTTTGTGCTTCGTTTTGAACTCACGCATCAAGTGGTTGACGAGACGGTTGTCGAAATCTTCACCACCTAAATGCGTGTTGCCTCCAGTAGCTCTAACTTCAAAAACACCTTCGTCCAATGTTAACAGCGTCACGTCGAAAGTACCGCCGCCAAGGTCAAAGATCAACACATTTTGTTCTCCCTCGTTGATCTTGTCTAGTCCATAAGCTAACGCTGCAGCCGTGGGCTCGTTGATCGTACGAATCACATTCAAACCAGCAAGAGTGCCTGCATCTTTGGTGGCCAATCGTTGTGAATCGTTGAAGTAAGCTGGCACGGTAATCACGGCGTCAGTAACGGGATGGCCTAGAAATGCTTCCGCAGTATCCTTCATCTTCAACAAGACCATAGATGAGACTTCTTCTGGTGCAAAGTCGTGTTCTTGGCCCTTGTAATTAACCCGGATGTAGGGCTTATCTCCAGGTTTGGAAACAACTTTGAACGGCCAATGTTTCATATCTTCTTGGACTACTGACTCAGAAAACTTACGTCCTATAAGTCGCTTAGAGTCGAAGATGGTGTTTTCTGGATTCATTGCCACTTGATTCTTTGCTGCGTCGCCAATTAGTCTCTCTGCGTCAGTGAAGGCGACGTAAGATGGAGTAGTGCGATTTCCTTGATCGTTCGGTATGATCTCAACCCGGCCATTGTGCCATACTGCCACACAAGAGTTTGTGGTGCCAAGATCAATGCCAATTCCTCTGCTGCTTCCGTTCATAGCGATTGTGTTGAAAGTAAAATAAAAGGGGAGAGAGTTGTTTGTCCTATGGAGTAAGCTCAAATTGATGATAAATTGGAATTTGGGGTTCCAATAAGTAGTCGCAGTCTGGTGCTATTTTGGGCGTTTCTGGTTTTCTCGTTCTGAGGAAGAGAAAAGCTGAACAGATCTTAGTCAAATTTCAATGAAATTTCAGCGACCTTTCCTTCAACCCGGTTTCCTTGAAAGCAACGGAAACTACGACGGAACAGAATATTCTCGGATTCTTCTTCTTATTCCAAGGTTATCTTGTGGATCCAGTTCAGAAACGTAAATGAACACCATGAAGACTGCTACATTGGTTATCTCTAACAATCTGTTAAGTAACTGCGATATTTCATACGCTCCATACCACGGAGATCAGCACGTTTTCTTGCATAGACTACCATGTAGATACCTTGGTTCCATTTGATTTCATCAAAAGATACAATTCTACTTGATTATGTTAAAAATAACATTTTATAGACTGTACAAGACATTACACCACATCAATGCACGGAATCGTATTGGTTTCTCTTGCGATATTTGATCAAAACCAAGTACAAAATGACTAGCAGCAAGGTCAGAATAATAATGCCGAGAGTGACGCTGATAGCAACAGCACTAACGGGCCAAACACCGAATATCATTTGAAATGTCCAGCCAGTCTCTTCAGTCGGAATAATTGTTGCTCTGTACATAAGATTGTAACCTACATCCACAATAATCAGTTAATTTGTACTTAAATACCCCGAATGAGCAATATAATAAGTAATTAGTAAGACTTAATATACGAAGAAAACTATTGATTATTAATTGAGATTTTTCGAGATTTGGTCTTTGGCAGGATCTTTTCATCAATGGATGCCTACATACCTCCATAGTTAGCCATAATATTGACCTCAAAAGTAGTGTTGTCTTGGAAATATTTTTGATTGCGGTACAGATTGGTCAGCACTTTGTAGCCAACGCGATCCGATCCCGAGTCAATTCCGCGCGTGTTCGAATAAGAAAATGCAGACGCGTAATTGGATAAGAAGCACGCGCTATTCATCAAATTCATTTTGTTCATTGCGGCAGTGATGTCTGTAACTTGTTCTTTGGTGAAATTTCCTTGATTGAGCGAGGTAAACATGGAGTAACTATTTTTAGGCAAAAAAAAATTAATATTTAAAAATGGCGCTTTTTTCAACAATAAATATTTGGACGTACTTTTTGGCCAAGCTGCTTCCAGGAACAAAAGATAACACTAAATCATCGCCAATACGCAGCGGCAATACTTCACTCTCGCGGAGATAATTGTCGTTCAAGCGCGGTGCTGCAAATTATAATTAATTAGATAATTATTTTCGATGAAATTGAATTATTCTTCATTTGTTATTAATAATATCGCGTATCATTTTAATTTTAGTACCGCTTTGCGCGTTATTGAAAATTTATATAATAATTTTGAGTATTTCGTTGCCAATATCGAGTATTTTGCCAAGTATTATTACATAATATGTAATAATCATTTGCATAACAACGTTTTAAATATGAATGAGTCGCAATTCTCCGTGACACGTGTCATACCATTATTTTTCACCATCGTCAATCTGAATCGTGATACGTCAGTTTCGGCAGCGGGTCTTTGGCCGTAAACGCTATAATAGTACACTTGGGAGGAAGATTTCTGCGCCAAAACCCTGCGAGCGAAAGTTAGTATCTTATCGCACATTTGGATGCAGATGATAGCAACGTTGAAAAAAAACAAACCCAAAAAAAATTGTAAATGTTCTGATTTTCATTTAAATCCAAAATAGGAAATATTCCATTAAGTTGATCTGTAAAAGCATCTCTCGAAGCCTTATTTAGCCTGCAGAACTTACATGACACGCGGACACACAATGTACGAGAGATTGAAGCGAGTGTTGGGGCCAAAAGTTCCAACAGAAGCCTATCATTTTATATTATTATTGGCGACTAATTTAACGCGTTATTTAAAAAATAATCCTCCCTATCTGAAAATTTGAAATTTTTTTGGTCAAATCACTAATAATTCAACCTAATAATCAAGATAATGGTGACAACACCGTGACTTACACCAAGCGGAACAATATCAGGGTGATCAATGCACTCGGATTCCGACAGCTCCGAATCCGCATCCGGTTGATTGACGTGAAAACTAACTTGCATTAGATCCAAGTCACACAACTCCATTTGCACGAAATAATCCGCCGAGGTTTGGTTCATGAAATACCACTTGCGTTCATAAGCACTTACTATATTTGGAGGCTGAGTGATTGCGCCGAATATTTTTATATCTTTTTACCTGTCGTGGAAATTTCGTATTTGTTCTCTCCGATTGCATACTGAGCGAAATCTTGAAAAGTATTAGTAAGTATGCGATAAACAATAGGATCTGCAGAACAGCAAACCCAAAAAAGGAAAAGTCGGAGTAAAATTCAAATTCCTCCTTGGACTGCGCGAGTTGGTAATTGTTACCTTGAGGGATTTGTGCTTCAATAGTCAGCAGACTAGCTTTAGAATTCGTGCAATAGATTGCGAAATAAATATTTTGATTTTGTTCGTCGGTATTAAAAGAAGGGATCCAAAAGTCAGTATTGTCGCTGGACTCTATTGATTAAACAAATTCTATTAGTACGCATATCACCGTTGTGTATTACATGCAGTTTTTCACTGTAAAACGCTGATATTATATCAACGAAAAATAACCGACGTACTGGCCATTAAAAGCCAAAAAAACAATTTCGATTAAAAATCGTTTGTCGATGCACATTTATAAGCTTACTCATCGGGAAAGTGGCGCTCCATTCACTAGAATTTGATGACGGGTATTTTTCGGTAGTTGATGCGTATAACGCAGCAACATTGCTCGAAACGCTGAACACGGTGAATACAATAGAAGGCGAGGTATAATTAACTCGAGCCTAGTAATTAAACGGTTAGGTGAATTAGAATAAAAGTTTCGTTTGGGTTCCGAACTGCGAAAATTAGAAATCCACTTTTGATAACGCGAAAAATACTCTACCCTGAGATGAAATTGAAAATTCAATAGAAAATAATTCAATAATGTTCGGTGGTACACAAATAAAAACGAGATACTATTCGTTCTGATTTTCTATCGATTTGTGATATATAATTTTCCTGCACTTTTTCGAATTTATCGAAAATAAATACAAATAATATGGAAATAATTACTGCGACATACTTTATAAAGAAATCGATAATTATTCAACCACAAAGGTTGTTTTAATAATATAATTTTTACAGAAGTTGAAGAATTATAATTAATTGCTTAATACTTACAGGCATATTTGGGACTAACACTTTGAAATACATAACATCATTTTTGCCCACATCTCGAACCATAACAAGTTGACCAAGGGTCAGATCTTGAATGGGCTCTTCGCAAGAGACGAGACCAGAGCATAGTACAAATATACTTAATAAAATTATGTGCTTCATTGTAAAAACATTCCGTAACAACAAATATCAACAAAGAAAAAAAAGTGCGCTAACAGTAACTTTTTTTATCAATTTTATATAGTTCACGCCACTCAATCCTTACAATTAGTTTTATTTAGTTCTAAGCAACAACAATATGTCACTTATTACGAGGACCAACTTTCGTCAAGTGACTCGATCGTTTAACAAACGATCCGATCTGTTTGGCACGAGACCAATGTTTGTTAGAGGCACTGATGATGCCCCTAAACAAACTGGATTTAAGAAAAAGAAGACTGATAAGAAATCGTCTGACGGTTTGACCGAACAAAACAGACTCATGAAGATGTGGGAACGTTTTGGTAATTAATAATTTAATTGCAGATTATTTTTAAATTTACCAACATCATGTTGTATAATCATGCATATAATATACCAAAATTTATTCGATTTTATTTATTATTATTAGGCAATATACAATGGTTGTAATTTGTTTTTGGATTTCATCTGCTCTCGATGAATTAAATAGCTAATAATACTACAGGAAAGGTACTTCGTCCTGAAATTAAACCAGTTCAGCGTACTACAGAAGATTACAAAGAAGCAAACGAAATGAACAAGATGTACAACATTAACTGTTTGGTACTGCACAAGTCGTAAGTACAGACACAAACTAATTTTTACAATCATAATTATTCTTCGCATTGATTTAATCACACAATCATTTTAAACGATTAGTATCGATGATCTGTCGATAGAGAATGTTCTACTTTTCAACTATATTTTAGCATTCGTTATACTTCAAAATATACAAATATGCGACCAATTATACTAAGTGTCGAGTATTATGTAGGGATCAAGCAGGCAAGGCACTCAGACTCAGACTCGCTCGTGCCGCATTCACGCAACTGCCCCCCGAACTTCAGCAGCACGCGATGAAAGACGATCTGGCGCCACTGCCCGCTGACTTCCCCAGGCCCTTGCCTCACCCTCCTTTGCCCGGTCAAGATATTTACGGCGAGTTCCAATTGCCTAAACATATGAAACGTAAAGTACAAACGGGGCTTGACTTTGATTAGGCGCGATCTGCGAGAGTAATTTTTGTTAATATCCGAAAAATCTCAAATATACAACAAATAAAAGTGTATTCATAAATGTTGTCGCTTCCAAATTTGGATTTTTCGTTAAATCTCATATGGAATAATGCTTGTTAAGACCTTTTTTGGGAACCGAAAATTCTACCACTTCTGCGGTGTACGTTAAGGACGGTGTTAAATAGACCATTGCAAACAATGAAAAACATCGAAGGGACGGATTTTATATAATACAATGGTGGTTGTTGGTATTCAGGTGATTAAAAATAAATAACACGCAATGATTTATAACACAATATGTAGCGCACCATTTTGCTATTTTTTTAGTTCATGTTGGTGAAGTTAACCAACGAGTCGTCGAATAGCGGCAATGAAGGCGGAATAATATAAAGCGAGCTTAGTGATTCTTCGTCGAATGTATTCGATTCCTTTTTAGGACTATTCACCACTGCCCGACCTTCTCGCACTCCGCGGATCCATTTGCTTTCAACAACAGTGCCATTGGCATAATTATACTTGCCGGGTCCGTTAAACTTATTCGAATTAGATTAGTTCAAATTCATTTCGAAATGAATCAACAAAGGAACTAGCCAATACTTACCAGGTTATCTTTGAATTCTCCATCAAATTTATCGCCGTTCTCGAAGTATGCAACGCCGTGGCCTTGACGGTGACCCGCATAAAAGTCACCTTCGTATCGCTTCAAATATCCCTTAGAGGTGAACACTCCAGTACCATGAGGCTAGATACGCGCACATTAATATCTTTGACGGTAAATTGAAAACATAAAACGTACTTTATCATCCTTCCAAATGCCTTCATAAAGAGATCCGTCAACATATTTCATTTTGCCACGACCTTCTTTACGATCATCTTTCCATTCACCTTCGTATTCAAATCCTTCCTGAGAATTGAATTTACCAATGCCTTGCCGCTACAAACAAAATTTCAATATTAGTCGCGTACTGGAGCCGTATGAAATTTCGCCATTATAATCCGGGAAATAACCAAGCACAAAAGTTGAAAAGAAGTTACGAATAAGACTTACTCTATCATCTCTCCACTCGCCGTTATATTCGGAGCCATCAGGATAGATCATTTGACCTCTTCCATTACGCGCACTTGCAGCGAACATTCCGATGTATTTGGCGCCGTTAGGATACCAGATCTTGCCTTGGCCATTGAACTATCCAAAAAGTTAATAAATTGATCGTCTAAGGTTAGTATAATAGCACAATGTCGTACTCTGCTGTCTTGCCAATCTCCCTCATACACCAAACCGGTAACCAAAGTCAATTTGCCTTGGCCATTAGCGTAGTCATTTCTCCATTCTCCTTCATATTTATCTCCGGTGATATACATCATCGTACCCTATAACAAACATTTTAGTACATTTTTTCAACGCCCGTAGATCCGTTCACAACTTACAGATCCGTGTTTCTTGCCGTCCTTCCATTCACCAACATATTTATCACCATTACCATATGTCAATGTACCTTGACCATCTAATAACATTATTAAGTCATAAGATCATCTCAATTCCAGATCCGATACGTACTCGGTCTTCCAGTCTTCCAAGCGCCGGCGTAGACTTGATCACTGGTATATTTCAATGTACCGTTGCCAGTACGCAAGCCGTACTCGAAATCTCCGTCGTACACGCTGTCAAACCACTCCAGCCGTCCGCGGCCATGCATTTTACCCTCGCGCCACGTGCCCTCGTACACTTCACCGTTCTCAAACACGTACTTGCCGTAACGATTGAGCATATCGCCTGCATACAAATGTTAGGCATAGTACTGGGGCAAAACATGAGCGCGGAGTAAATACCTGCGAAAGTTTCGTTCGCGTTCAGCACCGTTTCAATGGACATCTGGAAGTCAGCTTGCCACTCGGACTTTTCATCGGCGTTGTCGAATTGAAGCAAAAACGACGTGTTGGGACCTATGACCTCGAGACCAGTTTTCGCTGCGATATTTCTATATAAGGCAAAGTACGAAGAGAGGTACTTGACTGGTACGTACATAAATCTTTTACCCAAATAAGGTAAAGAGGCCAAGAAATATCGCCGAAATGCGTCTTTTTCTTTCCAGTCAATTTACTCGTAATAGATGTGCCTTTCTTTTTGTCCTATTTTTAGCAACACGTTTAAAACATCATTCACTGAACACGGAATATTCCTCGGGAATTCGCTTACTTTCGCTTGCACCCGTTCATTGAGCGATTCATCGACAATAGTTAAAATATCGCTGAACAATATGAAGTGCGCTTTGATCATTTTTGGTTTGCTCGATTTTTTGCTGGAAATCACGCCGTTCACGATTTCACCCAGCACGGTCACGGTCAGTGTCGCGTCACGAACCATTTGTCGGTGAGGCGCCAGCAGGTGCTATAAATAGTAACATTAGATTTTGTTTTTTTTTTTTAGTTTATTACTTTTTTTAGTACGTACACCAAGACCTGCGTCGTGAAGTTTCGTAACGTTTTTGTGGAACTTAATGCTGCTATTTACATGCTCCGCGACTTCTTTCTATAAAATAGGAATTTAATTCGGTCAATAAAAGTCAAATTAAGTTAAATAGACTTACAACTGTCATCAACGCCGATCTAATATTTTGACTATCAGGATGATCTTCCGCCGTATTTTTCAGTAGATCCTGAAAAAAAAAAAAAAAAGAATTAATTTTTTAAATGGAATATCATATTTACAAATATGTACTTACTTCTAATAATAGACTGTAGCGCGGAATACGTTGAATTGGTGTAATAATTAATTTTTCGACGAATAACTTGTTTTCGCATTGCTTAACAAACCATTCTTCTTCTTGAATGGCTTCTAAGGATTGAATAGCGGACTCGTAATTCTTAGAATAAGATGTGTACAATTTTAAAAACGGCGCCTATATTAACGAATACAATAATAATAAAAAAAGTTAGATCTTGATGTAACATATTCAATACAACTCACAAATAACACGAAGACGTCGCCGATAAGTTGAGTATTGGACCAGTTCTTAACACGATCTTCGATCTCTACATTTAAAGCGTTTTAATATTCAAGAATTGGCGCGGATCTTCATCATCGAAAAACTTACGTTGCAAAAGCTTCTTATTCAATGGCATAATATTTTCTAGCGAGGAGAAAATATTCCTTAAATGATCAACATTAATCGTTTGATCGGATTTTGCCTTTTCCAGCAACGGCTTGTAATATTTCTTGAACAGAAAATTCAGATGAGAATCCCTCGCAAGAACAAAAAAAAAAATCAGTCAAATGCTTACCGTAAGCGCCGTTTCCATACATTCTATATATGTAACCTCGGTGGTGTACGTTTCTTTAGCGATATATCCACGTTTTGTTTCTAATCAATTAGATCTCAGCTAAGAAATTTTGCAAACAATACGACTTAATTAATACTACGCGCACAATTACCTTGCTCTGCTGTAATCGTTTTAGGCGATGGTGGCAACACAATTTTCACAGCAATCGTTGTGGTGTTAGATCGAGACAACGAATCCGCCTCGCGCGACAAGCGGCGCTGCAAAGGACTCGCGGGGGCACTGCCACTGCTGCCACCGACAAGGTTGTTCGACGAGGTCGATAACTGCGTGGGTGAGACCGAGCCCGCTTGCTCGCGTTTGGGTGGAATGGGCGGGGGCGTACTCTCACCAGAGGTCTTGCTGGGTGTGAGCGGTCGTTGCGGCTTTGGAGGTGGTTTGGGTAATTCTTTTGCTATCCTCGGCGGCAATGCTGGGGAATTTGAGGCGGAATTACTCTTCTGATGTTCCGTTGTGGTACCTTCAGCTACTCGGTCTAAAGTGGGCGTGACCGGCGCTGAAAGTGGTCCGGATTTGGCTTCAATCGAAGATAACGACGCTGTTTTTTGAAAGTTACCCAATGCCACTTGAGGATATTAAGTTATATTAATAGGGGGATACATAGATATTTAAAAAGAATATTTAAATTGAGTTGAGAAGAGATTGCAGAATTTGTTTTAAAAAAACACTAACTCGTTTAATACGGTCGTTATTTAGTTTAATTTTGAATTCAAAATTGAATACACAGATCCACTCGTGTGTGTACAAAAAAATCTTGGTTCTCGTGAGAAAAATTTGATTATTTGAGCATCAATCCATTATATGCTCTACATAAAATACTGCGTTTAAAAGTATAAATGTCAAAATTATGAAAAAAATTTAAAATTAATTTTTTGATCAACCTCGCTGTGACAAGCATTAAATTACGTATGGCTATTACATCACAATAATTACCTTTGCGCGCTGTTCCATTATTTGGATTCGGTAATTGCCGCGAAGAAGTTGGTCTAGAATTTGCTGAATCATCTGCGGACTTGCGGCTCCGATTATTACGGTCTGTATTGGGTGATGCATTATCCGGCGTTGGTATTTGTTTGATTTCCAAGGGAGGGGTTTCCGTAGCTTTTGGAGTGGATGGCGCTGCTTTAACCGGCCTCGGTTGAGGTGATGGTAGTTCTTCGACGTATGTTGTTGGAAAATAGCCCACTTTGCCGTCTAGATTCCCCACACTCCAACCGTCTTCATGCTTCTCATAAATAATAATAATATCGCCTTCATTGAAATCCAACTCTTGTTCGTTTTCTGGAACGAATCTGTAAAGAGCTTTGGCGCGGATATTGAGCTGAGGCTTCGACGCCATGCTTTTTACTTAAATAAAATTCAAGCCGTCTAGTCTACGCATCAAAAGTGAATAAAAACAATAAATTTAAATTCGGCTGACACCGCCGTAAAAAGTCATCAGTCCTCCGTTTTATGTAAAACAACCCCCTATGACATCATTACAGGAATATCGCGGAGTATGTCTGTTGTGCCATCCTCTTGCCAACGAAACGACGTTTGCCGTTGATCCGCACTTTGAGCTCTAGGGGGAGATTTTTCTAATTTTGACCTTGCTCAAAAATAGTAATTTTCTTGGAGGGTATGAAAATAAGGGTTTACTTGTTTTTAAAGGTGGGATTCACATGCCTCCTTCCGGATGTGTGAGGTAAAGATCTGTTTATTTTGGCTACAGAATAGCAGCGACTATGCTAATTAAAAGAAGTCCTGATATTTCGGTAATAGATGCGGCTGACTTTTGTGTGAACTAAACGAGAGTTAATTAACAAAGCTTAGTTTGAAAAGTTAGGGTTAGAATTTACCGTGCCAAATACACCAATGGCGCTTTCGTACAAAGTGGCTGCTGCTTGAGAACCATCGATGGTACTCACGTCATCATTGACAATAGCATCGTAGAAGTACAATTGATAACCGGCCGGCATCTTTCTCCACTCGCGCGGAACCGAAGAAGACTGACCCATATACATCTCATGGTGATTAAAGCGATTTACTAAGCAATATTGTCAATGTGAGAATAATTATAATGGGATTTAAGGAAAACTTACAAGAAGATGTGGGCATAAATGACGGCGCCGAATTCAAGGAGAAGCCATTTGTCGAGCTTACGAAATCGGGCCAAACCAGAACATTACCGCCAGCAAATGAGCTGCTATCCATCTGTAATAATAGCGGAGTTAGAATAATTCATCCGATGATCACAGCCGATAAACACTTACGTCGCCAGTGTCAGTAAAACCACCATGAGAAACGACTTGACCGACCCCATATTCTACGAACTTTGATAAAAACAGGGAGCAAGCACTACCGCAAGTGCCGTCGGTGATCAAGAGCACATTGCTTGGGTAATGCCCCGTTGTAATGATATTGGTGAGCGGCAAGCATTCCGCGGGGAATAAAACGAACTGCGTCATATTTGAGATTTGTCCACCGCGCGTAGCTGTGCGCATATCGAACCAAGACTCGTCGTTGCCGTATACTTCACCGCTTCCGACTCTGCGCTCCAATTAGTAAATTAGTTCAGAGCATCGTTCGTAACCAAATTAACTGAATCTATCATGCGCCTTCATTTGGGGTAACTATGATTGTACTGGGGATGTTTCATGAAACGAAAATAAAATTGATAAAAATCAAAATACCTTCTGTAATCAGTTCCGTTCAAGTAGCGACTCTAAAAAACAATGTTGTAAGCATAACTCTAATATTATTGGCTTAAACTCGAGATTAGTGAATTATTATATAGATCCGATGTGGATCCAACTTACATTATGTAGGTCAATATTGGTCTTTGTGCGTCGCAAGTCGTATCTCTCCATTGCGGCCACATCTCTAAAACCAGCAGAGAAGATCGACATTGCCGAATAGGCCAAGCAGACGAAACCTCCTCTTCAAATCGATTAGTACATCTAAATATATTTATATATACACGTATAATCACGTACCCATTGCCTGAAACATCAACAACCACGTGATCAAAGTTGTTGTTAGTAATCAGATCGGCAAAGTCACTGACTACAGTCAAGAATGTATTGGGGTTTGATGGGGCGAACGAACCAATTCTCAACACAGGAACATTGTTGCCATCAGCTGTCGTGTATTGACCTCGCCAAATTGTTCCGTCGCTCGTACCGGATGTTTGAATCAAGTTTGATGGTGTACCGGTCTTAATAGAAACAGTGCTCGCTCGAGTACCTCTCTTATTATAAGGCTAAATGATGAGGTGTGAGGTCATAAACTTTTTATCAAGCGGATCTGAGTTGTACCTTGATATGAGAAAGGGTTTCATATTCAACTCTCGGCATTTGAAACTTTTTAACATTTGATACCAACGGGGACAATAACTCTAGTTTTTCGCGATGAATATCAGGGCTAGGAAGCATATTAGGCGCTTTCAAAACTTCATCTGTATCCGGATTCATTACGGCTCTCTTCTTGGAAGTTGAGGTACGGGGCTAAAATAATTATTATCATTAAAATTATTTCGTTTAACTACTGGCATATTTACGCTGTCGATTTGTGCGATCGCTGCAGCTTGGTTGCTCAAACCGCCAAGCATCACACCGGCGAGAGGAACTGTGACCGATTGACCACCAATAACCATGGTCTCAGTCGTAGGAGCATCGACAATAGAAAAACGATTGCCTATATGCATATTACTTGAGAATAGCTCTTCAAATAGGCTGCGGATCATACCTTGATAGGCGACGAATTGCCCTGAAAGTTTAATGGCCGCATTAAATCGCACTGAATTGTCTTTGTAATTACCGACATTTTTATTGGCGTAATTCTGTGTATAAAAATGTGAGTTACTTATGAAATTAGAAATAACCTTGCTTATATTAATTCTTTTCAATTCATTCCCTACAATGTAACTCACTTTGAACCAAGTCAAAACATCAACGCCATCAATTGCAGTGACTTCTTCACCGTAGTAGTTGCGAGGATTAAAGCCAAATAATTGCTGGTAATTAGTCGGATCTAAGTATTCTACAAGAAAAGCGTTACAGCTATATTATTAGTTCCTTAAATCAAGTTATTCCAAATATTTGTTGAAGATGAATTATACTACAAATATTATGTGTTTGAAAGTCCTAACAAATGGTTTTTCCTTTTGACTTACTAGGCTGCGTTAAAAAAAATCTCAACGAGGATCCATCGAAAACGGGACGAACTCCGAAAGGTCGAAATACTAACATATTAGAATAAGGAGCAGGATAACTATACCAAGTGTGAGCATCGTTTAGGCTATTAAATAGCGCCGTCAAATCTAGGAAAAAAAAAAAATTAATTTCCCGATTTTTACATTTTAATGGTAATATGCACTGCCGATGTACTGTTGCCAAACAGAAATGATTGTTTTTGAGACTTCGGCGTTTCTGGCCAATAGGCTCGCTTTAAACGCTGAATTCCCGATAAGTAGTTTTCAGCAGTTCCTTTCAATCAACTTTAAAGGCTATACCGCAATAATTACCTTTATGGAATACATGGTCATGTGTATAACTCGTTCCTGCTATTGTGGTCAAGCCTGCATCCAGATCAACCTAAGTGTCAATGCTTAGAAAACTTTTTATTCTTGTAATATCATTTATCATTACAACGTTTCATAACCAAATAATAATATCGTCACTAATAAAGCACTTTAATCAAGAATAAAAACATTGGAATTGCGGAGTAATTGCGAAACGACCTTTAAATCCGAATTCGAATAACTAATAATCATTTCCTAACGCACCTGCATATTCCAGGGATCGCCTGAATTCTTTGCAATGTCGGTGAACGAATACAAGTCTGCCATCTGACGCAACACTTTGATTGTGTTAGAAATTCTGGTCGAATCCGCTGGAATACTGCTGGCGCATGATTGAAGTCTAAAAATCGCAAATAAATTTAGTTTTTGATTATATTACTTGAATTAAACAAGACGAAACGACAATAATATGATTCAATTCGAAAACATTAATGCCTACTGCAGTACTTACTCGCTTACTGTGCCCACCCAAGCTCCATTGCTAGTATTAGGCACAAACGTGCATTGATCTGCGCTAACCAAAACCCACACCGAAAGGCAGGCGAAAATTAGAAGTGTTATCCCGATTTTTGGCCACATGTACAAATTAACAACCACTATCGGTGTACTTTATGTGGTAATTGATTGAAATTGGATTGTTTAGAATTGCTCAGCACAGTTTTGTGCGATATTTATCCCGTTGGGGAAATCTAACGAGATTCTATCGTTGTTTGTTCCCAAAAAAATGCGGAAGGTACGCCCGTTACGCATAATATTGCGATTTGGGCGTTAACACATCAAATAACATTTGATTAATCAAGAAAATGTTTTTTTTTTTTTGATTGTAAGAACCAATGCACTG
>Ga0209960_1002685_pt1 | contig 17098 bp, 17 predicted proteins | sample ThiBiot_500_plan_2_FD_183947 | JGI IMG/M metagenome (GOLD analysis project Ga0209960, IMG submission 183947) | Wastewater bioreactor microbial communities from Cape Town, South Africa - Thiocy_expt_500_plan (SPAdes) | ecosystem: Engineered > Bioreactor > Thiocyanate-remediating >...
TTCTAAACAAATATTCCTTTTATTATAGATGGTTCAGAAACTTTTGAATTTAATTTCGATCAAGCAGGATTACTTTATTCCAATGAAACTGTAACTTTGGCTTTTCGTGAGATGATTAATAATCGAAGACTAGATTTAATTCAACACCCTTTAGTAACCACTTTAATGGATTTCAAATGGAAGAAATATCAAATATTTTTACTACTAAATTTCCTTTTTTATTTCATCTTTTTCATCTGCTTGATATTTTTTTTACTACTAGTTCGATTCCCTGAATGTAACTTTTTTTTTTTGAAATATGATTGAAAAAAAAAAGTTTTAATTATGTTTTAAAAATAGATTACAATGCTAGTGATCTTGCGTTTAGAATTGTTGTTGGAATTTTCAGTGGAGTTAGATTAGTAATGGAAATTGTTCGATTGTTTTATTTAAAAATGTCATACTTTCAGGTATCAACTTTTTCATAATTTTGATTTTTCAAAAAGTAAAAATAAAATAAAATAAAATAATTCATCAATTTTTTTAAAAAAATGAAAAGGATCTTTCAAATTGGGCAGAGTTATTTATTTTTAGTTCAGCTTTCGTATTGATATCTTCAATGCATCCACAACCTCCAAGATGGCAAATAGAACTTGGTTTATTTACTTATTCTATTCTTTAACAAAACTCGTGTTTCATGAACACTAAATTATGATTCTTCTATTATAATTTAGCTTCGATGTCAGTATTTGCTGCAGCAATAAATTTAATTGTTTTTATGAGGAATTTGAGCTACTTCAGATTTGGATTATATGTTGTTATGTTGATTGAAATTGCTGCAACTTTTTTGGTTGTTCTACCTTTATTAGTTTTCTTATTACTTGCTTTCGCTTTGGGTATTTACTTTGGCTATAATACCAATTTTGATATTCTCTTCAATTCTCTGCTTGAATTTTTATTTGGAAATCAAGGCATTTATGTAACAATTTGGAATGAAACTGATATGTACTCACTTCGAATATTATCAATCCTTTTCTTTTGGATCATGTTATTGTTATTAATGAATTTTCTTATTGGTTTAGCAGTTAAAGATATTGAAGGAATAAGAAAGTCAGCAGAAATAACATTATTTTCAATTCGTGCAGAAACTGTTTATAGTAATTTTTATTTTTTAATTTTTTATTTAATTATTTTATTTTATTTTTTCTTGGACTTTCTTTTTCAATTTAATTCAAAAAACAAAAACAAAAACAAAAAGTCTTTGATTCAATGCCCCGTTTAAGGAAAAATCTCCCACCTGTGCATATAATTGAAAAAGATAAAAGAAGTAAAACAAAAGAGTTTTTGCAGAAGTTAGGATTCACCTTTGGTGATAAATATTATATGCGAATGATTGAAAAGTCACAAGGTGTAGATCCTGTGATTGGAGAGATTCAACAACTTGAACAAGTCTTCTCAATAAAAATGAAACAGCTTGAAGCAAATTTTGAGGATCGACTCGCTAAAGAAATGGCAGAAATGAAAAAATCTCTTCTTGTTGATATGAAAAAACTCTTAAAAAGTCGTCCTGTAAAGTGATGGAACAAAAATTTTTTGGCTTGTAGAATTAAAAGTAGAGGAAAAATATTATTATATCTTTTTTGTTAACTAAAATCAAATTTTTAAGAGCAAAACAACTAAGATTTATCACTTCAATTATTTTTACAAAATTTGACAAAAAGATTTTTTTTTTTTAACTTTTTTCTGGTTGGTTTGAGGTAAATATTTCTGGTAATTCTTCTTCAGTATTTTCTGATTTTTGAATGGTTAATATTTGTGAAAGTGGTTCAAAGAGGGATTTAAATTTTTGAGAATATTGTGGTACGATGACTCTCATTCTATTTGAAAATTCATAAACCTAATTAATTTTAATTGAATGAAAGAAAAGAAAAAAAAAAAAAAAAAAAAAAAAAAAAAAAAGAAATAAAATATATACTGTATCAACTTCCATATATCGCGTTACATAATAAGTTGTCAAAGCTGCAGTTGAAACAGATAACATTGTTGCAAGTCCAAGGGCTTTAAAAGCAAATAATCTTGCACTTGGAAGTGGAGCATTGACCTCTGTTTGTGAAACTAAATAGAAAATTTTAATTGATTCATTATTTACAAAAAAAAAAAAGAAAGAGGAAAAGAATACGTTTTCTTTTTGAAATATATAATGATGTTGTTAGAGAAGAAATGAATACAAGAGCAGCACTATCTCTAAATTGAGTGGTACTCCAAACACCTGGTTTTTCATTTTGCATGTCCAAAGGACTTTCGTTTTCTTTGGGTTTTTCGTTTTCCATAAGTCCTTCTTCTTTATATCAGTCCTAAAATAAAATAAAAATAAATAAGTTAATATAATATTTGAAAAGTACAAAAAATGAAAAATTTCAATAAAATTCATTTTCAAATTCATTTTCAAATTCATTAATGATTTCAATATAATCAAATTATCCAATATCCAGAAACTTTCATTTATTCATTCAATTCTTATCCAATTTTGAGAAAACATCCACTTCTTTTTTTCTAGTTTCTCCTTTGATATCGGATTCCATCATTCATCAAAGTTCATTTGTGATAAATCCGCAATAATCTTTTATTATTAATCTATTCTGCAGCCAATTCAAGAGATAGGATTTACAGTGGATTCAAAGATGATGAAGGTTCGAGATTTGAAAAGAGAGATAAAGAGAACACTAGAGAAGGAAAGTCTGAGTATTCGAAATTTAAATGATCCATGTAGAAACTTTTGATCATAAAACATTTTCTGATTCTTAAAACTCTTGATATCAATATTGAATATAAATGTATATCTCTAATTGGCGTTCTTAAATTCTATCCATTATTCATCTCTAAAATAGCTTCTCCAATCCTTTATTTGTCTAAAATTACTAACGCATTCAATAATATAATTATCCAATCAACTTCCCTAGCTCAGCAATATCAATTAAACTTTCAAGAAGCTCAATAACCTATGAGTCTCATTTCCATTAATTAATTGTCCTTGCCAAAACTCCTATTAATTCTGTAGTTTCAATAAAAGTAAAGTGAAATAAATAATTCAACAACAATTATTCGAAAAAGAAAAATAGAATAGAATACCTATAATCCCCTATATAAGCTTCTATTAGCAAAAGCTTTGTATTCATACAAACTTCCTAACTAATCCATCATAATTATTATTCCCATGTTCAATTCTCCTATAACATCCGCAATTTCGCAATGAAAGGGAAAATGATTAACTTTGAAATTTATCAAAAAGATTCCAAAAGATTAGAAAAGATTAGAAGAGAAAAGAAAAGATTATAAAAAAATCAACAAAAAAAAAAACATTAAAATAAAGTGAAAAAATTATCAGATTATAAAATTATAAGATTATAGTTGTTGGATGGTGAAAGTGTCTTGTTCAAAAGTGAGCCAGAGTCATAAGAAGAAAGACCAAAGAAAATAACAATGCTTCGTGAGTTTCTCCCTTCCCTCCTTTCATTCCTTCCTACTTTCTCACTCTTTTTGTTTTCTAAAAGCAAACCATATTCTTATAATTTCTTTATTCTTTCTTTCTTTCTTTCAATTTCAAGTTTGGTGTTGTTTTTTTTAAAAAATTGTTTTCAAAAATTTTGTATTTTTGCTATTTTAATTCTTTGTATTTATTGTATTTGCTTGAAAAGAAAGTTCCTCAAAAATTGACCAAGAATTGAGAATTCATTTATTCGTTTTTGTTTTTTTGTTTAAGAGAATAAGAAAGTTCAATTGAAAAATAATAATTACTTTCAAATTTTATTATTATTATTCTTATTTATTTGTATTTATTGTATTTGTTTGAAAAGAAGAGTTGAATTGAATTTTTCTTATTCTTCTTCATTCTTCTTTGTTTCTTTAAGTGAACCAATAATTGAGAAAAGAAAAATAATAATGCAACTATTTAATATTGTATTCATCCATACTCGTTATTGTTTGTTAAAAATACCAATAATTTTTTTTTTTTCTTAAGGTTTAGGTTTAGGTGCTAGAGAAATTTGTAATGCTCCAACGCTCTTATGTATACGTTCACGTTCAATACATTATTTTGATAAGTACCAGTTCGCAAAGAGATTAGAGGAAACTGGTCTAACCAAAGAACAATCACAAGCTGCAATGACAGCACTTTCTGATGTAATCCAATCAAGGTTTTTCATTATTTCATTTCATTTTATTTTTATTTTATTTCATTTCAATTTATTTTAATTTTTCTTGTTTATATGTTTTTCTAATATCTTCTTTCTTATTTTAGTGTTCAAAGTATTGTCCAAACTTCTGTAACAAAAGCTGAATCTGAAAAGGTGAAAAAAAAAAAAATAGATTTTTTTCCCATTAATTCCAAAAATAAAACAAACAAACAAACAAACAATAGCAAGTCTATATGTATAAATCCGATTTTGCTGATTTAAAAAATGAATTATATATGCTTGAGAAAAATGATTTTGCAATTTTAAAAGCTGAAAATGAGAGACTTCAAACTGAACTTGAACGGATGAAATTAAAAATTAAAGAAGAAATCAATAAATTACAAGGAAGTGTTCGTCTTGATATGAATTTAGAAAAAAGTAGAGTGAAAGATGATACTCAAGAACAAGATGCTAAGATACAACAAACAAGCAATAAAATTGATACTGAAGTTTCTAATCTTAGAGGTCATTTAGAAACTTTAAAATTTGATATTATTAAGTATATTGTTGGTATGAATTTTTTTTTTCTCATTTTCTTTTTTTTTCTCTTTCTTTTTCTTTTTTTCTTGTTAGAAAATTAAATTATATAAAAATAAATAAAGGTACAATCGCTTCAGTAGCTGCAATATTCCTTGGTTACTTACGTTTAATTAAATGATAATTGTATTCATCATTGAAAAATAATAATATTACTAATTTTAAAATTTCACTATTTTCCTCTCATTATATTTGATTTTTTTAAAAAATAGATATATAGAAAGAAGAAAAAAGTCAATAACATTAAATCTATAATTCTTATTTATTCATTATTAATACCAATCTAATACTTTCCACCAACCCATTCCTAATGAAAACCAAATTACAACGTGAGAAATAGACATCAAAAATCCAACAAAGAACCAACGTTTTGTTGTTGAATATTTCTAATTAATTAATTTTATAATTGGAATTCGTAAATATCAAATTATTGAATAAAATAAATCAATTTACCTGACTAAAGTAAATTACAATTGGGCCAGTACTATAATTTGTCATACAACCACATAAAGTACTAAAGTATGAAATCAAAGCAACAAGTAAATAAGGTGGTGCTCCAATGACCTTTCCAGCCTTTTATTTTTATTTTTATTTTTTATTTTATTTTATTTTATTTTATTTTATTTTATTTTATTTTTTTTAAAAGATCAAAAATAAGTATCAAACCTCAAAAAATGAAGGAACGAAAGCCACAATGTGACCAGTGAGGGAACAAAATATATACATAGAATAAAAATAAATTAGTGAAAGAAAGAGGGTTGCACCAACTGGAGAAAATCCTCCTAACATCCCAGAAACTCCTTCACCAATCCAACTAGAAATTCCAACTGCTGTAAGTTGATCAGCCATCAAAATTAAACCTCCAAGCCAAATTGTCTTTTTAAAAAAAAATTATTTCGTTATTCATTTTTTTAAAAAAAGAAATATCAAAGAAGATCATCTTACTGTATCCCAAGCTTCTTCATTTTGTAAAAGTGCTTTCCAAGAGACAGTTCCTGTCATTACTAAAGCTACAACTCCAGCAAGAGCTATATTTACAATTCATGATCGTTTTAAGAATGAAAGATATAAAATAAAATTCAAAAAAAGAAAAAGAAAAAAAAGATCAAAATACCAATCATTGCTGAGTCTAATCCAGTGAAAGTTGAGGTCACCCATAAAGCTAGACACGAAATTAAAACAATTATTAAAATTTTCTCTTCTTTTCTTAGTTTTCCCATTGTTATTAACTCTTCAGTTACTTGTTTTCTAACCTTTTTGGTCAATATAATTTAAAATAAGTTTTTTTTGTAATTAAAGTGTTTGTTATAAATGAAAAAAAAAAAAAGTTACATTTGAAACATCAACTTTTGATTTAGAAACTAGTTTCATAAACCAAGGTAATACTAAAAATGCAGCGATTGCAGGAATACATGAACCTAAAAGCCACATTGAAAAGCTCCATTCAATTCCTAGAATTTCAAGTGCTTTTTCAGAAATAATTGGATTTGCAGCCATTCCTAATTTAATCATATTAGAAAAGAAGAAAAAAAGAAGAAAAAAACAAAAGAACAAATTTCATACCTATTTGATACATTGAAGATGAAATTAAATTCGCATGAGCACCAACAAGAATAAGATATTCCCCTCCACTTTCTACTCTAAATTTTTCTGGGAAAGATCCAAGTGTTCTACAAATTGATGTTACAATTGAGCTTACAACAGATCCACGAGCTGTGTTTGAAGGAATGCATAATGCAAGAATCATTTCTAAAGAAGAAAAAGAAATTAGCTATTCAAAGTTCATAAATAAAACGAAATAAAACGAAATAAAATAAAATAAAATAAAATAAAGACAATCACCTGAAACACAAATTGAATAACCTAATCCAACTAAAGACTTTCCTAGATGTTTTACAAGTAATAAAGAGATTCTTTTACCGAGTCCAGTTGTCTAAAAAAAAAATCATTAAATAATTGATAAATAAATAGTAAAATTTGAAATAAGAATAACCTCAACAGCAAAACCAAGTTGAAAAGCAGCAAAAACTAACCATACAGTTTCATGAGCATATCCTTCAAGAGCAACAGCAAAAGAATCTTTAAATCCATCACATTCATAAATTTCACCTTCTGTTCCATTTTCTTTTGGTGCACCACAAAGATTACATGTTATTGATTCTCCTTCGTCTGTTTCACACATAAAACTCTTTGTCAAAGTTAAAAATATTAAACCAGCAAAAACCTTGATTAATTATCCATAAAAGTAATTTAGATTATAAATCAATTTTGAAAAAAAAAAAAAAAAAAATCATACAAGGACTGACATAGGATATGGTTGAGTTAAAAATCCTAGAATAATAGCAAGGAAAACAGTGAATAAATGAATTGATGTAGGAGTTAATCCTTCTGGGGGAGGAACCCACCAAACAGCTAAAATCAAAATAATACAAGGAATTAATCTAACCCAATTATTATCATTCCAAAAATCAGAAACTTTTTCTAAATATTAATAAAAAGAATGAATTAGTAGAATCAATCAATCAATAGCAATCAATCAATTTTTTTATTTTTTGAAATCTTACCCCCAAAACTTTTGTTTAATGGTGGGGCACCAAGTAAATTTTGATCTTCTTCGTATCCACCTTCATCATCTGTTGTTTGTTCTATTAATTTAATTTTAATTTTATTAACAATTAACTGATTGATTTCTTTCTTTTATTTATTTATTTGAATTAAAATCAAGAGATCAAAAAAAATTAAAAAATCTACCATAATATCGTTCTTCATCCATCACTTCTTTCCCCTTCGACTTTTGAATTTCAAGTTCAACTTTTGGACTTCGTACTTCAGACCTTCGATGTAAGTCCCTTCCTGGAATACTCTAAAGTATGAAAATAATGAAAGAATGAATGATTAATATACAAATTGAAAGTCAAAATCAGGGTCAAAAATCAAAGTCAAACAATTAATTATAACATCAAAGGTCAACAATTATATATAAAACTAGTATAATTAATTCGAATTTTTTCTTCTTTTTTTCCAAAAAAACAAAACAAAATAACTATTTGAATAATAATAAAGAGATAACATTTGAATGTTATTTCAAATGTAGTGATTGAAAAAAGTTATTTTTTAAACAAACCTTTCCTATGCTTGAAAATGCTTCAAATCCCATGTTTGTTGTTTTTTTATATGTTTTATTTTGTTCTTTCCTCTTTCAAGTTTTCCTTTACTATTTGTGTGTCACAATTATTCTCACTTTACAATCTCAATTCTACAATCCATTCAAAAATAAAATGAAATCTCTTCTATCTCTTCATCATGTTTCACTTTAATATGTTTGAACAAAAAGTTTGTTTGTTTTATAAATTTCAAAAATTATTTCAAAAACACTTTCTTTTTTTTTAGGTGTGAACTTGAGATTCGTGTCGAAATTGAAATTGAAAGTAAAGTCAATTATTCAAATATTCTCAAGAGATTTAGAAGTTTTAGAATCAAACCTTTTTGAGAGTTTGAGTGTTATAGAAGAGGGATGGGAAGTGGAAGTGAAATCTTCTATTTTTTTCTTCAGTTTTTTTTTTTCTCAATTTTTTATTTGTTCCGTTTGAAAGTTTGACCAATCGATTAGATAGTGGATAAATTAAATTCATGTTTCAAATAGACTCCTATTTGAAGAGAGGATCCAGCAGTTTATTCAAAAGAAAGTTGTCTATTGTTATTTTGAATGTTCATTTGATCCATTTGTCTTTTTTTTTAAAAAAATTTTAAACTTTAACTCTAACTTTTAACTTTAACACTTTAACTTTGAATTGAAAAATCCAAAAACTTTCAATATTGAAATTGAAATTGAAGTTGAAATCAACTTTGATTTGTATTGGGGTTGAGGTGAATCATTTTGATCAAAAAGAAGGTTTTGAGTTTTAACAATAATTCCTATTTGATACATTACAATTCTTCTTTTATTTATTCATTCTAAATGTTTGAGACAAGTTAATAAATGTGGATGATTGGTATTGGTATAAATCTTTTGAAAAATCTCTAAAGCTTCTTCTAAATACTTTTTCTCTTTGATTGTATCTCCCTTTTTTCCAAAACCAATTCCTAAATCCATCTTTGTAAGAGCAATAATTTTATGATTCTTTCTGAAAATGTTCTCAAAGATGAAGAGAGCAGTTTTGAGGTTCACAATTCCATTTTCATAAGAATTTAATCCTATGAGTGCATTTCCAATATTTCGAATTGAATATGCTGTTTCATAATGATTCTCTCCATAATGTTTTTGATTAATTTCGATACATTTTGTTAATATTTCTATTGCTTCTTGAAATTTACCGAGGGAGATGTAAGCTTCACCAATACTATCCATAATCCATGCAACTTCAAAGTGATCCTTTCCATATTGTTTTTCTTGAATTAAAAGAGCCTTTTGAAAAAGTTCTAAAGCTTTATCATATTCTTCAAGATATAAATTCACATATCCTAAATTATTTAAAGTTTTTGAGAGGTAATGACTTGAAGGTCCATAAATCTTTGTTTGAATTTCTAATGCTCTCATATAAAGTTCTTTTGCTTTTTGAATTTCACCAAGATCACTAAATGTTAAACCAAGTGTTGCTAATGTTGTTGCGAATTCATTATCATTTTTATGGGTTGATTTTTCACCAATTCTTAAAGCATTTTCACATAATTCCTTTGCTCTTTCAATATCACCAGATCTCCTACAAACTGATGCCAGAAGATTTAGTGTTGGGATAATTTCCTTTTGATCTTTATACTCTTCTTGAAGTTTTAATGACCTTTCATAATATTCTCTTGCTTTTTCAATTTGTCCTAACAAATATTTTGCAAGTCCAATATTATTTAGAACTCTCACAAGGTTTAAGGAGTTTGGTGTTGATGGTGTTCTCTCCCTTACTTTTAAACAATTTGCAAGGAAATGTGAACAAGTGATAGGAAATGAATTGGCAAGGCCAAGTTCTGATATTACAAGTGCAAGTTGTTCAAAGTGATTATAAAGAGATTCATTATCCATTATATGATTAGAAAATGCATCAAAATTTAAGAGAAGTTCTCGAAGGTTTTGTCTTTGAGATAATTCTATAGCCTTCTTAGAAAGTTTGGATCTCTCATCATCAAATATTTGTAACAAAACTTGAAAGTATTTTTTTTCTAATCCTTGTTTTGATTGACCAAAATCACGAATTGCAGCTTGAATCAATCGATGAAGAGAGACTTGTTCTTTTTCTCTTGAAATTTGAATAATAAAAAATGTTTGTAACTTTTCAATAGCACTTCCTAAAGTTGTTTCAAGCTCAATTCCTTCAATCTTCTTTTCAATTTTCATCCAATTTGAAATTAACCACATTGGAATTCCATCAGCATCCAAAAATGAAAGAAGATAAAGTAATTCGAAATATAAATCATCTTCTTTAGTAATCTCATCAATAGTAATTTTTAAAGTTGTTGCAACACTAAATGGATAATCATCTGGTTTACTTTTCACTAAAATTGTTTTCTCTTTTCTCAGATATGTTAAATATTTTGAAAGAGATAAAGTAATCCTTGTTTGTTGAACGAATAAGCCTGCTTGAACTAATGCTAATGGAAGATCACCTAACTCAGCAGCAATTTGTTTTGCTGAAGGAATATCATTATCATCTGATAGGGTTGTTAAGAGTTTGATAGAAACATCTCTCTCCAAGAGTTTTAATTGAATTCGTTTCATATTTTTATCTTTTGGAGGTTGAATTAATGAAGTGATTAAAATAACTCCTCCATGATCAGGTTTAAGGTGTTTTATCAATGAGTAATCTTGTAAATTATCTAAAATTAAAAGCCAACCAGCATTTTCTGGTTTTTCTAAAAAGGAAGCAGTAGCAGAAAGAATTTGATTGTTTCTAATTTGATCTTCAGAGAAATGAAGTGTATTTACTAAACAACCTTGAATTTTATGTTCAGATTCAGCATTAAGAAACCATCCAAAAGAAAATTGATTTCGATTATCATCACAAAATTTTTTAACTAATTGAGTTTTTCCAACACCCTTCATTCCATATATTACAATTATTTTAGTTTTTTCTTGTGGTCCAATATTTAAACAACTTTGAGATAATTCATTTAATTCATTTTCTCTTCCTGAAAACCAAGTACTAGGTTCTTCAATTGTCCAAGTTCTTAAAATTTTATTTTTTGCTAATATATTTTATTTATATTTCTATTTATGTGGAAGAAAATTTTATTTAATAAAAAAATGAATATATACCTTGAAGAATTGAATACATTTGATTCTTAAGATCCTCTTTTTGATTTATATTTTATTTTTTGAATTATTATCGTTAGAATAATAATTAATAAAGAAAGGAAGAAAATGAAACCTTGATTTTTCTTAAGTTCCATTAAAATTTTTTCTTGTGCTATTTTTTGAAATTATAATGAATTAAATTATATTGAATTATATTAAATTTAAATAAGAAAAAAAAGAAAAATTACATATTGAATTGTTACTCATTTCATTTAATAAATCATTCTTTGTTTGAGTTAAGGTCAAATCAATACCAATACTAATTGCTAAATGTAGTCGAGTGATTGATTGATTTAAGTATTCAATAAATTCACTAATTTCCTTTTGATGAATGAGGGAAAATAAGAATTTAAAAAATTCATTTTGTCTTTGATAAGCTTGAATTTTTTCATTGAATTGATTTAAAGCATTGTTAAATTCCATCCAAAAATCTTTAATAACAACATCTTCATTTCTATTAATTTGAAAAAAAAAAATTGTGGTTTAAAAAAGATTGAAAATAGAAAAAATTAAAAACTAAAAATGAAAAATCAACAATCAAAATTAAAAAGAAATTACATATCCTTTCCTTGACTTTTCCTTTTCTCTTGATACTCAATTCCTAATCTTAAAAATGTTAAAATTGATTGAATAAGTTCAGGGACATCTTTTTCATTTTGAAGGTAAGTGAGAGTTGTTTGCAAAAAGAATGTTGTTGTATCAACAACCACTGAACCAAATTGAACACCCATAAAAACTTTTTGAAGATTTTCTGAAACATTTGTTGCTATTTCAAGCCCAGTAATAGTTGTTTCAATTGTTGTTCCTGCCACTTGTTCAACAACTGCGAGATTAACACCTTTACTATGATCTAGATTAATATTATTATTTAATTGCTTCATAATCTCTCAATCATAAATTAAATAAACACTCTAACTTTAATTAAATTTACCTTGTGGAATCCGTAGATCTAACTTATTTACAACTGATCCATTTAAATCAAAATCATTAAGTTTTCCAAAACTTTCAGCTTTAATTCTCTTTAAAAAAAAGGTCTTTTGAGAAATAGTAAAACTAAGACAAAGATGTTCAAGATTTTCTTTTTTTAAACTCTCTGAACATAATTCTAATCCATCTGAATTATTCAAAAGTCCTTTTGCGCTTGCCTATTCGAAATCATGAGTTTGAAAGTAAAAATAAAAATAAAAAATAAAAATAGAAATAATAAAATAAAAGTTAGAACCAGTGCAGCCTCAAAATTCACAGTCATTTTCACATTTACTCTCAATTCATTTTCAGGGAGTGCTGGAACAAATGCACAATGCACTTGAGTAATCACTAGTTTGTTTTCATTCTGAACCCAATTACATTTGAAACTTAAGCTCCCAAGAATATTGGTTGAGGGTGGAGCTCCTAAAATAAAATAAAATAAAATAAAAATGATTCATTATTTGTTTTATACATTTGATTTGATTGAAAAGAGATGTTGAATGTAAGAATACCTTGCATTATACTTGAAGAGAGAAGAGATCTTGAGATTGAGTTGCCCTGAAAAAAAAAATGAAAAGTAAACAAGACAAAAAAAAAGTTGACCAGAAACTAAAAAAAAACTGTCAGTTTTAGTTTGCATTTTTCAGCTTCTTGTCACTTTTTTCAAATTTTTTTTTTTTTTTCTGGTTTTATTTTTTGTTTGAAACAACTCCAACTCAAAATTATAATGAATTGGAAAGTTTGATATATTTTTTTGTTTTTTTTATTTATATTCTTCAATCACGATCACGATCAGAACCAATTCCTTCTGAATCTGGTTTAGATCTTTCACGACTATTATCCCTAAAATCATCTCTCTCTCTTCTTCTGTACCTATCTTTATCATCCCTATCTCTTTCTCTTCCTCTATCATCACGGAAAGGTTCTCTAGTATCTCTTACATCTCTTGTGTCTCTCATTGAACCTCTCATGTCATCACGTTCCCTAAATCGATCATTACCTCTGTAGTCTCTCCTATCCCTATCTCTTTCTCTGTCTCTGTCTCTATCACCCCCTCTGTAATCTCGTCGATCTCTTTCATGACTAAAAAGAAATGAAAAAAAAAAATTGATTATTTAGAAATTTTGATAAGAACAAAAAAAAAAACAGAAAACAAAAACCCTCTATAGTCTCGTGGAGGTGAAAATTCTCTTGTAAAACAAGTTGATTGTCAAACTCAGGGGACAAAGAAAGAATTTGGAAAAAAAAAAAAAAAATTAAAAATAAAGAAACCTTCTTCGAGGTGAGGGATCACGAAATCTTCCAGAGGGACTAAATTAAATTTGTTAGAAAAAGAAAAGAAAAGAAAAGAAAAAATTACGGTGGTCTTCTTCTTCCTCCATTTGAAAATTCAACCAAAATTGTGTCACCAAGAAATTTTTGTCCATTCATCTCTCGAATAGCATCTTCTGCATCTAAGGCATCTTCATATTCCACAAAGGCAAAACCTAAATAATTGGAGGGGCAAGTAAAAGAATAAAGATTTTTAATTTTTTTTTTTTTTCCTTGAATAAAGAAAAAGAAAAAGAAATTTACCTGAAAAGAAAACAAAGGAAACAAAGGAAAATTGAAGAAATTAATATTGAGTTAGTGAAGATTGAAGAAAATGAAGATTGAAGGAAATGATGATGAAGTTGTAGTCGAAGAAAAGATGAAGAGTAGGAGTCGTTGAAATTAAGAAGAGTAGTAACTCGTAGTTGAAGAAATGAAGATTCGATTTGATGGGATGAAGAAGATGAAGAAGATGATGGATGGTGATGAAAAATAAAAGTTGAAGAAGTTGAACGAAGCGAAGAAAAGAAAGCGAATTTTCTCAATTTGTAGGGTTTGAAGGATTCAAAGTGAGACTTTGAGAATTAGAAAAGAAAAAAGAGAAAGAAATGAGAAAATATTCTTCAAAAAGTAATCAATAATACAACTACAAGGCAATCACAACAATAAATAATAAATAAGAATTATTATTCAATAAAATTCAAATAAAATTCAAATAAACCTGGTGGATTTCTTGCAACCCAAACACTTTTAAGCTTCCCAAATCTTCGAAATTCGTCTTCCAAGTCTCGTTCAGCGATCCTCTTTGAAAGGTTTCCTATGTATACTTTGCCTTCTCCCATTTATTTATTTGCCTTTTACTTCAAAACCTACAATAAAATTTTACATATTCATATTCACATTCTATTAAATAATTCAAATTTTCATCACAAATTCAAACTCAATTATAACTTTTATTTCAATTTCAATATTATTTCAAAAGGAAATTTCATTTTTGACAACTTTTGTTTCAGAAAAAAAAAAAAAAAAAAAAAGATGGAAATGAGCTTCGAATTCAATGAAATAATTAAAAATAATTGAATTTTTCTATTTTTTGAAAAGTATATTGTTCTCTTTTGATAAATTAATGTCTATATAAATTGAGAAGTTTAGAAGTTTTTATTGTTAAAGAAGCAGTTGAAAGTTGAATGGGAAAGAAGAAATTTGACTAGAACAAAAAAAAAAATCTGGTTTGGCGGGGTTTTTTTCTTTGATTTTTCTGATCTTTCAAACTTTTTTTTCATTTTCAATCTCGACACTCACATTTCACTCATCTCACAATTATTATTATAAACTTTTCTAATTTTGAATTCCGAATGAATGATTAAAAAGTTCTCTCTCTCTCTCTTTTTTTTTTTTTGTCAAAATTTCTTTTTCATTGATGGTATCAATTCGTTTCAAACCAATGAAATCGAAATCTTTTGTGATTCCTCAATAATTCTCGCTTTTTGAATTTGTTTTATGTAAAGCAAGGAAAAGAAGAAAAAAGAAAGAGGATTTGAGATTTGAGATTTTGTTAGTAGTTAGCCTTAATTAAATAATCAGCAAATTTTTCAACAGCACTTGTTGCATTTCCAGCTTGCATTGTATCATCATAAATCCCAAGAACCATTGTTTGTTTTGTCTTTACACAAACACATCCACTTCCACCCTAAATTAATTTATTTATTTAATAAATATTAATATTCAAATTTACAAAAAAAAGAAAGAAAAAAAAGAAATAAAAAGGTAACCTTTCTTCCATAAATGCTTCTATCATCAAATCTTAAAACAATATATGATGTATCTGCAACTCTTAACCCTTGTGAAAGAAGAACCCCTGAATCAACAAAAGATTTTCCAATATGAGAAACTTCAGCTTGAGTAACCTATTGAAAAAAAAATCAAAAAAATATTTAATATAAAAGAAAAAGAAAATGATAAAAAAGAAAACAAACAGGGAAATTTGCAGTTGATGCCCAACAAGAACCATTGAATCCATAGATTGCAGCATGACGAACTTGTCCTGTTGATAGTAATTCATTTTTCAGGCATTCATTCCATTCTAATATTATTTTGTTATTTTGGTTTATTTTTTTAGAAAAAAAATAAAAATGAAAAGTAAGTTCAAACCAGCAGTTCCTGTGCCAGCACTCTAAATTAATGTATTGATTAATAAAACAAGATAAAATAAATAAATGAATGAAATAAAAGGAAAAAACCGATTGCTGTTGCTGTTGCTGTTGTGGTTGTTGTTGAGATTGTTGAGATTGTTGAGATTGAGATTGTTGTGGTTGTGGCTGTTGTTGTTGTTGAACTGGTTGTTTGACTTCTTTTGGTTGAACAGTTTTAACATCTTTCACTGAATTTGTCACCTCTTTCTTAGCTACTGATTTCTTTTCATCAGTTTTTGAAATCTTAATCTTTTCTTTTGAATCTTTTGAATCTTTTGGCTTTGAATCCTTTATCTCCTTTACTTTCGAATCTTTTGAATCTTTTTTCTCTTCTTTTTTCTCTTTATCCTTCTCTGTCTTCTCAACTTTCTCAACTTTCTTTTCTTCCTTTTTCTTTTCAACCTTTTTGTCCTCTTTTTTTTCTTCTTTCTTCACCTCCTTTTTCTTCTCTTCTTTCTTTTCATCTTTCTTTTCAATTTTCTTAGGTTCAGTCTTAATTTCTTTTTTTTCAGTTTTCTCCTTTGCTTCAACTTTCTTTTTCTTAGGTTCCTTCTTTTCTTCTTTCTTTACACTTTCTTTAGAATCCTTTTTCTCTTCTTTCTTCACACTCTCTTTTGAATCTTTCTTCTCTCCCTCTTTCTTTACTTTCTCTGTAGAATCTTTCTTTGTGCTTTCTTTGAGATCCTTTTTTACTTTCTCTTTTGAATCTGTTTTTCCATCTTTCTCTTTCATACTCTTTTTCTTTTCAATCTTGACTTCACCTCCATTTGTTGCTTTTTTAACAACAGTAGGGTCGTTAACTGTTATTTATTTATTATTTATTAGTAATTCGAATTTTTTTTTTGTGACAAAAAAAAAGTTCAAAAAAATTGGAAGAGATCCTGAATTCCAAAACAATAATTGAATTCCAAACAATTTTTTTGAATTTTTCATCTTTGAAAATTCTGAATCTCAATTCAATTTAAAATATTCTTTTACAACATTTGTTTCTCATTCAATTCAAAACATAGAATCAAACCCAAAGTCAAAAACAATAAAACAAAAGAGTAAACAACACAAAGAATGCAACAATAAACAATTAAAAAAAAAACAGGAGCAATAAAATAATTAAAAAAATAAAAAAATGTACCTTTCTGACTCATTTTTTTTGCTAATTCCACTTCAGAATTCTGTTCTTGTTGAATCAACTAAAGTTCTAATTGTTTAAAGAATGTTGAATTGAAGATGTTTGTTTTACAATTAAGTGATAAATAGATCCCTGTCTTTTTGCTTTTTCTTTTTGCTTTGTTCTTATTTATTTATTTATTTATATTTTGATTTATTTTTGATCGAAAAATCTTAACATGTGTTGAACTCAGGCGTTTGATTGGAGAGTCAAAGTAAGGTTGCATTCTTTGGAGCCTTGTTTTGGGTGGAGATTGGACTGCATCACCACAGAATTGCTTACAAACCCATCTCGAAGAGGTTTGGAATTTTTTTTTTTTATCTTTTATTTTGATTTTATTTTGATTTTTTTTTTAAGTTTTTTTTTTTTTTTTTTTTTTTTTTTTTTTTTTTTTTTTTTTTTTTTTTTTTTTTTTTTTTTTTTTTTTTTT
>Ga0209960_1002688_pt1 | contig 17088 bp, 18 predicted proteins | sample ThiBiot_500_plan_2_FD_183947 | JGI IMG/M metagenome (GOLD analysis project Ga0209960, IMG submission 183947) | Wastewater bioreactor microbial communities from Cape Town, South Africa - Thiocy_expt_500_plan (SPAdes) | ecosystem: Engineered > Bioreactor > Thiocyanate-remediating >...
TCCCACAATTCCGGCACCCAATATTACTACTTCCGTTGGACGCACACCGGTAATCCCACCAAGCATCAATCCGTTGGACATGGCCAAAAGTTCTGATGCATAAAGAATGGAAACGGTACCTGCAATCTCGCCAATCAATCTTACCAAAGACAATTGTTTGTACTCGTCCATTATGAATTCAAACGCAATGGCGTTGACTTTTTTAGCCGCTAATTTGATGAAATAATCTTTGTCCCTGAGATTGATTTGCAGAGCAGAAATCAGATATGTCATGGGTCTCAGGTACTCGATTTCTTCTTCTGTCGGTGGGTTGATTTTAAGCACCAAATCTTGAGAAAACGCCACTTTTGGATCGTTGGTAATTTCTGCTCCGGCTTCTGAATAAAGCAAATCTGAGAAGTGGGAGCCTTCGCCGGCGCCACTTTCTATAATCACTTTATGACCGTTATTGACCAATATCTGAACAGCATCAGGAATCAGGCATGTTCTTTTCTCACTCAGACAAGTTTCCTTAGGAACACCAATGCTGAAGGTTTTTCCTTTTTTTACTACTTCTAACTTTTCTTCCTTGGGAATCAGTTCTTCTTCAGAAAAAGGCGTAAATATGGTTGACGTGCTGCTCATAAAATCAAAACATTAATCAAAAATATTAGGCAAAGATAACACAAATTACAGTATGTGTTAATTAAATTCGATTTCTCTTCCGGATTCGGTATTTTCTATGGTCATTTCGTGAAAATCATAGCCTTCCAGCTCATCCATATAGATTTCCGGCCATTCAATAATAGAAAGAAATCCATTGTCCAGATATTCCTCAATCCCGAAATCATAGGCTTCGGTTACATCTTTCAGTCGGTACAAATCGAAATGATAAACTTTTCCTTTTGGCGTGTCATATTCGTTGACAATAGAGTAGGTTGGCGACGAAATCTCATCATCGCTCCCAAATTCTTTCAGTAAGTATTGAGTAAAAGTCGTTTTTCCAGCGCCAAGATTGCCTTTAAGCAAAAGAATGTTATGCTGAAGATTCGGAATGATTTGATTGACAACGTCTTTCCATTCCGGAAGTGTATTGATTTGAAATACCATTTTTATTTTTCGCAAAATTAAAATATTTATTTCTACAAATCCGGAATTTGAAACTAGAATTTTTCACAGATCATCGTATAGAAATACTGAGTTGCTGAGCTGTTTCTGGCAAGAAAAGTAACTCTGTATAGGTTGTTATCACCGGGGTAAGTTATGTAAAGTTCATCCAATCCGTTGTTTGCATAAGTTGCATCCAGAGTTTGCCAACCGGTTGTACTGTTGTTTCCTGTTCCACTTCCAATGGTTACTGACTGTCCGGAAGCTAAGGTATTAGTTCCGCTAAAGCTGTCGGTAGATTTGTTGACTCTGTGGATGATCGTATAATATATTGTAGTTGAGTTTCCTGAGACAAGCTTGATTTGAGGAACGGGACCTGTATTAAACCTGAAGCTGAATTTTCCGCAATCTACGGTATTGCCAATGTTCGGAGAGTTGGAAACATAAGTCAGTTTTTTGTTTTCTACAGCTAATGTCTGGATTGTTGAAAGTAAACTGGCTTTGTCCCATTTATCAAATTCGCCGTTGGTATTTGCGACAATGACATTGTTGTAAGCTGCATCTGTACTTTTATCTGTTAAGGTTCTTACTCTGAGATCTCCGTTAACATCAAGGGCTCTGGTTGGTGAATTGGTATTAATGCCAACATTTTGACCATAAATGGATGTTGAAAAAAACACAATCGAAATAAATATAATCTTTCCCATATTATAAAGTTTGCATATAGAACCTTTCACAAACCAGAGCATATGCATAGGTTGTCGTGTTGTTGTTATTCGTTCTCGATAATGTAAGTCTGTATAGATGATTCTGTTTTGGCGGAATAATAGTATATATCCTTACCGTATTGCCGGCAGCATCATTTGTTGTAGGAAAAGCTGTGGCGTCGAGAGTCTGATAAGTTGCATAATTTGCTGTTGTGAATGTAACTGTTCTGTTAGCATAGCTGTACGCATTGTTTGACCAGCGTTTTATTCCGTAACCTAGATCAAATGTAGTGATGTTATTGTTTGTAGCAAATATCGTTGTCGAGTTCAGTTTGAATTCCGGAGTATTGTTATTGTTGATCCTAAAAGTGATGTCACCGCAGTTACATTCGTTGGCAGTTACAGCTCCGGTTGCAAGATAAACCGAACGCTTTACTTCTACGTTATTGGTTGATGTCTGGAAAATAGCAGGAATGGTAATGTAATCTACATCACCTGTAGAATTATTGGCCGTAACTATTCTGTCATATGCAGAATTGTTAGTAACAATAGTTCCTGTTGTCACTCTCAGATCTCCATTAACATCCAGTTTTCTTGTAGGCGCATTGGTGTCTATTCCAACATTTGTATTCTGCGAGTATGCAAGACCGGAAATTAGAATCGTAGCAAAAAAATATTTTTTCATATTCTAGAATTTTTCGCAAACTGCTGCAAAGTCATAATTGGTTGTTCCTGTTCTTTGAAGAGCCCGGTAGATTGTTAATCTGTAAAAATCTGCATCACCGGGATATTGGAAGTGCATCACGTTTTGTTCAAAATCGGCAACGTTAGCCTGGGCAAATTGTTGATAAGTATTCCAGTTATTGGCATCAAACGTAAATGCTACCGTTGCATCGTCCGAAGAAGCCTTGCCCTGATAAAACTGATATCCGTTGCCATCCCAGTTTTGTTCCATGCTCATATAAACACTTACGACAGCTCCTGGATTTTGAGACAACTTGAATCTTATGTTAGAAGAAGCGCCTGTATCAAAAGAGAAACTGAATTTTCCGCAGGTTAGGGCCTTGTTTGGATCTCCACTTTCTGTTGTCATGTTATAAATCTGGCTGTAGCTTTCTTTATTGGAAGTTCCTGGCTGTGGAGTCGGCTGCAGGCTCGCTTTTGTTGTATAATCGATATTACCATTAGCATCGGTTACCAATATATTGCTGTATGCGGCAGATTCTGATTTATTGATTGTTCCCCGTACTCTCATAGAACCAGAAACGTGAAGTTTTCTTGTAGGTGATGCTGTATTAATTCCAACTTGAGCAAAGGATAAATTATAGATTAAAAGAGCAAATAGAATTGTCTGTAATTTCATAGAATTTAAATAATAATGTAAGTAAAAGGCCGTAAAATTAATGATATTTTTATTAATGATTCAGTCATAACAATTTATGTACCTAATTATATTTAATAATAAATTGTTATGTGTGGAAAATTTGTTTTTTTTTAAATTTCTATTTTTTGATTAGATTTACATTGTGATTACCAAAGAGACTATTGATAAAATATTTTCTACAATACGAGTAGAAGAGATTGTCGGCGAATATGTTCAGTTGAAAAGAGCGGGCTCTAACTTTAAGGGTTTGAGTCCTTTTCATGAGGAAAAATCGCCAAGTTTTGTGGTTTCCCCAAGTAAACAGATTTGGAAAGATTTCTCGACCGGGAAAGGCGGAACAGCCATTTCTTTCCTAATGGAAATTGAGAATTTTACTTATCCGGAAGCACTTCGACATGCTGCGAAAAAATATGGAATTGAGATAGAGGAAAATGTCCGCGAATATTCTGAAGAGGAAAAGCAATCTCAGACAGAGCGCGATCTGCTTTACAAAATTCACGAAGTTGCCAATGATTTTTTCCAGGAGCAGCTTTGGGAATCGGAAGAAGGCAAAATGATCGGGTTTTCTTATTTCAAAGAAAGAGAGCTTCGGGATGATATTATTAAGAAATTTCAGCTGGGATATTCGCCCGAAAAGAAAAATGCGTTTACGGAATTCGCGCTTGAAAAAGCATATTCAAAAGAAATATTAGAAAAATCTGGCTTATCCATTTTTCCGGAAAATACACCTTCAGGGATTGACAGATTCCGTGACAGGGTTATTTTTCCGATTCATAGTTTTTCGGGAAGAGTGCTTGGATTTGGAGCAAGGATTCTCAAGAATAATGTCAAAACGGCGAAATATCTCAATTCTCCGGAAACCGAAATCTATCATAAGTCCAATGTTCTTTACGGACTTAATCAAAGCAAACAATCCATTTCCAGGAAGAATCTTTGCCTTTTGGTGGAAGGTTATATGGATGTTGTGTCACTGCATCAATCCGGAATCGAGAATGTTGTGGCGAGTTCCGGAACTTCTTTGACAACCGAACAGATCAAACTCATCAAAAGATTAACGGAAAACGTCACGATTCTTTTTGATGGTGATAATGCAGGAATCAAAGCCAGTTTCCGAAGCATCGATATGTTGTTGTCTGAAGGAATGAATATCCGCGTTCTTCTTTTCCCGGACGGAGACGATCCCGATTCTTTTGCCAGAAAACATCCACAGGAATTTGTTGAGAATTTTATTGACAAAGAAGCGAAAGATTTTATTGATTTCAAAGCAGAGATTTTACTCAGAGATGCTGGAAATGATCCAATCAGAAAAGCTGAATCAATCCGTGATATCGTAAAATCGGTTGCCTTTGTTCAAAATGCGTTAAAGCGTGAAGTTTATCTGAAAGAAGTCTCGAATAAATTCGGGTTGAGTGAACAAAGTTTATTCAATGAACTTCAGATTCAGACGAATGTAACACAGCAGCAGCAGGAATCAAAACCTAGATTTGAAGAAAAAAAAGCAGCACCAAAACTAGAAATCGTTCAGGAAGCTGGTTTTTCTATTAACCCATTGTTGGTTCAGGAAGAAAAGCTGGTGGATCTGATGCTGAAATACGGCGACTTTGTTCTTGATAGAAAAGATGCTGAAGGTAATGATTATAAAATCACGGTTATCGAAGAAATCCTCAATCACCTGGACGAAGACGATTGCGAAATCCAATTGGATATCAATAAAAAAATCGTTTCCGAAATCAAAGAAGGCATTCTCCAGAACGAATTACGATCAGGTAATTTTTTCTTCGATTTTATGGATGAAGAAGTTTCCGGAAAATTGGCCAGTGCACTCATAGAAAACTATCACACAAGTAACTGGAACAAGTATAATATCTATTTCAGTTCAGAGGAAGAAGTGGTTCCTAAGTTAGTTTCTGACATCGTGTTAAGACATAAAAGAGAATATATTGTCAAATTAATTAATGACCTCAAAAATCCTCTTAGTAATGAAAATGATAATACAGAGATCTACCAAAAAATAATTCTTCTGACACAACTCAAAAACAAATTGGACAGCGAATTATTTCGTATTTTGTGACAGAAAGTCTTACTTTAGCAAAGGAACAGAAATTGCAAACTCAAACAAGATTTAAAAATAACCAAATATAATATGGACATTAAAAAAGAATTCAGAGATTTCTCAGTTAAGCATATGGGAAACAACGGTTTGGTAACCGATCAATATATGGGAATGTTCAACCCGACCAATCTGACACCTTATATTATGGAGGAAAGAAGAATGAACGTTGCACAGATGGACGTTTTTTCCAGATTGATGATGGACAGGATTATTTTCCTTGGAACAGGGATTGACGATCAGGTCGCGAATATCGTAACAGCGCAGTTGTTGTTCCTGGAAAGTTCAGATCCTAGCAAAGACATTCAGATCTATATCAATTCTCCTGGTGGTAGCGTTTATGCAGGTTTGGGGATTTATGACACGATGCAGATTATCAAGCCGGACGTAGCAACAATCTGTACCGGGATGGCTGCATCTATGGGCGCCGTGCTTTTGGTTGCGGGTGAAAAAGGGAAACGTTCTGCCTTGAAGCACTCCAGAGTTATGATTCACCAGCCAAGCGGTGGTGCACAAGGTGTAGCTTCTGATATGGAGATCAACCTGAGAGAGATGTTGAAACTGAAAAAAGAATTATACGATATCATTTCCAACCATTCCGGTCAAACTTACGAATGGGTAGAAAAAGCGTCGGACAGAGATTATTGGATGACATCAGAAGAAGCGAAAAGTTTCGGAATGGTGGACGAAGTTCTCGAAAGAAAAAAATAAATCACAAAACCTGATTCATCGAATCAGGTTTTTTTATTGACCCAAATTCTCCAACCCTGTAACTTTCCAACTCACTAACTCAATAATTTGGGCGCCTTTATCCGTCTCCAGCTCCCGCTCTTTTTGCTCGGCATAGCCTCTCGCAAAAAGGAGCTCCGCCTACGCCGGGGCGCGCTTCGCGAATGAGAAACATTGGTTGAGTTAGCTGGTTTAGAAAAATCTGGACTAGGATAACTATGTAAATATGACATGTTGCGTACGCTTTGCAAAAAAACATTTTGCAGAAAATCTCAATTTTTACTACTTTTGACACGTTAAATTATAAAAAATGAAAAAATCTGTTATATTGTTGGCTTCTGCTATTTTAGTTGTGTCTTGTGATCTTCCTGCAGGTGGGAACAAAAGAGTATTGAAAAAAACAGACGAAGTTATTGCATACGACGATCCGAATGCACCTCATGGCACATATAAACCTAAGGCAGATTCCGCAAAAACTGTTCAGCCAATTGTAACAGATTCCGCAAAGGCTATAAAACCGGAAGCCAAACCAGCAGTAGCAGAAGAACCTAAAGCTGCTCACTAATCATAAATTTATAAAAATATTATAACAAAAAATGTCTTGCGTTTGCAGGACATTTTTTATTTTTACGAACCTTACTTTTTCATCTTTGACAAAGTTTAAAATCATTTATCAATCATCATTTATTATTAATAAATAAAATGAGTAACACACAACAATACATCCAGGAGAATAAACAACGTTTTCTTGATGAATTATTTGATATCCTTAGAATAGCTTCAATCAGTGCCGATCCGGCTTACAAATCAGAAGTCCTGAAATGCGCGGATGAAGTGGCCAGACATCTCAAGGTTGCCGGAGCTGACAATGTAGAAATCCTTGAAACCAAAGGTTATCCAATCGTTTTCGGAGAGAAAATAATTGATCCTAATTTGCCAACAGTTTTGGTTTATGGGCATTATGACGTTCAGCCGGCCGATCCTTTGGAATTATGGACAAGCGATCCTTTCGAACCGGTTGTTAAAACAACAGAACTTCATCCGGAAGGTGCCATTTTTGCAAGAGGTTCGGCTGATGATAAAGGACAGTTCTTTATGCATGTCAAAGCGTTCGAAGCGATGATGAAAACCGATTCACTGCCTTGTAATGTTAAATTTTTGATAGAAGGGGAAGAAGAAGTAGGTTCGGCAAGTCTTGCAGATTTCCTTGAGGAAAATAAGGAAAAACTGAGCTGCGACGTCATTTTGATATCAGATACTCATATTTATTCCAATGAGCAGCCAACGGTTACGACAGGTTTGCGTGGATTGAGTTATGTTGAAGTTGAAGTTGAAGGTCCGAATCGTGACTTGCATTCTGGTCTTTATGGTGGTGCCGTTCCAAACCCAATCAATGTTCTTTCAAAAATGATTGGTGATTTGATTGACGATAAAGGTCATATTACAGTTGACGGTTTCTATGATAATGTTTTAATCGTTTCTGATGAAGACAGAAAAGAAATGAACAAACTAAAAGACGATCCGGAAGGCTACAAAAAATCAATTGGCCTCAATGATATCCATGGAGAAGAAGGATATACTACTTTGGAAAGAGCGTCTATCAGGCCAACTCTTGATGTAAACGGAATCTGGGGAGGTTATACTGGTGAAGGCGCAAAAACTGTAATTGCTTCCAAAGCTTTTGCTAAGATTTCAATGAGGTTGGTTCCCAATCAGACTCCGGAAGAAATCACAGAAAAATTCACTAAGTATTTTGAAAAAATTGCCCCGAAAAGTGTGAAAGTTAAGGTAACGCCACATCACGGTGGAATGCCTTACGTTTTGGAAAGCAATACCAAAGAATTTTTAGCTGCTAAAAAAGCAATGGAAAAAGCTTTTGGAAAAGAAGTTCTGCCTTACAGAAGTGGAGGAAGTATTCCGATTACATCATTGTTCGAGAAAGTTCTTGGCGCTAAATCTGTTTTGATGGGCTTTGGTTTGGATTCAGATGCAATTCATTCACCGAATGAGCATTATGGACTATACAATTACTACAAAGGAATAGAAAGTATCCCTTATTTCTTTGAGTTTTACGCTCAAGGATGAGAAAAATTGAAGACAGTTTAGGCTGTCTTTTTTATTAATATTTAATCAAATACAATTATGTCAAAAGTAGTTTATATCACGGGCGGAACCAAAGGAATTGGTTTTGGTATTGCAGAAGTATTGTTAAAAAATGGCCATAAAGTAGCGATCAGCGGAAGAAAGCAGGAAGATGTGGACAAAGCTGTTTCTGAGCTTAAGGTAATTTCTGAAAGTGTTTTCGGAGTAAGTTCTGATGTCAGAAATTTCGAGGATGAGGAATCAGCAGTTCAAAAGATTGTTCAGAATTTCGGAAGCCTGGATGTTGTGATCGCTAATGCAGGATTGGGAGTTTTCAAACCGGTTGATGAGTTAACGATAGAAGATTGGAATTCGATGCAGGAAACCAATTTGACAGGCTGTTTCTACACACTGAAAGCTTCGATGGAAGAACTTAAAAAATCTCAGGGTTATTACATAACCATCGCAAGTCTTGCAGGAACCAACTTCTTCGAAAATGGAGCCGGTTACAATGCTTCTAAGTTCGGCGTTGTCGGTTTTACACAAGCTGCGATGATTGACCTTAGAAAGTATAATATCAAAGTTTCAACCATAATGCCGGGTTCTGTTGCAACTTATTTCAATGGAAATGTTCCGTCAGAAAAAGATGAATGGAAAATCCAGCCAGAAGATATGGGGAATCTTGTTCTTGATATGCTGAATATGAATCCGCGTGTTTTGCCAAGTAAAATAGAATTCAGAGCAAGTCAGGTAAAGAAATAAAAAATTATTGATTGCGTGAAAATTGGATAATTTAACCTCAATATTTGTGATTCTTAAAAGCAGAAAATTTTGATTAAAATCGTTGGAATTATTTATAGATAATCTAAATACCCCTCTATTAAAGCGGTTTCCGATGTTATTTAATAAATAACAATAAATTATGCATGCATAGTATTTTTTGTATATATTAGCCACACTTAGTAACATCAAAAGTTATCGTTAAGATTGATTCTTATTCGATAAAAAATTAAAAATATATTTAACAGATGAAAATATTAGTTTGTATCAGTAGCGTTCCGGACACTACAAGTAAAATTAATTTTACAGCAGATAAATCTGCTTTTGACAAAAACGGAATCCAATGGGTGATCAATCCATTAGATGAATTTGCTTTAACGAAAGCTATAAAATTACAGGAATCTCAGGGTGCAACAGTAACAGTGGTTAATGTTGGCGATGCAGGAACGGAAGCTGTTATCAGAAAAGCTTTGGCAATCGGAGCGAATGATGCCGTGAGAGTAAACACCGAAGCAAAAGACAGTTTCTCTGTAGCCAAAGAAATTGCGAAAATTGCTCAGGATGGAGGTTATGATTTGATTCTTACAGGAAAAGAATCTATAGATTACAATGGTGGAGCAGTTCCCGGAATGGTTGCTCAATTGTTGAATTATGCTTTTGTTAATGCAGCGGTTGGATTGGATGTTAATGGTTCAGAAGCAACTGCGGTTAGAGAAATAGAAGGTGGTAAAGAAACGATTTCGGTTAAGTTACCGGCTGTTGTTGCAGGACAAAAAGGTCTGGTTGACGAAAAAGATTTGATTATCCCAAATATGAGAGGAATTATGTCCGCAAGAACAAAACCTCTGAATGTTGTTGAACCTTCTAATTCTGAAGTGAAAGTGGAAGCCGTTTCTTTTGATAGTGTTGCGCCAAGAGCGGCGGTGAAATTGGTTTCTGCAGATAATCTGGACGAGTTGGTAAGATTACTTCACGAAGAAGCGAAAGTGATATAAGCAAAGACATTCAGAATATAGACAGATAGATAATTAGATATTATATTGTTCTCAAATCATATTTCTAAAGTCTACCATCTTTTGTCTATTACCTTTTAATCTAAAAAAATTAAAATTATGGCAGTATTCGTATACGCAGAAAACATAAACGGAATTTACAAAAAAGCAGCATTTGAAGCGGTTTCTTATGCAAAAGCTATTGCAGCAAAGACTGGAGATTCAGTAACTGCAATTTCTATCAACCCTACAGATTCTTCGGATTTGCTTTATAAATATGGAGCAGATAAAGTAGTGAATGTAAAAGACGCAGGTCTTAAAAACTTCAGTGCCAAGGCTTATGCAGAAGCAGTTAACCAAATTGCTGACGGAAATATTATTGTTTTTCCTCATACAACAGATGCATCTTCTGTAGCGCCAATGTTGGCAATTCAGAAAAATTATTCATTGATCACTAATGCGATAGATGTTCCAGAGAGTACTTCACCTTTCCAGGTTAAGAGAAAAGCTTTCTCCGGAAAAGGCTTTATGCACGCAAAAGCTGATGCAGCTGGTGTTATCGTAACAGTATCTCAAAACGCTTTCGGAGTTAAAGAAAATGCAGCTTCAGGTTCAGAAGAAGTTAAGGAATTAAGCATCGCCAATGAGGATACAAAAGTGATCAATCACGAGCAGTCTTCAGGGAAATTAGATCTTAAAGAAGCGGAAATCGTTGTTTCTGCCGGAAGAGGAATGAAAGGTCCTGAAAACTGGGGAATGATTGAAGATTTGGCAAACGTTCTTGGTGCAGCAACTGCTTGTTCAAAACCGGTTTCCGATATCGGTTGGAGACCTCACACAGAGCACGTTGGGCAGACAGGAAAAGCGATTTCGCCTAATCTTTACATTGCAGTCGGTATTTCCGGTGCGATTCAGCATTTGGCGGGCGTTAACAGTTCCAAAACGATTGTTGTGATTAACAATGATGCAGAAGCGCCTTTCTTCAAATCTGCGGATTACGGCGTAGTGGGCGACGCTTTCCAGATCATTCCTGCATTGACAGAGAAAATCAAAGCATTGAAAGCTTAATCCAGTTTTCATAAAAATACAAACCTGAGTCATTGATTCAGGTTTTTTTGTTTCAACTAATGTAAGGATTTGGGCAGCTTAATCCGCCCTCCGTTCCCGCTTTTTTCTTTTTTTGCAAAAAAAGAAAAAGAGCTCCACTCAGGTCGGGCTGCTGCAATTCAATGCGTTATGAATACGGAAAAGAAAATGCTTAAAAATATAATGATTTTGTAACGTAAACAATGTAAAAATCTATAAATCCTAAATGAAAATTAACAAAAAATTTTATATTTGCTAAATGGATTATAAAAAATTAATCATTAGAGGGATCTCATACAGCCAGACTCAATCGGGAGCTTATGCGCTGTTATTGGAACATGAAGAAACATCGGTTAAATTACCTGTTGTTATTGGGAATTTTGAAGCACAATCCATTTCTTTAGGATTAGAAAAAGATATCAATCCGCCGCGTCCTCTGACGCATGATCTTTTTGCCCAATTTGTTAAAAACACAGGTTTTAAATTAGAATCTGTCATTATCTATCAGATCAAGGACGGCGTTTTCTTTTCAAATATTAATTTCAAAAATCCGTTAACGGAAGAAGAACTCATTCTGGATGCCAGAACATCAGATGCTGTTGCGATGGCTGTTCGTTTCGACTCACCAATTTATACTACTTCGGAAGTTCTTAATGAAGCAGGAATCTTACTAGAATTGGAAGAGAACCCAAAACTGGAAGTGGAGGAAACAGAGCAGACGACTTCTGATTTTAACGATCTTTCAGGAATTTCTATGGAAGAATTAGAGCAATTGCTTAATGATGCTGTAAAAGAAGAAGATTATGATACAGCACTCAGGTTGCAGGAGGAAATCAAAAGAAGAAATAAAAAAATAGAATAACAAAGACTTAACATCATTTTTTAACATATGAATCTAAAATTACGATTAACGATACTCAGCTTTCTTCAGTTTTTTGTTTGGGGAGCCTGGCTAATCACAATGGCTAACTTCTGGTTTGGAACAAAACACTGGGACGGAACTCAGTTTGGAGCTGTTTTCGGAACAATGGGGATCGCCTCTATCTTTATGCCAACTATTACAGGAATTATTGCAGACCGTTGGGTAAATGCGGAGAGAATATACTCGATTTTACAGATTCTTTATGGTGCAGTTCTTTTTATCTTGCCTCATACGGAGACACCAAACTCATTTTTCTCAATCATGTTGGTCGCAATGTGTTTTTATATGCCAACGATTGCATTAACGAATTCTATTTCTTACACAATATTGAAAAATAGTCATTTGGATGTTGTTAAGGATTTTCCACCAATTAGAGTTTGGGGAACAATAGGATTTATCGTAGCGATGTGGATTACCAATCTAACAGGAAATAAAGCTACAGAAGGGCAGTTTTATATTGCCGGCGGAGTCGCAATATTATTAGGCTTATATGCATTGACACTTCCGAAATGTCCGCCTCAGAAATTGATTGATAAAAATGCGCCACTTTCTGAACAGTTGGGACTGAACGCTTTCAAGTTATTCGGGAATTATAAAATGGCTTTGTTCTTCCTGTTTTCAATGCTTTTAGGAGCCGCATTGCAATTAACCAATGCGTATGGCGATGTTTTTTTAAGTGAATTTGCTCATTTTCCAAAATATGCCAATTCGTTCGTGGTAGAAAAGTCAACAATTATTATGTCGATTTCGCAGATTTCTGAGACTCTGTTTATTTTGGCGATTCCGTTCTTTTTAAGAAGATTTGGAATCAAAAAAGTAATGTTAATCAGTATGCTGGCTTGGGTTTTAAGATTTGGGCTTTTTGCTTACGGAGATCCGGTTAATGGACTTTGGATGATTATTTTGTCCTGTATCGTTTATGGAATGGCATTCGATTTCTTTAATATTTCCGGTTCACTTTTTGTGGAAACTACGACAGATAAAAAAATCAGATCGTCTGCTCAGGGGCTGTTTATGATGATGACCAATGGTTTTGGAGCAGTATTTGGAAGTTATATTGCCGGCTGGGCGATTGATAAATTTTTTACAATCAAATTTACAACTGCAGCAGAATTATCATCATACTTGCAAACTACTCCGACAGATAGCACTTTCCTTGAGATTCTAAAGAACTCTTTTAATTCTGCGGTTAATCCGGACGGGACTTTATCCAATATTGTATTTGTAAAAAACTGGCCTCATATCTGGCTTTATTTTGCTGCTTATGCATTAATAATAGCTGTATTATTCGGGATATTCTTCAAACATAAGCATTCGGAAGCCGATGTTCAGAATATTGCACATTAATTTGGCATACATTTGAATGCAGTTATTTTAAAATAAAAGAAAATGAAAAAGTTAATTACAAATATTCTGGTAGCTTCGGCCTTTCTTATAAGTATTGGTAGCACCAACAGCTGCAGTAAAGTAGAAGACATAATAGATATTACGGTGCCGGTTCCTTTTGCTATCCCTGTTAATATAGAAACAACAATTCCTTTTGTTGTTTCAACAGAATATGTCAAATCACCGGAAATTCCTCTCAATCTTGATCTTGATGCAAAGATCAAAGAGAAATTTCCTTCAATGTCGATTAATAATTTGAAATCTGCAAAGCTCTCAAGCTTTAGTGTGGATTTTATGTCTTCTTCAAATAATAATGCCATTAAACTGGATAAAGTTAAGAATGCTGAGTTGCTGATTGTTGCGCCAGGTCTTGCTGAAAAAACAATAGCTACGGTTACCAATAATACAAGTCCGGATGCTCTTAATTTCACACCTAATGCAGATGTAGAGTTAATGGAGTATTTAAAATCAAAACAAAGCGCTGTCATTTTAAAAATGCAAGGTTCTGAAACGGCTGCTACTCAAATGAAAATCAGGATTAATGCGTCTTTCAAAATCCAGGTTGGATTGTAATCTGTACTAAATAAAACAAAAAAGATGACTTAACGGTCATCTTTTTTTATGTTGTAATCCTCATAAGGATTTTCTTGTGCAAATAGTATGTTGAGAACCATGCCAATTATTACAATTATATTAATGATGATTTGTATTATGTTGGGGATTGGTAAACCGATAAAAGGATTATAAAGAATCGTAAGAATTACAAATATTTTTACATCCAGAGAATCTCTTCTTTGAAAAGCATCATAAGTTAACCATCCAAATCCTGCAAACAATGCAAATCCGGAAATCCTGTAAAATATATAAGGCATTTTCAAAAAGCAAAGAATAAGAGTTCCTGTTAAAATTAACTTTAAAAGTTGATTCATTTTTATTGATTTATTGTAAAAATAATAAATTATTGTTTATAATTTACTAAATTAATATCATTTGAATAATCAATAAAGAATCAAAAGTTATTCGAATACCAAATTATTCTGTATAGCCAGAGATTTCAATTCGGTTTCCTGCCATTCTTTTTGAGCATCACTTTTCAAGGTAATACCGCCACCCACGAAGAGAAAAGCATAATTTTTGAAGAAGCTGGCACACCTTAAATTGACAAAATAATAAATGAAATCCTCGGTTTCCACTTTGATATAGCCAGCGTAAAATTCACGGTTAAAATGCTCTATGCTTTTGATACCCTGCGCACAAAGTTCTTTTGGAAAGCCACAAACGGCTGGCGTCGGATGAAGTTCTGAAATGATTTTATCCAGACTTTCCGGACTTATCTCTGCAGAAAAATCGGTTTTAAGATGTTTAATATTTCCGGAAATCAAATCTTTGGTTGAGGAAACTTTCAGATTGGATGAGAATTTTCTCAGGATGGATTGGATGTATTCTGTAACTGCTTTTTGTTCTTCGATTTCTTTATCAGTCCAGTGTTCATCAAGAGGTAGCGTTCCCGCAACGCTCATGGTTTCGAAGGTATTATTTTTCTTGTCGAATTTTCCTAGAATTTCAGAAAATCCGCCCATCCAGATCTCGCCATTTTTTTCGAATAAATAACAAAATGCAGAAGGGTAGCTATCACAGAATTTCAGAAAGCTTTTTGTTAATGATAATTTTTTTTCAGAATCAATATCAATATACATTAAAAGTTTTCTCCTGGAAAGAACCAGTTTTTTAAGCTCGTTTTTCTCAATGAAATCTTTTGCCTGAGATATCTTTAAAGCATAAGATTCCGGAGTTTCTTTAGCGATTTCTATAAGCTGGCTTTTAGTTTTTGGAGAAACGTTTTGGTTTTCAATGTCTTCTCTGGAAATTTCTTTGATGCTTCCTTTGAGATCCAAAACCGTTTTGGTATCGAAGCTGACGAATGAAACCAGTTTTTCCTTAGAGAATTCCAGTCTATTGAAAATGTCTGAATCGGGTAGTCTGAAAATGAGCATTGATTTGAAATAAATTAAACTTTCCCGATTGGAACAATGTTATTGGTCATTGTAGTGTGATTAATAAGGTTTCCCTTTTCATCGCGGATTTCTATCTGAGAAACATGCATCGTATTACCTTTCCGGATAAATGTTGCTGTTCCGGTTACAATGCCTTCGCGTTTTGCTCTTAGGTGGTTGCTGTTGATATTGGTACCGACAGGAACAACTTTGGAAGTGTCAATATTAATTAATGAAAGACAAGAACCCAAAGTTTCCGCCAAAACACAGCTTGCGCCACCATGAAGAATCCCGTAAGGCTGATGGACTCTGGAATTAACAGGCATTGTCGCCTTTAGAAAATCATCTGAAACATCAGTATAAATAATTTCCAAAGTCTCGCCAAGTGTATTCTTGCTGGCATTATTGAGATGATCTAATATTTCTTTCTTTTTGGCTTCGTCCATTCTGGTTTGATGTTTAAGTTCAGTTTTAGTTGAAAATTTAGGTTTGAAACTTCAAATTAATATATTTTCGGATTCCAGTTTGCGGGAACTTTTGGCTGGATATCATATTTGATAAAGTAATTCTGGATTTCTTCCATCGTTTCCTCATAGGATTGTGATGCGATTTTATCGAAAGGGATTTTATAACCCAGGTACATCGTTTTTCTTTTAAAATCTCCAGCTGCAATTACAATCGGAACTTTTGCTGCCAAAGCCATATGATAGAAGCCTTTTCTCCATTTTTCAACTCTGCTTCTTGTTCCTTCGGGTGTTATTACCAGACTGAAATCATCTTTTTTGAATTCATTGGCTACAAAATTAACCAGGTCATTTTTCTGGGAACGGTCAATCCCGATTCCGCCAATGCTTTTTACAATCCAGCCGTAAAAAGGATTTTTGGTGTGGGCATCTTTGATAATGACTTTAAGTTTTTTTCCAAGAGACCAATAGGCAAGGTTTCCAAGAAGATATTCGCTGTTGTGAGTGTGAGGAGCAACGACGAGGATGCATCTGTCAAGATTATCAACATCACCCTGAAGAACAACTTTCCATCCGATGATTTTAAGAATGGCTTTTGCAAAGAGTTTTTTCATAAAAAAAAGTATAACCATAATGGCTATACTTTACAAATTTACAAAATATGTTTATTTTTTAAGAAATATAAAAATATTCTTTGACGTCTCAAAACAGGTTGCTAACGAAATCTACGATTTTGATTGCGATTTCTAGTACTAATTGAATCATTTTTTGGTTGCTTTGTGATTAGAAGTTTATTTCTCCAACAAATTTAATAATTATTTTGTTTCTTTTTTAATTAAAGCGTTAAAATTCTATTAAATTATCAATTTATTACAGGATATACCACCGCATTTTTCAAATCCATAGGATTGTTATTCTTTGCAATGAAATTCTGTATAACTTTCGCAGCTTCTTTGAACTGTTCTTTACTGGTGATTTTTGTTCCTCCAACCTGGAAAGTTCCCGGCGGTACATCATCAAATTTTTCTCTCATTTCTTTTGTCGGGTCATTGTAGAACTGAAGCATCATTTTGTGTATATTGGCAATGGAAACCAAAACTGGTTTTTTTCCTGCAAAGCTTTCAAGAAAGTCTGATGTGTCATACGTTTTCTCCAGTTTTTGACTTTTTGCCAATTTGAAGAAAAAGTTTTCTTTACTATCATTCAATTCGAATATCAAGCCAGGCAATCCTCGGAATTTGTAAGGACCTTCGGAAATGTTGATGTCTTTGCAAAACCAAGCCGTCCAGTGTCTTCCTCCAAAATCTGTTGTCGCTTTTTGAAGTGTGTATTGTCCGGAAGTTTTGGTTTCTTTCTCCAGCTTCCA
>Ga0209960_1002692_pt1 | contig 17065 bp, 20 predicted proteins | sample ThiBiot_500_plan_2_FD_183947 | JGI IMG/M metagenome (GOLD analysis project Ga0209960, IMG submission 183947) | Wastewater bioreactor microbial communities from Cape Town, South Africa - Thiocy_expt_500_plan (SPAdes) | ecosystem: Engineered > Bioreactor > Thiocyanate-remediating >...
CAGCAACAGCAACAGCAAGCAGGTGGCTTAGCAGCAGCGATGAACAATGCATCGAAACAAGAAATTATGATGCCTGGTCATCGTCTACGAGAACGAGCCTCTGGCTTGAAAAAACCAACTGTTCAATCTCCATCAGCATTAAGTGTTAAACAATCATCCAGTAATCCGAATGAAACCGAAGCTTTCGATACAAGTGATGAATTACTCGATGATCTCGTGAAAAATGCGACATTAACAGCATCGAGAGATGCTCTTAAACAACGGAAAATAGCTCGATATGGCGCTCAAAGACGATCATGTAATTATTTTCTTATTCAATAGATAACACGTTACATTCAATTTGACTTTTCTTCGTTTTTAGTACGTCGAACACTTCATCTTGGTTTGAATGAAGAAGAACGTGCTGAAGTACTTGGTGCTGGAAATAAATAATTTGTTTATTTTCATGACTAATCTCAATAAATTTCATTTCTTGTTTTCTTTTTAATTTGCCCGATCCTGCGCCGGTGTCTTCTTGTTTCGAATTCATTGTACATGCGTTTGTTTTTAATAATTAATATTTAAATTAAAGCTGCTTATCGAGAAATTGAATCTTCATAATCATTTTTGTTTTTTCTTGTGTTTGTCTTTCAAAATAAGCAAAAAAAAACAAAAAACGAAACGTATGATCTAGACGCTTTTATCGCTAATCTGTGTTGCTGTTTTTCCTTTTCTTCTTCGTTTTTTTTTAAATTGTACAAATATGTCTTCAATTTTTTTTCTCGAAAACAAAAAAAAACGAAAAAAACATTTGATTTTACAGTCAATAAAGAATTACAATCGAATCGAACGTTTTGTAGATTATGTCGGAAGATACAAATACGAATGACGAATCCAAAAATTTGGATAATTTACTAGATGATGCTTTGACTGATTTTGATAAATCAACGCCTGTAGCAGCAGCAGCAGCGTCGTCGTCATCATCGACAACAAAAAAAGATGAAGATAAAAAACCGGCGAAAGATTCATCACAAACAGCACCACCGCCATCCGATCCATTGCAAAAAACATTCGAAGCCATGTGTTTTAATGACGAAAAATTTCTCAATGAACTCGATTCATTACCGAATATTCTTTCGAATTTTCCGTTCGGTTTAGGCGAAGAAAATGCTGAAAATGACAGTGAAAATAATATATTTAATTTATTTTCTCAATTGGGTAAACATGCTGATTTATTACAAAAAATCAAAGATGAAGATATTGAAAAAGCTCTCGAACAACTAGCTGATCAACCATCGACAACAAATCAAACGACTGCATCAGCAACAACAACAGCACCACCGCCCAATGAACCACATATCGAACAATTGAATCTATTTATGTCGAGCATTCTATCAAAAGATGTTATGCTACCTGCATGTCAAGCTGTCGACGAATCTTATGACGAATGGTTAGCTAAGAATAAAGATAATTTAACTGAAGAAGAACTTCAACGTTATACGAAGCAACATCAATGCGTAAAAGATATTTGTCAAGAATATGATAAGCCGGCTGATGATGGTCAACAAGTTCAACGTGTTCTACAAAAATTTCAACAATTACAATCATTCGGTGATCCACCGAAAGAATTAGTTTTTTTTCCTGGTTTGCCCGGTTTCGGCAGTGGAAACGAACAGAGTTTATTCGATGAAGCCTTTTCAGAAGCAGATAAAGTCGGACAAAACGAAAAGGACTGTTCGATAATGTGAGAGAAGAACAGTTTTTGCTCTTTTTTTTAAATACAAAGTTGATTTCCATAAAACTGACTAGTCGATGCTCAGTTAAAAAGCTGTTCGTTTATTTTCCAGTTGTGTTCAGTTTTCATTCTCTACATATGTATTTCAACGTTTATTTTGTGTTCTGTTTTTGAGTGCAAAAAAAAAAAAGCTCGCATATGCTCAAAAATGATTTCGATTGGCTACAATGAATATTTCCCACTGATCATAAGAATAATCTGCGACGTTTAAACCACCGATTTCTATTTCTGTTATAGGCATGCTATTTGTCAGACATATATACGCACTTCAGACAGATATAAACGACTTTCAATGCATGATAACACGTCTTGTCTCATTTAGAAAACGAACAAAGCATCAATATGCATTCTTACCATATTTATTCGACGGATGTCGAGTACCCTAATGCAATTCAAATTCTTAGTCATAGTTCGACCGAACATGCCCGTTGAATGACTTCGAGAGAAAAAAACAGAACAGAACAATGATACATTTTATTTTCGACCGGGAAATCCCTTATTTATCTATGCAAATATCAGTAGGTATGTATGCATTATATGTATATATACACGGTGTTTTTTTATCAATTTGATTCCAAAAAACAAAAGTCGATCAAAAATCTTCTTCAATAGTTTAAGTACATTATCATTCAATTAAAGGTAAATTTCAAACAAAGATGCTATAATATTTCTACTCTCTATCCTCTGACGCGCAAATTACAAATGTAAAGTTAATTTCTAATGTTTAGATGAATTCTCAAAATAGTAAAGTATCATTTTCTTGTGGTGAAATCAGTAAAAGAAGTAATTTATTATTGTTCGAAAAAAATGGTAAATCTTCTCTTTTTTTCATACGATTAGATATCAATAGTGATTCACCAACATCCATCACAGATGAATCTTATTTACGGCGTATGTAATTCTAATTTAGATTTGCAAATTTGCATTTGATTTTCCATTAGCTCCGTACGATGAAAAACGTGATCTAAATACTCCTCTTCCGCCAGATATGGATAGTCCATTAAATCATTTGAATGCTGTTGATTTACTAACAAATGGTTTAGATATTTTTAATGGAAGTGTTGAACCTACGCAGAATATTTCTCAAGAAATACCATTCAATGAAAATGAAATTAATCAAATATTTTCTCCTGCACAAAACAGTCCATCCAGTCATGAACAACTACAATTCGCTGCTGAGCCCAATGATAGTTTTCGTTTTCGTTATGAAAGTGAAATCAATCGATTAAATCAATATCAACGATATCTTCGAACTAAATCTGGCTCATCAAAATATACGCATCCAACAATAAAAGTATTCGAGAGAGAGAGAGAGAAAAAAAAGTATCTGTGTCATTGTCTTTTTCTCATAGATTCCACAAAAATGGTTAGATGTCTATCGTGGATATTACATTCAAGTTAATTTAGTTACAATGCCAATAGAAATCAACAATGTTTGCTATGTACATCCGTATAAAATTACGTCACAAGAAAATGGTATTCTAAAAAATCAAGTAAACGATACACTTTATTTTCCGATTACCTCGCTTGATCGATCGTCTGGCGAGAAAACGTGAGAAATATGAAAACTGAACATTTTCGATAGATTCTTTTGTTTGTTTTCTCATTTAGTTTTAAAATAACCTTAATAAAAAGTCTTCAAAGTGAATTACAAAATTTAACATACTTTCGACAATTCGATTCAAGTAAAATTTTGAAAAAAGACAAAAAAAGAACATTGAACAATTTCATTTTACAGATCAATATGATTGTCTATACATAAAACATAAACAACATTCAAAAGAAATTATATCGACTTATCATTTGAATAGATGTCATTTAGTATTTAAAGTTGTTGAATTCGATCAAATTCCTCCATACTCACAGGAACCAATTAATGTTTTTCATCATACTTCACTTTGGAGTCCAGCTCTCAAAGATACACATGCAGATGATCCAGGTTCATAATTCATTTACGATCAAAAATTGAATTTGTTTCCTGTTTATTTTCAGATTCATTTTCTGATGAACTCCAACAAATTCATTGTATACCACAATATGGCAGTTGGTTTGGAGGAGAGAAATGTGTTATCATCATGCCAAATTCAATCAAAAAGAAAGGTACGATTTGATTCAATTAAATAAAAGAATTGTCGATTTTAACTCTATTCGATAGAATATACAATACAATTTTCTATCGATGGATTTGGAATTATTCCAATTGATAATATCATTCCTATTTATACGCGAACTCTTCTATTTCAAATACCACAATGTCCAATTCCAGAAGGTGATCACGATCGAGATATTTCGATTGACATATTCAAAAATCAAAAACATATTCAAAATATTCCATTTACATATCTCACATGTATAGAAACGAATTCTTTTCTCTCGTTATTCAGTATGTATTTTTCGTAAAGCATTTAGAAAAGTGATTACTCACAATACACAATGTGATGGAACTTGTTTCTTGAAACATGAAGCGAATAATAAACGACAACGAACGGACAGTACCAATTTTTTAAATATGCAGTTCGATCAAATGACTATCGAAGAAGTTGACATTTTATTTTATTTTTCTACTTGATTTTCTAGCTCATGCTGTGTTTTTCTTGTTTAGAAACCAAAAACAAAGCCGTCATCTTGTAATCAATCGAATAATTCAATTGTTGAATTTCAACGATCAGTCGAAAACTATTTTACTGACTTAAAAAACGCACTAAGTGTATTTATTCGAACAAATAATCCTTCAGCATTATTCCATCGAACCAAAGGTTTAATAACACGTGAATTGACTAATTCATTACTTTTACATGAAGCAATTGCAAATGGTCAAATAGAAATTGTCCTATCGTTAATCGAACAAATTGCCGATCGACCTGCATCAAATGATCTACTCGAGGAAGTCGATGAATGTGGAGAAACACCTTTGCTTATTGCTGCAAAATTTAATCAAGGACAAGTCGTTGAATGTATATTAAAAAAACGACCAGAATATGCTAAACACAAAGATAAAAATGGAAATAATCTATTTCATCTGTTGGCAAATCTCAAAGGCGATCAAGGAGTTGAATTGATTGAAAAGATTTTATTAATTCTATCCGATGAATTATCCATTGATTTATTGAAAGGCAAAAATGAGAACGAAAAAACACCGGTAAACGTTGCTCAAATCAATGGTAATATCCTAGTGGAGAAACTATTAATTCCCACAAAGGGTCAAGAAGACTTAAAATGATAAAGTTTTTTTTTGTTTTTCTTTTATTATTATCGTTTTTCGAATAAATAAAAGAGTAACATTTGGTTGGATAGTTCCTGCCAACTTTTTCCCTGACTGTGTTTTTTTCTCACATGACTCATTGACTATATAATAAGTATTTCATAAGCAACCAACTCTTTTAAGTTATAGATTCACCTTCAGATTCTGTGCTTTTTCCTTTTTAACAAAGTAAACAAACTCATGGCCGACTTGACTGACCAAATCATTACCAACGGATTTACTAGTACGATTGATAATAACAGTGAATCAGATTTTGTAATTGAATTATGCTTTTAGACTTGGATGATATGTCGCTTTCTCCACTACCAGCGGATATTCTGGGTAATTTGTTTTAAGATGAATTTTCATTTATTCTAAATAGATCCATTTTATTTTCATTTAGAAGAACTAACTCGAAGTTCCCAATCGAATCAAAACCCAGGTATAAAGAAAACAAATTGAAAGTTTTTTTTAAATAAATATCATTCCTTTGATTAGACTTTTCGGAAAATTTACAGCCGTCTTTATCACCATTTAATAACTGTTTGTAGTCTTTTAAATTTCGTTTTTCAATATATAAAAGAAACTAAATTTATATTTAGCAAATCAAACTGATTCCAGTCAATTTTTAGAAGATATTTTCAATAGTAAATTTTGATTAAATAAAAACTATAATGGAAATAATACTATTTCTTATAGTGCCGTCAATGGTTGCTGCATCAGATAATATGAAAACAAATAATTCACAGCTAGAAATGATTGCACAACCGTCTTATGGCAAAAAACTACGTTATCGCTGTGATTATGCGAAAAATGACAATCGTTTGGGCGTTCTTAAAAACATCAATGAAAAATCCAATTATAAAGGGCCAGCGATTCGCGTAAATAGATGCAGAAATATTTGTTCACAAAGATTTCTCTTTGATTATCTAGATTCCTCAAATGTATTTACATAATTCTGGAGAATATTTTGTTCGTGTTACACTTATTACTGTTAAACATAACACAACCGATCGACATTATATTCATCCATATGAGCTCGAGGATCCCGTTCATACGCAATTCAATCAACGGGACATAAATTCAGTTTATTTTCCAATAGAAAATGAAGACTGTCAAACGGGAATTAAATGGTAAAAAAGAAGAAAATTATGAAATTACTTGAATTTTTAATTTTGATTGAATTTAGTTTTTCAACTTTAAGAATCGTTAAGAGTAACGCATCGGAAGTAAAAGCATACGGCAATTTTCATGCCTATGATGGTGGACGTAAGTCATTTTTCAAATTCATACATTCGTTTTAGTTAATTTTTTCATAATATTTAGATTTAACATCAAATTTATCCATTCCTCAATTGAAGAATCACAAGGAGACCGTCATTGAATTTAAACTTGATCAAACTATATTAGCATTTACTATTGTCAGACAATATGTTAACAATAATGACATACGAACCGATGTGTATACTGAATCAACAATATTCTCACACATAATGATAGAAGGTGAAGCAAAAGGAAAAGAGAGTGAAACTGAACAAAATACACAGTTAATCGATGGTGAATCTGTTACAAGTGCACCACCACCACTTTGCCGAGTTTATAAATATGCACCTCGATACGGTTTTGATACAAGCGAAGAAGATATGGTCATTTTTCTGACGAATAAACTCGAACCAAAAAAATATGGAGGTTGGATAAATTATTTTTCTTTATTTGCTTGCAAATTTCTCTATTTTTCGTCATTATTAGATCTACAAATATCATTTGAATGTGATACTGCCAATGGTCGATGGGTATATTCTCTTCCTAAAGATAAAATTGAAATAAAAGATCGAATGGTTTCGATCAAAACACCGATATTTTCCGATTCAATTGAAGGAATTCAATCTGTTGATATTAATCTCAAACAACAGAGTCGACCGATTGAAACAATTAAATACTTCTATCTTTCAACAAGTAATTTCTTCAATCAATAACTATACTTTTTCTTAACATGTTTCATACTTTTATTTCAAGATAATTCATGTTTCAAATGTCTATTGAATGAACTGCCTGATCTACCTCAACCAATACAAAATACTCCAATTAAACGATCGTTGGATACAGAATATCAGCTCGATGTTCCACATTCTGTTGAAACACCATCTCCAAATCCATCTGCAGACAATTTCTCAGACATACTTGTGAAATGTATTAGCGCTGTATTTATCAATAATGATTTCGATGATTTCTATCGTCTTTGTCGAGGACAATTACGAGAAAAACCTGAATTACTTCATACAGCAATTGAAAATAACAATATCGATGTACTGATCAAATCTATTCCATTATCGTTAAATAGTATTCTTAGACTGAAAAATTCCAATGGAGAAACAGCATTACTACATGCCATACGACTCAATCGAATTGAAATTGTTCAAGCAATACTCAACAAATCAAAATCCGAACCACTCATTAATGATGTTGACAGTGAAGAAAATAATATTTTTCATTTGATCGCATTACATTCCAAATCATTAGAAATTTTTAACTTATTAATCAGATATTTCGAACAAAACAAAATATCAATTCAAAATACATTCGACCGTCCCAATAAAGATCAATTCACACCTCTACAATTAACTGTTTTGAAAAATAATCAAATTATCATGAAATTGTATTTAAAACACTTTCGTCGAGATATTTGTCGAACAAAAGATTTAACAGGTGACAATCTTGTTCATCTAGCAGTTCGATACGGTGATTTAGATATGATTAAATATCTAGTTGAAAATGAAGATTTTAATCAACTAGCCAATCAATCCAATTTCAAATCAACACCAAAACAATTGGCACAATTGTTAAAACGCGACGATATCGTCGAATACTTTGAGGAAAAGTATCCTGAACCAATTGTTAAAGATACAGACAATAGTTCCGACGACGACAATCATTAAAATATTTGCTTATTTTGATTTCTTTTTTTATCTTGATTGTATATTGTAATTGACTTAATCAATATAAAATCATGTAATCGATTTCTACTCAAACCTATTTGACTTTGTTGGTTATACAAACTCTACCAATATTTTCCATTCTTATCTGTCCCATAGATGAATAAAAGAATGGGAATATCCAGATTCCCTTCCGTTTTCTTTCTTGTACTTTTCGACGTGGGAATACTATCGTTCTTAATCTTCCCCTGTATGCATATATATATATATATATAAGCATGATGACATTGAGATCATGTAAATTTTTGATATTCACAGATCAAAATGGATTATTCGTGTTCATCATTGAATACACAAACTATGGAAGAATTACTAGGTATTATATCAACACTTCAGTTAGGTCTGCTTCATATTCAATTATTTCGATTTTTATTTATTCATCTTTCTTAGATGATCATTCTACGATTAATAATACTTTACTTCAAATAGAACCTCGAATTAGAAATGAACGACTTCATATCATAGCACAACCGAAGGCATCATATGATTCTGACCAAAATAGTTACCACATTCTTGCTAATGATCAGTCGAATCAATACAAATATCCAACTATTCGAGTAGATACTATTGATTTTCGAATAAATTATCAAGTAATCAATTTATTTAAGATTCCATATTGGCTTGAACAAGATAGTAAACTCTACATTCGAGTAACGTTAGTGACTGTCATTAATGATCGAATGCCTTATCATTATATTCATCCTTATCGTATCGACACAATCGATGAAAATGTACTTGTCGATAGAGAAAATAATTCAATTTACTTTCATCTTGAATCAAACGATTATAAACAACGAGAAAAAAGGTTGATATAATACATTTCTTTTCGACATGAATCGATTTTAAAATCAATTCTAGTTTTCAAATTTCTATTACAAAGAAAATCGATCATGAAAAATCATTACGTTTATTCGATCATGGTAAATGAAAACCCACTCATTTCATAGAAATCTCTCTATTTTTTTTTTGTAAAGATGCAATCTATTATGAAAACATTGCCGCTCAAATCTGTCAACAATTAAAAGATAACTCTACTTCTCATCAATTCTATCAATCTCAACTTGTATTTACTCTTGCTTATCAAAACAGTCAAACGCGTTTTCCGTCCCTATTATTTTATACTACAGTTAAATCTCAAGTTATCTTAGAACAAAATATTAATTCTGTTTTTCCATCAAATGAATTGATACGATGCATTCCTCGGCAAAGCCGATGGCATGGAGGCGAACAGATGATCATCAATTTTCCCGATGACATACAACAAAAAAGTTGATCTTACATTGATTAACAAATCTTTTTCTATTATTTCTTCGTAGGATACACAATCTATTTCGATTTCGGACAATATGGTTTGACAATGATCGATCATATCGAACTATTCGATCAAAAAACAATTCTATTTCAAATACCTCCATGTTTGTATCGATCAACGGACAATGAACACGTCAAAGTTTGGATTCACATTCAAGAAAACAATGTTCTATTTCGAACAATTGACTTCTCCTATTTCGCACGTATGTTCTTCGATAAGATTTTATAAGAAAGAAAAAAAAAACAATCGCATTGTGATTTATTTTAGTCAGTAAATGTACGAAGAAAACACTTGAAAATACATCGAAATTTGGTAGATATACATACTCATTTCTCTTGGCATGTTTATTTTATTTTTTTCGTCTAGAAACTCAAACGCAATTGGATCAATATTTTACTAAACTAACTGATTCTATTGAAACATATATTCGTATGAATGATCCATCGAAACTATTTCGTCGTACTCGAATTCTTCTTCTACAGAAAACAATCAATCCGACTGTGCTACACGAATCTATCGAGAATGGTCATGGACGATTAGTATTTATATTTATCGAACAAATCATCGATATACCTTCGGCAAATCGTTTGCTCGAAGCGAGAAATATGAATGGTGAAACAGTGCTACTTGTTGCAGGCCGATTTTGTGAATGGCGAATCGTGGAATTTATCTTAAAAAAACGGCCAAATTATATTTCTCAAATGAATAAACAAGGACAAACGATTGTGACTATACTCGCTAATTACATTGCTAAACAAAAAGCGAAAATAGGAAATAATACTGAGAAAACAAACAGATGTAAGCTTATTTAACGAAAATAAATTATTCATCAACCAATAAAACGTAAAAAAAACTACTTATAAGAAAAACAAAACTAAGGATGTTTACAATATCGAGCGAATTTGAATATATATTCGGTATTGATACGAGTATTATCTAGGTATGGGAAGCGTCCCATTCGGTTGCTGCACAACTGTTTTGCAATAATGAGTAAGAAAACGGTATGATATTTATGAAAGATCGACAGAGTCATCGTAAAATTCCACGTACAGATAAAGAAAACCGATTTTGTTTTTTCTTATCTTCATAACTTTTATCCGATAGTGAAATTCGATCGGCTTAAATTTAATTTTCTTATTTATTTTATATGACATTGGAGAAACAAATTGTCCAAACTATACTTTTTTTACGCAAAGATAATCGATGTTGTTTATCACAGACGTCTATAGGTTGATTTTGATGGGAGAATCCCAAGCCGAGGGACAAACAGCTAAGTTGTTTTTCTCTTTCCTTCGATGCCGAGACAAATTCCTACACGTCATCGGCTTTTTTTTTGTTATTTTACGCACGCATTTCTCTTACGACGCTATATATATACGTATATAGAGCTGTATGTTTACGTAGACACAACATCACAAATAAAAGATTAACAAGCAATACAATGGGCGATTACTTGGACCTAGGCATGATTGTTTTTTTTTCAATAAAAATAACTTACTATTGAATTCTTTTACATAAAAGATGATATTGCAATTTCACCAGAACTCGAACAATGTATTAACACGTATATTGGTAAGTATTTATGTTTCTCTTGACAACAAAGACTAGAATTAATTTATTTATTTAGAAAATTGTGACCCAAAAGCACTGAGTAAATATCAGAAAAATTATTCGATTTATTTTCTTTTTCCAAGTGAATATTTTTTAGTTCCGAGTTTTAATGTCAATATAACAACATATTTACCACTCTCACCTGGCAGCAATTCAAGTGAATTGTCACTACCGTTATCACCAAGTGATGAGATTTTCCAACTAGTTGAAATCCCAGATAGTACGATTTATGATGAAAATTCATCTCCTCTTCAACAAACTATCGATCATCAATATAAACCATCAGCATTATTGTCACCATTGAGTAATGATTCAAGTCAACAGAATGACAATGAATTGAAAATGATCATTCAACCACGTCGTTTCGATCGTGGACGATATCGTTGTGAAACTAATCGAGAAATCAACGCAAGTGGATTACCATGGCGTCTCATTCAAGGTGACTCAGGAAATGATCAATCACCTTCGTATCCTACTATTCGAGTATATTGCTTCTTCTTATTTTTTTTATTTACTCTAGTCGAAATAATCAATACATTTTTAGATTCCATCCTATTTTCAAAATTTCTCTCAAATGTATATTCGAGTAACATTAGTTACTGTAACCAGTGATGAGGTACCTGATCATTATATTCATCCTTATCCGATTGATACACCAGATTCAAATGCTTTACAAGATCGTTCGATGAATACAATATATTTTCCGATATATGAAAACGATTTTCGAAACGAAGAGAAAAGGTTCATATTCAATTTCATATTGTTCTTATTTAAAAATAAAATTTTCTCTATATGATAGTTTTCGAATTCGTAAGATCAAATTAACATGTGCTAACCTGGAAAAATATGGTCCATTACGTTTATTTGATCTAAGTAAATAATCCTCATTATTTACAAATGATTCGTTTTATTTATTGTTATATATATAAGCTCCAAATGCGTCGGAAAAACCTCAATCTACAGGAACAACACTGAAACCGAGACAACTCATTAAAAAGTACAGATTAGCTGAATCGTTATTTTATTTTACTCTAGCACAACGAACGAGTCCTCGTGATTTTGAAGTCTTTTCTGAAACATCGATTAAATCCGAACCCATGTCCGAAGACAGTAAATAATTTCGAATTTATTGTAAGAAAATTAATAATTATCTCGTAGAACAAAAAAATAAACAAGCGAACGAAAAATCTAAGCAACACACAGATTCACCAACAGTATATGCATGTCAATGTATTCCAAATCATGGAATGTGGGAAGGTGGAGAAACTGTTGTTATTATCCTATCAGAATCAGTTGATACAGGTATGTTTGAATTTTTCATTTCGGTTTCGTGTTTGTGAACTAGCTTTGAATTGGTTTAGTACCAACAATCGTCTTTGATTTTGGTTCATTCAACTTAATTTCAGCGACGAATATTACACTTTCGGGACCAACAACAATTCTTTGCAAAACTCCATCATGTCCGTATTCAATTGAAACTCAACGGATCAAGGCAAAAATTCATATTCAACATGAAGAAATACTTCATTCGCCAATAGATTTTGAATATATTGCATGTATGTACAATTTTCATGCATAGATTCGTATTTATGTTAACAAATACGATCTATTTAGTACTTGGAAAAATCGTTTTAAAACGTTCGCTTGATAATAAAGATGAATCAGCCAAGAAACGTATACCAGAAGCATATCTTAATTCTGCAGAAACGGACAGTGCTGATAGTCTTGTTAATGGAATAAGTCAATTAACTATTCAACAAGTTTGTGTTTTATTTTTTTTGTTCGAATTCCATTTTTTTCTCTAAATTCGATTCGTTTTAGCAACCAACTCGACCAGCATCAAAAGGTAAATTATATTGAAAACAAAAATGTATCAATCGATTTTAATTTAGATGATGATATTAATTTGAAAAAATATCTCACTCAATTGAAACAAGCACTTAATACTTTCATTCGAACGGATAATTCTTCGCAATTATTTCGTCGAACAAGAGTGTTAATCATAAGTGAACTAACCAATTCATTACTCTTACATGAAGCAATTGCAAATGGTGGAACAAAAACTGTCATGTCTCTAATCGAACAAATTCTTGATCTACCTGCATCAAACGTTTTATTCGAAGAAGTCAATGAATATGGAGAAACACCTTTGCTTATTGCTGCAAAATTTAATCAACGACAAGTCGTTGAATGTATATTAAAAAAACGACCAGAATATGCTAAACAAAAAGATAAGAATGGAAATAATCTATTTCATTTATTGGCAAATCTCAAAGGCGATCAAGGAGTTGAATTGATTGAGAAGATTTTATTAATTCTATCCGATGATATAAGTATAAAATTATTCAAAGAAAAAAATCGTCAAAATCAAACACCAATGGATATAGCGAAATCATCGAATAATACATCGGTTTTATCACTTTTATCATTTTAACATGCACTTTATCGTATTGAAACATGTCGTTCAATCGAGATTTATTCTCTTCTTTATTTTATTTAAAGAAAAAGGTTTCTTCATTTCGTTTTGCTATGTCTGTGTGCCAATGATAAATTTATTCAATATAAGCAATAACATAAACCTGTGTTCTTTCGCTGAAATATTAATGTCAGGTGAAAAGACCCAGAGTGGGACATATTGTCGTAAATAAGACCTAGATACTCGTCTCGCTTTTTCGACGAAAAAGCAAATATATCGAAAATATATGTACGTGCTGTATGTATCTTTAGTTTCATCTTTTATTCTCAACCAATCGTACATTTTTTTTCGATTGGGTAAGAATAGATAGAAAATGGATGAGTTGTTCTTGAGTTTGAACTCAATCCATTATTATTATTATTATTATTACTATAACGTATGAAAGTTTTTATCAATAAAAAAATAAAGCTAATTTTTAAACGAAATTGCGAGTAAAAGAGAATATTTACAAGCTATTCGAAGTCAAAGACGAACTGATCGGACAAATAAAATCATCTTTTGTGTCTATATCTAATCATTCATAAATATACCATACATTATTACGAGTACTTAATTGCATTGCACTACCACTCAAATAACTTTACCTGTACGACTATACTTGATAAATTAAACATATTCGATCGTTTGAATGACTAGCAAAATGATCATCATGTTTAAATGATGCAGTCTAGAATATGTCTACGTCAGAATGTCTTCATTTGAAAATAACTGATTTTATTAATAATATCGACAGACGAATTACACTCGAAAAAATGCATGAACGTATAAATTTGCCGAGAAACTTTATTGGTTCTGCATGAATAATCATGCTTCAGATGTATATATAGCCGAACAGATACAGTGATTTTAAATCATTTTCATCTGTGTTTTTTTTTGTTCGTACAGCAAATGTCAATAATAGATAATACTGAAATCCTTGAAGGTATGTACGAATAGAAAGCAATGTATCGTAAACTCCTCCCCCATAGTAAAAGTCTCTGGAGGCTTCAGCAAAAACTTTTTGGCAGATTTTTAAAAAAATTTGAGATTTTCATGGTTTTCTCACATATTTTCGGCGTCAGTTTCAGGTTTTTAGTACATTTCGACAAAATTCAGCTTATTTTTTACCCGAAAACCAAAAATTTTTGGTAATTTAGACCCAGAAACTCGGAAAAATCCCAAAAAAAATTCTATTTTTTTAAATCCAGGGGGCGGGGGGTTAATACAATCTAAGGTCATCATCTATTGAGTTCGAATTTTAAAAAAAAATCATTTAGATTGGAAAAACAAGGAAGCAGAAATCCTTAATATATCTGATCAATACTTTCAACGTCTAATGCAATTTGATGATACTGCTAGTTCGACATTTATTCACCAATACTCTATCGACGATTCACCAGATTTCATAAGCACTAATTCAGATACATTATCATCAAATCACGGTATGTAATTCTTTCGAAAAATCATTTAATTCCTATTTCTTATATAATAGACTCTATGAATGATAACGTGTTCAATGAGTTTTTGAACAAAGGTAAGTTATTATCACATAAATTTTATCAGTAATTAGTAGAATTTTTTCTTTTAGAGTATCATCAAGTACAAGACGAACTTGCATTACATTTAACGGTTCAAGGTATGTACGAGACAATTTATTCAGCAAAATAAGTAATCCTATATTTGATGATTTTAGATTCATATTCTGCTCCAAAACAGCCCATATTTTCCAATGTCATACCATCAGAAGCGCTCAGTATTGTTCAACAACCGTGTCAAAAAGCAAAATTACGTTATCGATCTGAATATATCAATGAACCGCGTCGATTAGACTGTCTGAGACATGTCGTTCAAACAACGCATCTAGAAGGACCGGCTATATCTGTATGAATTCATTTGATTCAATTAGCTTTTCAAAACATTCGTCTTTATTAGATTCCAGACTGTTATTGTCATTCATCTGATCGATATTACATTCGTGTGTCACTTGTCACAGTGAAAAATCCGAAAACAAATCTTCGTTATCATCATCCGTACGAACTTGAACATGTGAAAGATGGAGCATGGAATGATCGAGAGAACAATTCAGTTTTGCTTCGTATCGATTCCAAAGATTCGATTAAAAAGTAAATAAACTTAAATGGCAATCGTTTTTGGTACAATATGTTTTACTTTTAGCTTTCCGTTTTTACGTATCGTGAAAAATAAACTCAATAAAATGCAAAAAAATGGAAATTTACGAGTGTTTGATTGTGATGATCGTTCGTATTCGAATTAATTTCATTTGATAATTTCTTGAATTTTTCTGATTCGTAGAAGAAGAATCATCGTCGTTCAACTTTGCTAGAACAAATGCTACAAATCCAGATTTCGATTTCTTCAAAGAATATTCTCTCAATAAATATCAATTAGCATTTACTATTGCAGAAAAAATATTCGATAATGACAATTCAACCATGAAATTCTATACAAATACGACGATCTATTCAGATGAAATGATTGAGAAAATAATAAAACGATCGAACTCTCATACATCTGAAAAAAAGATACCGTTAACAACCAACAAGTATGTCTCTGAATATGCACCTGAATATGGATCTCATAAAGGTGGTAATAAAATAATAGCTGTTCTTCGCAAAAAAATGGCATTGAGCAAACATTCAAGTAAGACAGTTGTAAAATGATTGGATTTGATTTCATGCAAACTTTTTTTTTACGTTGATTAGAGTTAACTGTTGAAATTCAAAGTAATGTCAACGATGTCTCCTGTAAACTTCTGATCAAACAAGTGAATATCAAACCTTATGTATTATCATTTCAAATACCATCATTTCCATATCCAATTGTTCAGCCAACAAAAGTCAACATTATTCTAAAAGAAAACAAACGTATTTTAGATCGATTAAAATACACATATCTTCCATTTGACGTTTAAAATACCAATGTTTTATTCGTATCATGCTTTCATAAAATATTTCGCTTGTAATATGCTTTTTTGGTTTAGAATAGACGATAAAATCGATGTCAAAATAATGTTATATATTCAACTTGACCTTCCGTTTCTCGCAAAAATTCAAAATACTAATTACCAATGAAGCAAATATTTTTTTATCATTTCTAATGTCGTGGAGTATGTCTTGTTCTTGTCTGGGCGATAGGTAATATAGTTGTATGCATAGGCGTAAATAGAGAGAACTGTTTTCTTATGCAAATATGCCCTTGAAAATGCATAAACTTTTCACATTAATAACCGTAACTGTATGCACAGCAACAAAACCTAGCCGATATTGGTATTCTTCATTTGTTTTTTTCCTTTTTTTGGTTAATGAATACGTTTGCACATAAATTACTTGATAAGTATACCGTTACATAAACAAGCGGAGGCGAACATCGATATTTTAATGCAGAGGGACTCTTTCACACAAATTTAAACATGTGAGACACAGGTGAATTGATCTTCAGGGTAGTTATCTACTTGCATGCGTAGGTGATGTCTCGATTGTATATAACGCGTGGTACTCTACGACATATATAAGCCATACGAATTCTGTCTGGTTTTGCATATTCATTTGACATATTTCCATACATATAAAACGGTCGAGATGGGCGATCGATACATCAATGATTTACTCGATGGTACGTAGAAGCATAGATGAATAAAACATTTCTCTCTCATTGTATT
>Ga0209960_1002693_pt1 | contig 17063 bp, 16 predicted proteins | sample ThiBiot_500_plan_2_FD_183947 | JGI IMG/M metagenome (GOLD analysis project Ga0209960, IMG submission 183947) | Wastewater bioreactor microbial communities from Cape Town, South Africa - Thiocy_expt_500_plan (SPAdes) | ecosystem: Engineered > Bioreactor > Thiocyanate-remediating >...
CAAAAAAAAAAAAAAAAAAGAAAAAAGAAAAACGAACCTTGATTTAAGCAAACAAAATTAGAGTTGATATACAGGTCATTTTTATGAACTTGATTCAAAAAGTTCAACAAGTTGCTCAAATACTTTTTCTGCTCTGTTTTTTGTCTGGAAATCTACTTGAAATACAACATTTGAACGTGATGTTGATTGAGATCTTACACAAGTTTGAAGTTTTGAAAATTTATCCATTAATTCGATGATTTGAGTTTCATTTTGATTAGGAATTTCATCTGGATCAATTTCAACTCGAAATTCTGAATTTCCTCCTTGACTTAAAGAGATAGCATCATTAAAAACTTTAAGTTGAAAGAATTCCATTTCATTATCTTTTTTTAAAAAAATTAAATTGTTTTATTTAACTTCAGAAAAAAAAGAAAAAAAAAAAAACAACCTGAATTTGGTTGAGAAGGAATTGAAACTTTAATTGTCATTCCATCTTTTAAATCTTTAATATCATCAAAAACTATTAACTTTCCATTTTCTTTATAATGTAAAACAAATTCAATATTTTCTTGGAGTTTAAGTTTTGATTTAATTGCTTTCTCTACTTCTGAAAGTGTTTGAGCATTTGTCCTCAATTTGAAAGTATTGTCATTATATTCAATTTCATATGATGATTCTATTTCTTCAACTTTTCTGTTTTGATCTTTTATTTTTTATTATTTTGAGGAATTTTAGTATTAAATTTGATAAGAAGAAAAAAATTACTTGGTATTGGAACATTTCTTATTGCAAGTTCTCTATTTGAAATTTTTATTTGAGCAAAAATTGTGTCGAGTTCTTTACAAGCAGAACAATTACATCCTACAAATAAATTTAAATTTGAATTTGAATTGAAAATAAAGATAGTGAGAGAGAGATGAAAGAAATTACCATTTGTTGGTCCACAAAAACCATCACATTGTAAGCATCTATAATCTCCTTTCTTTCCACAATAAAAGCGAATACCTTTAATATGTCCTGTTGTTACAATCATTCTTGTTGCAAGATCTCCTTTTGAATTTCTTGCTTGAAGAAAAACATTATCAAGTTCTTGACAAGAAGAACAATTACATCCTACAATTCAAGAATAACAAAATTTTTTTTTTTGTTTAAAAAAACATAAAAAGAAAATAATTCTAATTTAGAACTTAAACCATTTGTAGGTCCACAAACACCATCACAAGAACGACATACATAATCTCCTTTCTTTCCACAATAAAATCGAGGACCATTTCCATGCCATATATCAGTCTTTCTTACAGCAGCATCACCTTTTGAATTGGTTGCATAAGCAAAAGTGGCATCAAGTTCTCGACAAGATAAACAATTACATCCTATTATAAATTATTTATGTTTATGTTCGAACTTCAATAAAGAATTAAGAATCATAAAAAAGAATTATGAAAAGTATAAGAAATGAAACATACCATTAGTAGGTCCACAAACACCATCACAAGAATAACATGAATAGCCTCCTTTCCTTCCACAATAAAAACGAAGCCCTGCACCATGTCCTGATGCTACATTTCTTCTTGTTGCAATGTCTCCATTTGAGTTACGAGTTTGAATCAAGCTCATTATAAAGTTAAGGTCTTGGTGCGCTTCTTTCTTATTGAATTGCTATGGTCAATCAATGTTTGTATTTGATTATTTGATGACGGCTTTGTCTAAATATATTTACTACTGATTCCTCCAAAATTTTAACTATTAACTTAATACCTTATTGATTGCAATTAGAAGCTCTGTCATAAATTTTGTTAAACCATAATCCAACTTCTTCTTCAGAAATAATTCATAACACTGTAGTTGTAAATTAGAAATGATATTGATTCACTTAAGATTTTTTTAAAACAAGATTTTTAAAGGATGTCACTTTTCCACCTTATTGATAGTAAATCATTTGTAAAATGAGGAAAAGTGAATTTCAATTTGTTGAAACCAAAAACTCATCAATGAATGAATGTCATAAGAACTTTACCAATATCTATAATCTTGTAATATAAAGACTTGAAATGTTTCAGAATCTATTAGTTATTCAATCATTACACTACAAGACTTTAGATTCAAATTGCTTGTCAAATTTGAGATTATAACGAACTTATTAATAAGAACCATGAAATCATTAAATGTAAGAAGTTTGATTGATGCTATTGCTATTGAAGATCTGAAGACCAAAGGTATCTTGTTTATGATTCCAATTTATTTTATATCGCTATTTGGTTATTTTATTTTCGTTCATTAATTCAATATAGATTTCTTATTGACTAATAGATTGATTCATACTATTTATTGCACTGATATATTATAATTCATTAGACGAAGATATAATTAGATGCAAAAGTTAAGATGGCGTTAATAGTGCAAGATTTTAAGAGATTGGACCAAGTCATTCTTAATTAAAGCTTAAGCGATCATATCAAAGAGAATTCAGGATGTAGGACTCCTAATTATTCTAATGTCTCTGTTTATTTCTTTGCTTGAAAGAACAAAGCAAACAAAGACTTGAAAGAACAAAGCCAAAGAAATCAAAGTAAGTTCGTGGAAATGGAGGAACAACAACTTCTTGATGCTTGTCGAGATGGAAAAGTTGATGAAGTCAAACAATTGTTAAATACTTCAAATATTGACCTTAATTGCCAGGATCAAGAAAATGATGACCGAACACCTTTGGATTATGCTTGTAGAAATGATCATATTGAAATTGTGAAATTATTATTAAATGATCAAAGAGTTGATACCAATAAACCAAATAAGAATGGATCAACACCTTTTTATGTTGCTTGTTATCAAGGATATATTGATATTGTGAAATTATTATTAAATGATCAAAGAGTTGATATCAATAAACCAAAAAATGATCGTTGGACACCTTTCAATGTTGCTTGTTATCAAGGACATATTGATATTGTGAAATTATTATTAAATGATAAGAGAGTTGATGTGAATAAAGCAGCAAATAATGGTGCAACACCTTTTTATGTTTCTTGTCAACAAGGACACATTGAAATTGTGAAATTATTATTAAATGATCAAAGAGTTGATATCAATCAAGCAAATAAGAATGACGCAACACCTTTTTATATTGCTTGTCAAGAAGGACATATTGAAATTGTGAAATTATTATTAAGTGATCAAAGAGTTGATGTGAATCAAGCAGAAAATGAATTTGCAAAAACACCTTTCTATATTACTTGTCAAGAAGGACATATTGAAATAGTGAAATTATTATTAAATGACGAAAGAATTGATGTCAATAAAGCAAACAAAAACGAAGAAACACCTTTTTATATTGCTTGTGAAAAAGGACATATTGAAATTGTGAAATTGTTATTAAATGATAAAAGAGTTGATATCAATAAAGCAAAGAATGATGGTAAAACACCATTTTTGGTTGCATGTTATAAAGGACATATCGAAATTGTGAAATTATTGTTAAGTAATGAAAGGGTTGATATCAATAAAGCAAGTAATGATGGTTTTACACCTTTTGCTTCTTGTTATGGAGGACATATCGAAATTGTGAAATTATTGTTAAGTAATGAAAGGGTTGATATTAATAAAGCAGATAATGATGGCGTAACACCTTTTTGGATTGCTTGTTTTTCTGGACATATTGATATTGTACTTTTATTCTTAGAAACTTCAAGAGGTGATTTTTTTACTTTTTGTTCTTTCAATTAAAATCATTTGACCAATTAGAAAAAAAAAAGTTAACAAAGAAGTCAAAGTCAAATTGAATGAAAGCGGACAATCTACACTTGTAAAGGCACAAGGAATCTTTGAAGGTGAGTTTATTTTCTTCTTTTATTTTCTTCTTCTTTTTCTTTTCCGTTTTTTTTCTTTCTTTCCATTTTATCTTGTTCATAAAATTTAGAAGAGTTTTCTTTTTTTTCAATTTTTGGTTGTAAAGTTCTTTTTTTTTCCAACAAAAAAAAAAAAAATAGCAAATAAAACCCGAAGAAATCAAAGATTAATTAGTACATCAAAAATTCAAGAGATTACAAAAGAAGCAGAAGATTTTTCAACATTCCAAATCCATTTCCTTCCATTTCAAAATCTTTTCGAACTTGAAAAAATACCAAAACATGAAGATTGCAAAGATAAACTAATCAATTTTACATTTGAACAAATGAAAGAAACAACTGATAAACTTGTATTTATTTCCCATCGTTGGTTATCTCAAGATCATCCTGATCCTAATTCTCTTCAACTTAATGCTATCAAAGATTCTTTTAAATCTGTTTGGATTTTATTATTTTTTATTATCCATTTTGTTATTGTTTTTTATTTATTTTCTTCTTTATTTTCTTTGATGGCAATGAAATTTACTTTTTTTATTTTTTCAAAAAAATTGATATAGGACCCAATTCAACATCGAATTCTAATTTGGTATGATTATTTTTCAATGCCACAACATTCTGATGGTGATTCAAAACAAAAAAGGTTTTTTATTCATTTTTCACCAAAATTTTGTTTTACAAATATTGATTCAAAAAATAAAAAAATGATAATTAGAATATTAACAATTCACAAATTGAATCAGATAGTTACATTTTCAGATTCATTTTTAGTTTTACTAACAGATGATTATTTTCATAGATGTTGGTGTTTTTATGAATGGTCAGCTGCTATTTTTACTGGTCAACAAATTCAATTTTATCCAAACAAGTTTCAAACATCAGAAGAATCATTATCATTTCTTTCTGAATTGATGAGTTCTTTTCATGATGAGAATAATAATGGAAAACCTTCAAAAGATCAATTTATTCAAAAATTTATTGCATTTTATGAAAGTGATAAAAACCTTGTTTGGGATAATTTGATGAAAGTTTATGATGAAGAAACAGTTATTAGATATCAAAAGAAATTGGATACAACTCAAGTTAGAGATTGGTCAATTGATGAAGTTTGTTCTTGGTTAATATCTATCCAATTTTACCAATATCAAGATATATTCAAAAAAAATCAAATTAATGGAGCATCTTTATTTGATCTTTATTTTGAACACCAAAATCTTTTTCAAAATGATGAGGATTATCAGTTGGTACTTTCTCTTTTCTTTTTTTTCTTTTTTATTCCAAAAGCAATAATTGATCATTGAGAAAAAAAAAAAATAGTTTTTAAAGAAATTGGAAATATTAATTCCAATAGAAATATGGAATGAAACTGATTTTTCATTATGGATTAAATCACAAAAATGGAATGAAAATGAAATCATAAAAGAATGTTGTCAAATTATTGAAAATTTAAAACTTTTTCCAAAAGTGATATTAAAAGAAAAAAAAATAGAAAGAAAGAATTTGAAAGAATTTTTAATTTCAGAGATACTTGGAAATGTTCTTATTTGGAAATGTAAAAATGGATCAATTGATAATTTTTCATGGTATTTGGATGGGCCTTTCAAAGATATTATCAATTTAAATTTTGGAAATGAAACACCTTTTTATATTGCTTGCGATGAGGGACATATTGAAATAGTGAAATTATTATTAAATGATGAAAGAGTTGATATTAATAAAGCAAATGATGGTTGGACACCTTTTTATGTTGCTTGTAGAAATGGACAGATTGAAATTGTAAAATTATTATTAAATGAGAAAAGAGTTGACATCAATAAAGCAACGAATGATGGTTATACACCTTTTTATTTTGCTTGTGGAAAAGGTCATATTGAAATTGTAAAATTATTATTAAATGATCAAAGAGTTGATATCAATCAAGGAAATAATAATGGTTTTACACCTTTTTATAAGGCTTGTAAAGAAGGACATATTGATATTGTAAAATTATTATTAAATAATGAAAGGGTTGATATGAACAAAGCAACAAATGATCGTTGGACACCTTTTTATATTGTTTGCCAAGAAGGTCATATTGAAATTGTGAAATTATTATTAAATGATGAAAGGGTTGATATCAACAAAGCAAAAAATGATGGTGTAACACCTTTTTTTATTGCTTGTCAAAAAGGATATATTGATATTGTGAAATTATTATTAAATGGTCAAAGAGTTTTTATTCATCAGACAGATAATTATGGTACAACACCTTTTTATATTGCTTGTGGAAAAGGTCATATTGAAATTGTGAAATTATTATTAAATGATCAAAGAGTTGATATCAATAAACCAAATACGAATGATGAAACACCTTTTTTTATTGCTTGTCAATTTGGACAAATTGAAATAGTGAAATTATTATTAAATGATCAAAGAGTTGATATCAATCAAGCATTAAATGATGGAGCAACACCTTTTTATGTTGCTTGTCAATTTGGGCTTATTGAAATTGTGAGATTATTATTAAATGATATGAAAGTTGATATCAACAAAGCAAATAACAAAAATGGTGCAACACCTTTTTGGATTGCTTGTTTTGATGGACAAATTGAAATCGTGAAACTATTATTAAATGATGAAAGAATTGATATGAATCAAGCATTAAATGATGGAGCAATATCTTTTTATATTGCTTGCCAAAAAGGACATATTGAAATTGTGAAAATATTATTAAATGATCAAAGAGTTGATATTAATAAAGCAAGTAATGACGGATGGACACCTTTTTTTATTGCTTGTTTAAAAGAACATATTGAAATTGTGAAATTATTATTAAATGATAAAAGAGTTGATATCAATAAAGCAGAAAACAAATTTGGGAGAACACCATTTTATATTGCATGTCAAAATGGACATATTGAAATTGTGAAATTATTATTAAACGATCAAAGAATTAACATCAATAAAGCAGATGAAGATGGAGCAACATCTTTTTATATTGCTTGTGCAATAGGACATATTGAAATTGTGAAATTATTATTAGAAAATGAAAGAGTTGATATTAATCAAATCCACACTTCTGGAATGGATGCACTTTGGATTTCTGCATCAAATGGACATTTAGATATTGTGGAGTACTTATTAAATTCTGGAAAAAAATTAAATTTGAAATCAAAATGGGATGTTGATACTCCAGATAATCAAGCAAATCACAAAACAGTTATTGAACAAGTCAAATATCAAATTAGCTCTGAAAAAGTCGAATTTTCATGGGAAACAGATGAGACATTACAAAAAGTTATTGAAAATGGACCTTCAATTCTTGAATTATTAGAGCAATATATTCAAAAAGAAACTTCTGAGGAATTGATTGAAGAGAATGAAAAGAATGAAGAGAAAGAAGAGAAAGAACAAATTGAAGTTCTCAAACATGACGATCATAATGACATTGAAAATGAAGAAATAGAAGAACAAGAGAAAGAAGAAGAAGAGAAAGAAGAAGAAGAAGTAATTGAAGTGCCAAAGTTTGATGACCACCAATTCAATGTCCAACAAATTCAAAACAATCTTGAAAAACAATCACAAAAAGAAGAAGAAGAAGAAGAAGAAGAAAAGAAAAGTGAAAAAGAACGAAAAATAAAAGAACAAATTGAAATTGGAATTGATAAATCAGATAATCAAAACAATGTTCAACACAATATTGAACAAGAAGAGAAAGAAAAAGATAAGGAAAAGGAAAAAGAAGAAATACAAGAGAATGTTTCCAAATCAATGCAAGATGTTCAAAAGGATGAAATTATTTTAACTGGAGAATTCTTGAAATTAGGAAAGGGAATGTTAAAACAATGGCAATCAAGAATATTTGACTTAAGATTACAATCACTTGCTTGGAGAAAATATCAAAATGTAAATATTTTCAAGTTTTCTCTTTTTTTTTTCAAAAAAAAAAAAAAAATTATCATTAAAATTAAAATTAATAGGGAGATTATGTAAATTCAATTTCAACTCAAGAAATTGAATCAATTAAACCAGTTCCAAAATCAAAATTTTCAAAAGAACACATTTTAAAATTGAAAACATCCAAAAAGCGTTATTATCTCCAATTCCCAAATGAAACTATTTTAAACCAATGGACATCAAAATTACAAGAAATCATTCAAACTTAATGTGTTGTTGTTGTTTTGGATGTTTCTTATTTATTTATTTATTTATTCCAGAAGACCATACATATTTTTACACCATTGATTGTTTGTAATTTTAACATCAATAATCTAAATTAAATAAAGTCAAGTCAAGTCAAGAAAAGAAATGAAAGCAAAATGGATTTCATAAATAAATAAAAAACCTGTTTTCCACACATTGCGCAAATACCTTTTTGATAAGCACATCCTGATGAATAATTACACAAACCATTCAACTTTCAGCAACAACAACAAAGCCTCAAACTATTGCATCATTGAGAATGAGGTCTTGTAAAGCTTTACAATTGTTTGCAGGGACGAGAAAACCTCATTTTTTTCCTTGTTAATTTCCTCCATCAATCATAAGGAAAGGTTCATTCTTTGAGCTCTTTGACTACAAATATTTCAACTTTCAAATAACAAAGCTTAAGACTATTGAATTACATTGTCTTAAATTGAATTGAGACTAAGATCTTTGTAAAGTGATTACAATTCCAAGAAATCGCTGAATAAATAATTATGCAAATAAAGCTAACCTAAAAATAAATGAAGAACTTGAAACAATTAATGAGTGAAGGTGGTCATAATAATAAAATGATGAGCAAAATTGCATTTGAATTGAATTCTGTTGAGGAGGGAGATCTCTGTAAAGTTTTGTTTGCAAAAGAAAACCTCATTTTTTTCCTTGTTAATTTCCTCCATCAATCATAAGGAAAGGTTCATTCTTTGAGCTCTTTGACTACAAATATTTCAACTTTCAAATAACAAAGCTTAAGACTATTGACTTACATTGTCTTGAATTGAATTGTGGTGAGGAGGGAGATCTTTGTAAAGTTTTGTTTGCAGGGACAAAAGGGATTTTCAATTCCAAGAAGTAAAAAAAAAAACATAAAAAAAACATGGCGGACCGAGTTGGAGGAGATGGCGGAAAGAAGAATGTTGACTTCATCCTCTTGGCTGAGTTTGATATTGAGAAAGGAAGCACTGTTTCTTACCAGTACCCTAGTCCTCCTGGAACTGAGCTACAGTAATCTATATTCTATTTTATCTTATTCATTTTTTTTTTTTTGAAATTTTAAAACATCTTTTTTTTTTTTTGTTTTGTTTTTGGGAAAAAAAAATAATAATTTATGTTTATGTTTTTATGATCTGAAATTCATTATGCCTCGGTTTTTTTGATAATTTTATTGATTTCTTGAAAAATTATTGTGATTTTTTTTGAATCAGTTGTATAACAATTATTTTTTTTTGTTGATTTTGAAAAATGAAAAAATTAAACTTTTTAATGAATTTATTTTTTGAAAATGAAAATAAAAAATTAAAAAACAATAATAATAATAAATAATTCAGGATCCTTGCTGAGTTGATGCTTCCTGATGGCGCACATAATAGAGATCAAGATTGGACTGTTTTCTTTTTAAATCAAAATTATCCTGAGGTAAGCTTTTTATTAATTTATTAACTAATTATTTATTTTCTCACCATTCTGAATATCATTAATTAATATTCTTATTTTATTTTTTCTTATAGTCAGGATCAAGTAGTCGAGATCAAAAGAAAGATCCAAAGTAATTATAATTTTAATTTATCAATTTCCTCTTTTGATATTCACAAATTTATTTTTTCCTATAAAATAAAAAAAGATCACAAATTAAAAAATTGGATGGGTTCATTTATCAATATACTGAAGCTAGTCAAGGTATTTTTTCCTTTAATTCATTATTTTTTTTGAATCAGTAAACTACAAATTAAAAAAATTAGATTGGGAAATGCTTGGAGATGAAAAAAAGAAACTCCATCTCGGACCTGACCAACTTATTGTAACTGAACCTGATGGAACTTTGGTCAAAAAAATGTAATTTTTACTTTACTTTAAGTTGATCATTCAAAACTTTTTTGTTGATTATTATTTTCCAGTTCTAAAAGTCCAAATATACAATTCCAACAAATGGAAGCTTTATATGATGTTATAATCAGTGAGGATTTTGCTCTCGGTAAAATTTTATTAATTTTTTTTTTTTAGAAGAAAAAAAAAATGTTTGTCAATAGGCGTGAGATTTAATGACGAAGCTGATGAAAAAACTCTACTGACATATTTAGAAGAATTCATCAAACCTGAACCAGAAAAAAGTTTTATTTTATTTTATTGAATTTGTTTATTATTTTAAACATAATCCTTATCTTTTTTTTTCAAAAAACTAAAATTAATAGAAGAAGAAGTTAAAGAAGAAAAAAAAGAACCTCCCCAACCTAAAAACTTCCTTTATGTCTTAAATCTTGTTCGAACTAAACATATTCCTGGAGTAAAGAGAGGTGCTCGAACAAAAGCTATGGCAATTTGTTCACAACATCAATATGTTCATATCTATAAAGTTCTTTTTCTTTTTTCTTTGTTTTTTTGAAAATACCTCCAAATAACAAATTAATAACAAAAAAAAAAAAAAAAAAAAAAAAAAGCCTTTACTGTTACTTGCGTTGGATGAATTTTTTGATAAACCTGAGGAAAGTATTGTAGCTGATGTTTATGAAGCTGTTAATAAAATGGATATTTCAACAATGGTAAATTTAACTCAACAAGAAAAAAGGATTATCCGTGCTTCTGAAATATCAGATGCTAGTGGAAATGAAAAAAGGTTTTTTTTAAATTAATTTAAAAAGAGCTCCAATAAAAATAAAAATAAAAAAAAAAGATATTTTAAAACGAAAGTTTGTTATCATGGTCATGATATTCCAATGAAAATTCCAATTGCGATGTTTCCTGATGAAGTTGGTGATGTAATATTTAACCTTTTCTTTTCTTTTTAATTTTAATTAAATTAAATCAATAACTTTCCAAAGTTTTTCTTAAATACATTGATCCTCAAATTTGGAAATGCAACTGTTAATCGAGAAAATGGTATTATGGTCTTAATTAATGGTAAGATTCCTTTTTTTTTTTTTTCTTTCCTTCTCTCTGAAGTTCTCATCTTATCTTTTTAATTTTTTTTCCCCTGGTTTTCATAGCTCTTCTTAAACAACAACGTATAATATTTTTGGGATATGGACATCCATCTGGAGAAGTTGCTGGTTATGTTCTTGCAGCTTGTGCTCTAATTTCTCCTCCTTTGAGAGGATTTACTCAAAGAGCATTTCCCTATACTAATTTAGTTAATGTTGATAATATGCTTTCATGGTATTTATATTTATTGATTTAATTTATTTGTAGCACAAATTAATCATTCAATTTTTTCTTTTCCTCTTAGCCCTGGTTTTATTGCTGGAGTAACAAACCCACGTTTCGAAGAACTTGATAAATGGTGGGATGTATTATTTAATATTGAAACTGGAACTGTGAAAAGTAAGATTTCAATTTATTTATTTTTCTTTTCTCACAAATTTCCATTTCATCATTTTGTCATTTCTTTCCGATTTATGATTTCTTTCTTTTTTTTCTCATTTCTTTTCTTTTTTCTTCTAATTTCTAATTTTCGAAAAAAAAAATTAGTTGCTTCACACATTCAACTTCCATCAGAGCCGGAAAAACATCTCACTCAAGATAATGACTTTATTGCAGATGTTCTCTTTGGAATTGAAAATCGGTATTCAGAAGATATAATTCGAGCTAAATTTCAAGAATATGTTCAAGGAATTATTGATATTGTTTTTGATGATGCAGAGTATCCTGATGATGCAACAAAGAAAAAAGTAGCAACAAATAATCAACAAAGAATTGAAAGTTGGAAGCAAACGATTACCTTTAAAAATTATAAAAATGTTCGATTTTTATTTTTATTTTCAAATTTTTTTAAAAAAAAAATGAAAATAACTAATTAATATTAAAAAAATTTTAGGACAGAGATTTACATAGGAAACAAAGAGCTATTCAAGATGCGGATGTAAATCGACTCATTAACAGGTTAAGAGTTCGAACTAATATCCCTGAAAAAGAAGTCTTACAAATTTATAATGACTTTGTTTCTTCAATTAATACTGATGAACAACTCATTGAAGTATTTTTCTTTTTTCTTTTTTCTTCTTTTTTCTTCTTTTTTCTTCTTTTTTCTTCTTTTTTCTTTCTTTTCTTTTTTTTTCCTTTAATCTAATTTGACCATCAAATCAATTAGTTTTTATCCTATCTTCCTGAAAATCAAGGTGGATTATACCCTGTTGCTGTCTCACTTTTTCACCCATCAGAGAAAGTTAGAAAAGAAACTGTGGAATTGTTTGCAAGAATTGATAAATTAAAAGCTGGTAGTGGTTTCATTAGTAATATGAATCATTTCTTAAGATTAGCATATGAACGAAACAAGTATCTCCTTGAAAAGACTAAATAAATATAATTCATTGTTTTTTTGTGTTCTTTCTTTCTTTCTTTCCGGATGATTAATGACAATTATAGTTATAATCAAGTTGATATATGAAGCAGAAACAAAAACAAATTGAAATGAATCAATAATTCAACAAATTTATAAATTTATTTGAGAAAATTGAATATCTAAGGATTTTGAGAAAGTATCTAACACTTCTAATTGTGTATTAGGACAAAGAGAAACAGAAAAAACATTTTTTAATCCTTGAAGCCTTGATACTCTACCAGATCTATGAAGGTAAGTGGCAGGAGAAGTAGGGAGATCAAAATTGAAAACATGACTTAGATGAGGAAAGTTTAATCCTCTTGAAGCCATATCAGTAGTTAAAAGAATCTTTAATTTTCCATTGTTTAATCTTCGAACAGCTAAACGTCTTTGTTGAGATGTTGTAGAGTTTGAAAGTTTACGAGATCGAATTCCCATGTTTGTGAGGAAGAGGTGAAGGTCTTCTATAGTTTTTTGATTATTTACAAAAACAAGAACTTGTCTTGGGTTAGTTTTTTTGAACCATTGAGCAAATATTTTAAATTGTGAATCGGAAGGGTTATCATTTAGAATATATTGATGTTGAGCAGGTTGTGGCTCAAATACGAGTTCTTCTTCTCTTTTTTCATTAAAATTGTTATAATCCTCTTTGTTTACTTGAATTGATTCATCATCATCATCTAATTCTTCGAATCCTTCTGGCTTACTTTCATGGTTTTGGTTTTTTTCTTTTTGATTTTTTTTCTCCTTTCCTTCTTCAATCTCTAAATCTTGTTGTTGTGGAGCTTCAAGAACATGTTTTTGAAGTTCATCAAAAGTTATCTCTTTTCCTTGATAAGTATAAAATATTGGAGGTTGCATATATTTCTGAGAAGTTTCTAATACATTTTGATTTACTAATGCACCCACAAAAAGAATTTGCCAAGGTATTAAAGGAGCTTTTGGAATGCTTTCTATTTCCTTTGTTTTTTCAATTTTTTCACTCTCTTCAAGAATGGATTGATCTTGAGTTGTTTGAGTTTTCATTTCCTTTTCATTTTCCTTTTCCTTTTCTTTTTCTTTTTCATTTTCTTTTTCTTGATTCTTGACATTTTTTTTCGATTCTTTCATTCCTCTATTTTTTGACTTTCCTAAGATATCAATTACATATGATCTTGTAAAATGAAGTAACAAGTGATCAATTTCTTCAAAGACTACAGAGAATATATTATTTAATGGTAAACCCATTTGAATAACACGATGAATAGAATGAGGAGTTCCAATTAATATATGTGGAGATTTTTGATTAAAATATTTAAATCTAGGAGTGACCCATCCACTTAATCTTTCAATTGTAATAGGATTATCAGCACGTTTCTTTTTCCCACCTTTAGCTAATAATCTCATTACTGATTCAATTTGAATTGCCTAAACGATTTTTTGTTGATTTGAATTGTTAACTTTAAATCGAAAATCAAATCATAAAGAGAAAAAAAGAAAAAAACAATTAAATAAATAACTGACAAGTTCTCGAGTTGGAACAACAATCAAAACTTGAGTTGTTTTTTGATAATTATCGATTCTTGTAAAGAGTGGGAGTAAATAAGATAAAGTTTTTCCTGTCCCTATAAATAATGCAATTTGATTAGATTATTAAGATTTTTGATTTTGATTTAGAAAAAAATAAATAAAAAAAAAAAAATTATGAAACAAAGAAATGAAATTATGAAATTATGAAATAAAATAACAAAATCAAACCTGTTTTTGAACAAATCACAGTATCAACACCTCTGATGATTGGATTCATCACTGTCTTTTGAATCAATGATGGCTTTGAGATTCCAAGTTTTGGCAATTTACCATGAATATACGATGGTAACATCCCTTCGAAACCAGGTTTTTTCTTCTTTTCGAATCTTTCAATCTCATTCATAGGGAATTGAACAGAGAAACATCTTGAACTGATGAGAGTGAGTTTAGGTAATTGAGTTAAGTATAAGTTGAGGGAAAGTGATGCATGGCTTTGCTTCAATAATGGGAAATTCATCAGAAACGCCATGTTTGTTTAGAAAAGTATAAATATCCTCAATTTTTTTTTTTTTTTTTTTTTTCCACTAGATTTTTTCAATTTCCATTGTAATTTTGACCTATCTATACTTCTTAAATTTTATTTAAAATAACCATTGTGAAAAGAGGACTCAGAGTCTAAACATCTTGCATATGTTGTTCTCACAATTAGTTCTTGTCTTCGAATCCACTTTGCTCAACTTTCTCATTTTTGGTTGCCAGACTTTGATAGAAAATTGGAACCCAAAAACTTTGTCTTTTTGAAAAATTTTAAATTGAAATACATTTTTCATGATCTCAATAAAGTTTTTATCAAAAAAATTGAATAATTTTATTGTGCAAAAATGCATTGTTTTGTGAGTTAAAAGTGGGTGAAAAATCAAGTTTTTTTAAAAGTTTTTTAGAGAGTTACCTATTTTAGGAATTTTAGAAATCCTCTAAAAATTTCAATGCCTTTAACAAGGACTATCTTTAACAAAACACGACTCCTTCAATTCTTACTTCTCATTCTTTTCTACAGTGTAGGTTATTGGTCTGGAAGCCAAGGTTCTTAATTCATAAAAAAAAAGTTTCAAAAAGTTAAAAATAAAAAAAAAACATAGTCCAACTTGAAACACATTGTAAGCAACAAAGTCCCCAAAAAATTACACAACATAATAACTTAGTATCGGAAGAACAAACTCAAGATATTGTAAATCAATTAAAAGATGGAATTCAAAGAAATAGACAGGATGAAGATGAACAGAAAAGGATTATAATTGAAGAAAATAAAAATGTTGTTTCACTGAATGCAGAGATGTCAAATAATGGAAATACTGGTAATTTTCGATTTACAAGGAGATATATGTTTTCAAACAACAACTAAAATGAAGTAGATTCCCTTCCAACAGAAAGAAAAAAGCTTAAAATTTACATTGTTTCTCATAGAAGATCAGGAACTCATTTAACAATGACAACAATCGCAAACAATTTTGAAAATGTAGAAGTAATTAAACAAGAAGATCACCCAGTATGTGATGAAGAAAGTATGGGATGTGAAAGACTTGAAACTATGTTAAATACAGGAAAGATTGTCCATGCATATCGTGATGTGAAAGATGTCTTAGTTTCTATTTATTTTTATAAAGAACATATTCGCAAGAAATTCAATCAACCATCCAACAACTTAACTTTCTCTCATTATTTGCTCCAAAAAAACTCATATTCTTCCACTTTCTATCATAAGATGAACAAGGTTGAATTCTGGAGATATCACCTTGAATCTTGGATGGCAATTCCTAATATCTTACATTTAAGTTTTGAAGATTCTGTTTCAAAACCAGAAGAAATTTTACTCAAACTTGAAGAATATCTTCAAATACCTTTAAGATCTAATAGAAAACCTCCAGAAGAATGGGATAAAGGTCAAACTGTATTTTTTAGAAATGGAAAAGCTGGAGATTGGGTTAATCACTTTTCTAAATCTGATGAACATTGGGTAGAACAAGAGTTAATCAAACCACTCAACTTCACACCCATCCAATGTTCATTTTTAGAGTAAAGACTCTTCATTTCGATGTATAAAACTTTTTTGAACTAATTGATGTATAAAAAACTTTTCCTCCACTTTAGTTTTTTTATTTTTTTTGATTTTTTTATTTTGGAACTTCAAGAAAAGTGCGTATCTGGAAAAAAGAATCAAGTAAACAGTTCTTATCTTATCTCAAATTTTGAGTCAAAAAGAAGAAAAAAAAAATAGATAATGCACTTTTTATCTTCCCTCTTTTGATGATGTAATGCGACTCAAAAAAATATAACATAGCAAATTAAGGCCAATAAGACAATTAGAAAAATTTTGTCTCCTTTTTTTCCGCCGTTTTTTTCATTTTTCTTGTGGCGCTTTTTTTTGCAACCCACACAGCAGCAATCAAAAAAGACAGATTTTTAAAGAAAAGTGCTTTGAGAATAAAATTTACATTTAATTTAATTACATAATAATACAAAATCGAAGTTTAATTTTACAATTTTCTCGTGTGGTTTCCTTTTTCATGGGAACATTCACAGATTTCAAAAGACTTTTTCATTTTCGGGCAAAAGGATGTGCAGGAACAATCATTACAATTTTCATAGCTGATTATTGTGATTTGAATTCTAACATCCATAGATGATGAGTTTTGGGTTTGAGAAATATCCATTTCTTGTAAGTGTCCAAAACAAGCTTGACCAAGAAATTTTTCGACTTCTGCTTGATGATGATCCCATACTTCTTCAAGATTTGCTTTAATTAATTTCACAGAATATTTTTTTCCTGCCTGTAATATGTTATAGCTCTCAAACATTTTGAGGAAAACTTCATTAACAATTGGAGAAATTGAAAATTGCTGGGTTTTTGGTTTCCAAAGAGATATTCTTTTTGAACATTGATCAATGATTTCTTTCCAGTACATAGAATGAATTAATAAATGCGAATACGACATTTTGAACCTATTTAAGTTTGAAATTAATTAGTGAACAAGAAATAAGAAATTATAACAAATAAAATTGATAAATTAATTATTTGATAATCAGTTTTATTCTAAAAAAGCCATTCAAGGAATAACAAAATAAGTAAACTTTAATCTTTAATATTTCGATGAAAAAAAATGATCTGAAAAAAGTAAGAGATGGGTGATCTAGAATTTTTCAAAAGCTTTCAAATGAATATATTTTCAAGTTATTATGTG
>Ga0209960_1002694_pt1 | contig 17060 bp, 20 predicted proteins | sample ThiBiot_500_plan_2_FD_183947 | JGI IMG/M metagenome (GOLD analysis project Ga0209960, IMG submission 183947) | Wastewater bioreactor microbial communities from Cape Town, South Africa - Thiocy_expt_500_plan (SPAdes) | ecosystem: Engineered > Bioreactor > Thiocyanate-remediating >...
AATATAAAGAAATAAAAAAATAAAAAAAAAAGGGTATGAATCTATAATCAAAGATGACATTTGATAGTGACAAAGGGTATTGGTTCTTTCTCTGTTGCTCGTAATGAGCTTCCAAGCTCAATGCGATGGTCACCACCATCAACTTCCTCCATCTTCTTCTTTTTCTTTTTTTCTGATTCTCCCTTTTCCCTTTCCCTTCTTCAAATCATGATTACACGCTCACTGTCAGAGAAACCTTGAATTAACATCGGGAAGGGGTAGAATAATTTTAGAAAAGTTCTTGATATTTGAAATTAATTTTTCAGCATCTATGATTCACACTTCCTCGTTCACAACATGCTGCAAGTTGGTCTGTATCTATCTCCTATGATGCTTTTTCAATCTCAGAGAGAGTTTCAGTGACAACTCAATCTCAATCAACTCATGGAAGAAAGAAATCAAAATGAAACAAAATTGAGAGCTGTGAATGTATTTTTATTTTTGATGTATTTTTTTGTTTTAATGTAAAAAATAGAGACACTGAGACATCAAAACTAAAAGCTTTTTGAAATCAGTCCCTTTTCAACAATCAATCAATGAAATCAAATTGTATTTTACATCTCATTTCCCTCTACTTTGCTATTAGCATTGCATTGTTTTCAATGACAAAATTTTCTTGGATTTTGGATTCCATCTCAAAGTTTGAGATTCCCAAACAATAACAGATTTTTCTTTAGGATTTTAGATTTAATTCTTTCTTCGAGTAGATTTTCTTTTAGGTATCCCAAAAAGATCTTAGTTTTGTTATTTCTGTGTGGAAAAGAGATGTTGAAGAAAGACTCATTTCAAAGTCTTGACAAAAGTTGTCTCTTTGATGTTTTGCTTTGTTTTTGTTCCTTCATGAGTTTTTACAAGTTGACAATAATATTCCGGAGCCTTAAATTGGATTTATTATTATTAGTACAAAGATATACCGAATGGAATCAATAAGAATGTTGAAAATCAAGCTTGTTGAAAGATTGGTCAATTTTTTGTTCGAACTCTGATAACCCATTTCCAGATTCCCAAGTTTTGGCGAGATGAATACAAGTTTTAAAACTATTCCATGTCAATTTAATCTCGAAGTAGACAAAACGATCCTTAAAAATTGAATGCTCTTCAATGGAAAGGCTATCCTAAAGCAAAAAAGTGAAGTTTTAAGTTTTCATTCATCATTGCCATGAATGTTGCTGGAGGCTAAAAGGTCATCAATTCTTGGTAGTGGATATGAATTCTTTACAGTGCTTATTTAATGCACGATAGTCAATACACATCCTTAGAGTGTTGTCCTTCTTCTTTACAAACAATACTGGGGCTCAACCACACGGATTCTTGCTTGGTTGTATTAAGCCTTTGTTTATTAATTCATTCAACAATGAACAAAACTATCAACTTGGTCTACAATTTTCTTCCCTTCACTGCCAAGGGAAACAGTAATCTTCTTGTCAATGAGTAGATTCTTAGAGGCAAAGATGAAAAAAGGCAAAGAAACTCTTATTTTGATGTTATTTATTACAAAAAATCTGATCATTGCAGCTGATTCCCTTTTATTTCTCTAGTCAAAAGTTTTTAGTTTTCTCTTCAATTGAGCTCTTAAAGAATTTTTGAGGTTGAATGTATCAACAGCAAGACAATTAGTATACGAACAATGAAATCGTTTTCTAGCTCCATTGGATGTTATTCAATAGGTTCTTCTTTTTCCCTCTTTAATCAATCTCCTTTTTCCTTCATTGATCTCTTTCATATATTTTTTTTAATAGTTCCTTTTCTTTCAAAAAATTTACTTTTTGGACTTGTGATTCAATTTGAAAGCATTTTTTTCTCGTGTTATATTTTTATTTTTATTTTTATTTTTTATTTTTCATGATTTTTTGCTTTGTTTTGACAACTACAACTTGTTCCTAATTTCAAATAAAGCAAGAATTACAAAAGATAATTTTCTTTTTTCTTTCTTTTCTTTTTCTTTTTTACTTCTTTCTTTCTCTCTGTCTTTCTTTCTTCTCTTTCTCTCTTTATTTTTTTATTTTATTTGAGAAAATCTAAGAACAAAATGCTTTCCAACTTTGAAAAAAAAACTGCTAATGGTTTGTTTTGATCTTTTTGATTAAACTAAATACCATGAAACATTTTGACAGGTTAAAAGGAGACGCACTAAATAGCCTTGTAAGGAAAAAATTGGACCCAAAATGGATGATTGAAACTGAGAAAGTATTTATAACGTTTGATCTTTTTTTTTTTTTTTCTTTCTTTTTTTAAAAAAAACAACAACAACAGAGGATTAACAATGGCGTTTCACAAGATTGTTTTACTCGCTTGTCTTTTGATTCAGATTTCTCTTGGTTTGTTTTATTTTGTTTTCTTTCTTGTTTAAATGTTTTTATTTTCTTTATTCTTTTCTTTATTGTTTATCTTCTGAATACTTTTTTTTCTTTTTTTCTTTTTTTCTTTTTTTTTTTGAATAGGTGTTCTACATCCTGATGAACAAGCAATATTAGTCAATTGGTATAACTCTTTAACATCTAGAGGAATTTTAACTTGGAATGTTAATAATGATTTATGTGGGCAAACAGGAATCACTTGTAGTTCTTCATCCCCTTATCAAAGAGTTACACAAATGTATCCTTTTTTCTCTTTTTTTTTCTGTTTGATCATGTACTGAAAAATATTCAATTCTGAAATAGAGTAATTGGGACCAAGAAACTGGTAGGGACCATTCCAACTGAATTTGGAGATTTGACAAAATTAGAAAGACTGTATAACAACAATTCAGAAACTGTTTTTATCTCCTTTTCTTTATCATAAATTAAAATTCAAAACCATCATAGGAGACCTGATGACAATCAACTTTCAGGAACCATCCCAACCCAGCTTGCACGTTTATCAAATTTGCAACAGCTGTAAAAAAAAAAAATTATTATTATAATTGAGTTTTTTCTATTCACTATTTTTGTTTCTTTAACATTTAAATAATAGATGGCTCGATTCAAATCTGCTAACTGGAACTATCCCTACCCAGCTTGGAAATTTAGCAAATTTAGGATTTCTGTAAAAATTTAATTAAATTGAGATACCTTTTTTTATAATTATTATAATTCATTCAAATATAGGTACCTTCATCGTAACCAACTTTCAGGAGAAATTCCAACGCAACTTGGAAATTTATCACGCTTAATACAATTGTAAAAATTCAACATCCTTCATTTTCATTTCATTCATTTTTTTCTCTCTCTCTCTCTCTCAAAATAGATATCTCACTAGCAATCAGCTAAATGGAACTATCCCAACTCAACTAGGAAATTTACAAAATGTGCAAGATCTGTAAGATTATCAATCATTTTGATTCCTATTTTCATCATAAATTTTGATTTCAAAAAAAAAAAAAAAAGTTCTCTCGATTCAAATCAACTTACAGGAACGATTCCAACCCAATTGGCTCTTTTGTCAAAAATTGAATCTTTGTAAAAACTTGATTTTTTTCTTTTCTTTTAAGTATTATTATTTGGTTAATTCTTTTCTCTTATTTCTGAACATTTTGATTATTATTGCTTATTCAAAGTTTGAAATAACAATTCAAATATATATAGATATCTTTACGAAAATCAACTTTCAGGAACGATTCCAACTCAGCTTGCAAGTTTACCAAAACTCCGATCTCTGTAAATTTATACAATTCATTATATATATTATTCAAATCATCATTTTTATTTTTTATTGATTATCCTTATCTATTTCTGTCCATGAATCTAATTTTTTGTTCTCATGTTTATTATCAAAAAAAAAAAAAAAAAAAAAAAAAATATATTTATAGTGTTTGTTGAGAAAAAAAAAAAACACGAAAAAATCATAAAAAACAGGGAAATCCGATATATAAGCCAAGTCCCTTTTCAAAACTCAATAATATAAATATAAATATTCTTCTTTTTAACATTTAGTTTATAGATCTCTCACTCACTCACCCTTTTGTTTTTTTATTTCTAAAGGAAGATTTCTGTATTATCTTCCCTATTTGTATATTTTTGTAATTCTCAATGTTGGAAGAGACAAGAGTGGTTCACCTCCACGCTTCTGAGATTGAAAAGAATAAGTTGCTGAAGTACCCTTCCAATGTTGTGAAGACTGCAAAGTATTCAGTGTTAACTTTTCTACCATTGAATCTGTTTGAACAGTTTCATAGACTTGCTAATGTGTATTTCTTAATTCTTATTGGGTTGAATTGGATCCCTCAACTTCAAGGTTCTTTTTACTTTTTTCTTTCTTTTTTCCCTATTGTAATGATGAATTCCTTTTTGTTTTTTCATTTTTTGTAGTCTTTGGAAAAGAGGTTTCTATGATTCCTTTGGTGATGGTTTTATCTGCAACAGCTTGTAAAGATATGTATGAAGATTATGGAAGGTTTGCTTTCTTTTTTTTTATTTTCTTTCCTCTAAATCAGTTCGATCACTTTAATCACAATATAACGAAAATAAAAATCTACCTTTATTTTATTATAGACATAAAATGGATAAAGAAGTGAATAATAGAAGTTGTTTTATATTAGAAAATAATTCAGGTTTTCAATTCATTAATTTATAAATTGGAAGAAGAAAAAAACAATATTAACAAAAAAAAAAAAAAAAAAAAATCAAATCTATGATTGTAGTTGTAAAAAAAAAATGGAAGGAACTTATGGTTGGAGATTTTGTGAAAATAGAAAAGGATCAACATATTCCAGCAGATGTTGTTATTCTAGCCACGAGTTTCAAAGATGGAAATTGTTTCGTTTCAACAATGAATTTAGATGGTGAAACAAATTTGAAAGTTAAGAAAAAGGCTTATGAACAAGGTTTTCAATCAGAAAACTCATTAAGTGAAACATGGGATCAATCATTTGACCTTCTTAGATATGAAAAACCTCAACAAAATATTTATACTTTCTCCGGATTTATTACTAGGTAAATTTGAATCAACTTCAATCTATCTTTTTTTTTTCTTTCTTTCTTTTCTTTTTCACAATTTTTCATCAAAATAGAAAATCTGTTGATGGTTCTGCAGAGATGAATAATATTCCTCTTGATAATGAAAATCTTCTCCTTCGTGGATGTTTATTAAAGTCAGATCTCCCTTTTTCTTTTTCGATTATTATTATTTATTAACTCAAAAATTATTTTGGTTTTTGATTTTTAGAAATACAGAATGGGTTATTGGAGTTGTAATTTATACTGGACATGAAACAAAATCAATGCTTAATAATAAAAGAGTTCGAGCAAAACGAAGTCAACTTGAAAAAGACTTAAATGATATTGTATTATGGCTTATTATTTTATTAATAATTATGTGTTTAATATGTGGATTTGGCACAGCTTGTAATTTTCTTCTTTTTTTTCTATTAACTTTAATTCTCCATAATACTCTTTTTTTTAAATTTTACTTTTTTCTTTCAAAAAAAAAATAGTTTGGGAGGTTAGTAATTCAGAAGAATTGATGAGATTAATTCTTGGTGAAAGTCGATCGGTAGCTGCATTAACAGGATTTCTCAATTTTTTTTCATCAATTATTGTTTTTCAAGTTATCATTCCAATTGCTGTATATATTACAATTGATATTGTTAACCTTGTTCAAGTCTATTTTATTGATCAAGATCTATATTTATACAACTCAGAAACTCAATTATCTGTGAAATGTCGAGCATTTAATGTTCATTCTAATTTAGGACAAGTAAGATATATTTTTTCTGATAAAACAGGTTCATTTTTTTTCATTATTTTATTTTATTTTATTTTTCCAAGGGTGTTGTTTGAATTAAATTAACATTATTTTCAATTTCAATTTTTAATTTTTAATATATTTTTTTCTCCAAAAAAAGGAACACTTACATGTAATCGACAAGAATTTCATCAATGTAGTATTGGTGGAAAAAGATATAATGCTTTTGAAGTCAAAGAAGAAGATAATGAAAAAGCTGAAGATTATTCACTTTTTTTTCAAGCAGTTAATGATCAATTAAAAACAGAACAATTAGAAGGAGATGTTGATGAAGAAAAAATTAAATATCGTGAAATGATGCACTTCTTTTTACTTACAATGAGTATATGTAATACTGTCACAATTGAAAGGAATATAAATGCCCCAGAATCATCACAAACAGAATATCTTTCTGAATCACCAGATGAAACAGCTTTAGTTTCTGCAGCAGCAAAAAGTGGATATGTATTAAAATATAGATCTTTTGAAGGAATTCACCTCGAGATTTTTGGAAAAGTTGAAGAATTTCGAATATTGGCATTATTTCCATTTTCAAGTGATAGAAAGAGGATGTCAATTATGATCCGATCTAAAAGTACACAAAAGATTTTTTTATTAACAAAAGGAGCAGATGAAACTATTTTACTTAGACTTTCAAAAGATGGTTTGAATTTATTTTATTCTATTTTGTTTATTTATTTACTTTTTTTTCAGTTTTTCTAAATAATTTTTTTTTTTTCTAGTTCCATATAATCTCATTCATAAAACAAAGAAACATTTAACCAAATTTTCAATGAAAGGACTTAGAACTCTTTGTCTTGCATATAGACCAATTAGTGAAGAAGAGTATCAAACATGGATTCAAGAATATAATGAAATTTCAAATTGTTTAGAAGATAGAGAGGGAAAAGTATTTTTTTTTTTTTTTCTTTTTTTTGAAATTCCAATTTATTTATTTATTTATTTTCTTTCTTCCCTTTTCAAAAAGATTAATCATCTTCATGATACATATGAACAAAATTTTTTACTTTTGGGAGCAACAGCAGTAGAAGATAAACTTCAAGATCAAGTCCCAGAAACAATTGAAAAATTAAGTGAAGCTGGAATTTCAATTTGGGTTTTAACAGGTGATATGCAAAATACAGCTATAAATATTGCAATGTCTTGTCGATTATTAAGTAATGATATGGAACTTTTTACTATTTGTTCCAATAATGAAGAAGAATGTATGGCTTCTCTAAAAAATGCAATTAATAAAATTGAACAAGATCCTAAAGGAGATTATGTTGCAGTTTTTCATGGACAATCATTAGTTCATTTATTAGGAAGTAGAGAAGACTTTCAAAAATCAAAATCATCAAAATCAAATCCAAAATTGACAACAAATGGAGTAGATCAGAGTCCTCATGAAATTTCACCAGAAAGGAAAGTCATGTTTTGGAAATTGGGAAGAGCTTGTAAGAGTGTGATTTGTTGCCGTGTATCTCCTTGGCAAAAAGCAAGAGTTGTTGAAGTGATGAGAGAGTTATTAGTGAATGAGAGAAGATTTACAAGAAGATATGGACCATTACAATGGCCTAACTTTAGTTGGATTAAATTGAAATTCTACCCTGGAGGAGAAGAGAAATTTGATTATTATTATCGGGATACAGAGTTAGAAGTTCTTCAAGGTTGTACTTTAGGAATTGGAGATGGAGCAAATGATGTTGGAATGCTACAGGCTAGCGATGTTGGAATTGGTGTAGTAGGTAGTGAAGGTACTCAAGCAATTATGGCCAGTGATTATTCCCTTCCACAATTTTCATTTCTTGGACCGCTTTTATTAACTCATGGACATTGGTCATATTATAGAAACTCAGTTTTTCTCTCTTACTCCCTTTATAAAAATGCCCTCCTAGTCTTAACATTATTTATGTATCAAATTATAGCTGGATTTTCAAATCAAACACCAATTGATGACTTTGATTTAATCTTGTATGCCCTCTTGTACACGAATTTCCCTGTCATTATTTATGCAATTTTTGATAAAGATATTCAAAGAGAAACCCTTCTTTCAAATACCTGGCTTTATCGAATAGGACAAGAGAATTATTTATTTAGACAAAAGATTTTTGCATTAACAATTGTAGATATGATTTATCAGGCATTCATGCTCACCTACATTCCTGTGGCATTATATATAGTCTTCAGCCCAGCTTTATATGATCTAGGAATCCCAATTTTAACATCTTGTATTTTTGTGGCTACTTTAGTTTTATGTTTAGAGACTTTAAATTGGACTTGGATTCATCATGTTGCGTATTGGCTCAGTTTAATTCTTTTCTTTCCTGTAAATGCAATTTTTGATAGTGATCCTCTCAGTCTAAACTATCGTTCAACCCTTGCAGCATTAAATGATCCCCTTTTTTATTTAACTTGTTTGGTGACCGTAGTTGCAGCTATATTACCAAGATATGTTGCAAAATCTTATCTCCAATTATTTCATCCAGATTTAATTTCTTTAGCTAGACAATTTGAAAGAATTACAGTAATTTTTTTTGTTCCAATTTGTTTTATTCCTTGATAATCGAATCTCACTTTTGCTTTTTTTTTTTTTTTCTAGGAACAAAAAGAAGTAGATAGACGGCCAACTGAAACGACTCCATTACTCATTCAAAGATTAGATAGTAATATAGAAGAGAAAAAGACAAAACGGAAAGGAAAAAAGAGTGAAACTGTGTATGATGTATAGAATGAAAGGCTTGCAAATCATGGAATCGAAAAGCTTCAACAAACACCATCCGAATCCCAAATTTACATTGTAAATAAATAATGTGATCCTTAGTTAATTTTGATATAAGTTTGAAATTAGAAGAAAAGAGAAAGATTATCAATAATTCAAAAGCTATCACTTCAAAGTCGAAGATGATTCAAAAAACTACTCGCACTTTCCGCGCGAACTTTTTTTTTTCTTTTTCTTTGTTGGACCAATAAAAAGAATCAAAAAATGACGTATGAAAATTTGATTCGTTGGTTGTGTAGAAAACTGATTGGTTAAATTTTTTGTATAAATAGTTCTTTTTTTTTTTTTTTTTTTTTTTTTTTTTTTCCAAACCAAATCTCCAATAATTATAACCATAGACAACTTACTTTAACCTTATTTAACCTTACTTTCAACGACAAGTCCTTTAATTTTTACAACATGAAACCTTACTCCATCTTCTTCCTTATATTCCTATCTTCCTTCTTCTTTTTCTTCTGTTTTGGAAATCTTAATAATGACCAAATATGTTCCGAAAGAATCGATGAGAATGGAGAGAGAATTGAGGAGTGCTATGATAAAATATTTAAACCAACGAATGAGTTTCAAGAGATAAAGGAAGGTCAACAATTACCAAAAGGACTTCATATTAGAATGAATTTTGAAACAGGAAAGAAGGAAGCAAAACTTAATGAGCCAGAGAACAAAGTTGTTAATAGAGAGCTAACAATTGTAGATAGTAACGAACAAAATGATATTGAAGATAATGAAACTTTGAAGGCAAAGTTCAAAGAGATGAAAAGGAATAAGAAAGAGAAGGATACTTGTTTTGAAGATCCAATTGAATCAAATGGAGGTTGTTCAAAAAGAAATGATGAAGAAAAAGCAAAACAATTAACTGAGGATCATAATTCTGTAATTCAACATATTGATGTTGTAAAGGATGATGAAGAGAAATTTGGAAATAAAAATGATCATTTAAAACCCTTAACAAAGGAAAGGATTGAAGAATTAAATGAAATTTGGGAAGTCCTTCTTGAAGCAGCAGATGAAGAGCCTAAGAGATTAAGAGAAGGGATTAAAGTATTATTGAACAATTCAAAGACGACCGAAGAAATTGAAAAGGCTTTAGATGATATTGAACCACTTGTTCATTTTTATGATTATGGACGTGATCTTGTAGCATTAGGAGGAGTTCCCCCAATTATTTCTTTACTTAATAGTCCACTTCTTGATTTAAGATTCAAGGTATCATTTTTTTCATTTTTTTTTTTTCAATTATCAACATGTTAAATATAATCTTACTTATTATTCTATATTTTTTATTTGAAAAAAAAAGGCAGCAACAGTTTTAGGAAATGCCCTTCAAAGTAATATTGGTGTTCAAATCTATTGTTTTGAACAAAATTTATTAGATACATTAACACATCATATCAGTAAAGAACAAGATTCTCAACTCAAAAAAAAACTTTTATTTACATTGTCATGTTTAGTTCGAAACTATCCTGATGCATCTGAAGTATGTTTTTTTTTTTTTTCCTTACCTTAGAGATTAATTTTAACAATTTTTTTAAAAAAATGTTTTATTTTAAATAGACCTTTCTTCGAAATGGAATCTTGAATCAACTTTCAAATTTAGTTTTGAACTCAATGGATCTTGGATTCAAAAAAAAATCTGTTGGTTTAATTATTGATTTAGTTCGTGAAGAATTGGATAAATTGGAAGGGAAAGAATTTGAAGAAGCTAAACAAGCTCTAATTGGATCTGTTTTTGATGCCCAAATATCACAAGGAAATTGGTGTCATCATTTTATTGATCTTGCTCTCCAAGAAGGTGATTTCAATTCAATAGAAAATGGATTAAATGGTAATCATTTCTTATTTGATCTATTATTTTATTTTATTTATTTTTTTTTTCCTCAAATTCAATATTGATGGAATAATTAGAAGTATAATTATAAAATAATAGCTCTTCAAATGACAAGTTCCATCTGTAAAAAGTTTCCTCGTTGGCATTCAGATTTACCTAGAGTTGAAGCCATTCTCAAAAAGAACACTGATGAAGAACTCAACGAATTTGTCGAAGAACTTAATTCACTTTGGCAAAATGTAAATTCTTTGTAGAAAAATAGAATGTATCAGAATATAATTCTCAAATAAATATACTTTGAAATGAAATCTTCTTGTTTTTATTTCAACTTTGATTTTGATTTTGTTTTTTGGTTCAAAAAATTTTTTTTGTCAAAGGATTGATTAGTGGCGGACTGTTTAAGAGTAAATTAATTGTTGGAGTGGTGATTGATTGTTACCCTTTGTGCAGTTAGCTTCAATATTGCAAACTCAACTCTCTTCAAGCGTAACATAACACTTATTTTTTATTGAAGACTGAATTTCTCATAGAATTAGAATTAGTCATAGTCGAAGAGGATAAGGAGGAGGATTAACCAGAGCAAGGACAAGAAGAATTAGCAAGCATAATATATTTTGAGGAGAACGAGAATAGGTAAAATAGTCAAGTAGAACAAGATTCAACAAGCATAATAATATTAGAATAAATTAAACAAGAAGAACGAACAAGAATAAAAGGAATTAAACAAAGTAAGGTGAAAAATAATCATCATAGAAAAGCAAATTGTATTATTAATGTCAAACTTTGAATTTGGATTGATAGAAAGAGATGAGGAGTTCAAAAGTTTCAGAACTATGAACCGTTCAGAGTCAGTTTCATCTGTTGAAGGGATAAATGTTAGAGAACAGGATATCAACTCTCACTTTGAGGAAGTACACACAAATATATTCAACACTCTAAGGAAGGATGGTCAAAGCGTTATTTATGTTCGGGATTTAATTCAGGTTTAATTTTATATTTTGAATATTTGGAAATTGTGAACGATAAATATCTTTTGTGATTAGGCTTTCAATGAGAGAGGAGTATCAGAAGAGAGTCCGGTAATAAGAGATGGATTAAATGGAATGGAGCAAGATGAAGAATTGAGTTATGAAAAATTTCTTAGAGCAATGAAAAGTAGTATGAGAATTGAGATGGTTTTAAAAGGTTTATTTATTGTGAAGAAACCATTTCAAAATTGACCCATTTTCTTCTTCTTCTTTTTAGATCAACTCATTATCCCAAACTTTAAAAACTTTACTAAAAAGGTTTCAAATTATTTTTATTCTATTTTCAATTTCAATTTTAAAATTTAATTTGAAATTTTATTCCCTGGTCATAGATTGACGAGATATATCAAGAAGCAAAACCATTAGATGGAGGGAAAGTTGCAACATATATTCCCCAACTTGCTCGAGTTAATCCAGAACAATTTGGTAAATTGATTTGCTTTATCTTCTTCTTGATTTCGTAAAATTCTAATACTCTTTCTTTTTCTTTTTCTTTTTCTTTTTCTTTTTCTTTTTCTTTTTTGATTTTCGAATAGCCGTTGCAGTTTGTACTATTGATGGACAAAGACATGCAATTGGAGATAGCAAGGTACCATTCTGTGCTCAATCAACATCTCAACCAATAACTTATTGTATTGCACTTGAATCAAGAGGAGAAGAAGTTATTCATTCTCATGTAGGAAGAGAACCCTCAGGAAGAAATTTTAATGAACTAATTCTAAATGATGAAGGAAGACCTCATAACCCATTAATTAATAGTGGAGCCATTATGTGTACTTCTCTAATCAAACCTGGTGCAACCCAAGCTGAAGTAATCTTCTTTTTCTTACCTTTTTTTTTTTCCAATAACTTTAAATTATTAAAATAATTTTCTAAACTAGAAATATGAATTTGTTATTGATTTTTGGAAAAAATTGGCAGGCGGAACTCGTCCAAGTTTCGCTAATGCAGTTTATTTAAGTGAAAAGGCAACTGCTGATCAAAATTTTTGTTTAGGTTATTTAATGGTACATTAATTATTGCTTTTTTTTTTTTCCAAGTAAATAAATTAAATTAAATTAAATTAAATTAATTGAAATTAAATAGAAAGAAAAGAATGCATTTGAAAAAGGAACTGATTTAACAAAAGCATTGGAACTTTATTTTATGTTTTGTTCAATAGAATTAAATGCTGAAGAAATGTCTGTCGTGGCAGCAACTTTAGCAAATTCTGGAATTTGTCCTATTACAGGAGAAACTGTTTTTCAACCAAAAACTGTTAGAAATTGTCTTTCTTTAATGGCATCTTGTGGAATGTATGATTTCTCAGGAGAATTTGCTTTTAATATGGGATTCCCAGGTAAATCTGGTGTCTCTGGTTGTTTAATGATAGTAATTCCAGGTGTTATGGTTGAATTTTAATTTTAATTTTTCGAGATCAAAATTGAATTTTTGTTTCAAAAAAAAAAAAAAAAAAAAAAAAAAAAAAAAAAAAAATGAAATTACATTAGGGTCTTTGCGTTTGGTCTCCAAAACTTGATAAACTTGGAAATAGTGTGAGAGGAAATAGATTTTGTGAAATATTAGGAAGTCACTTTAAATTTCATTCATTTGATAATCTCATTGGATTACGTTGAATTTTTTTTTTTTTTCCTTTGGTTTCCTACAATAATAGTATTAGATTTATTAATTCTTTTTTTTGTTAAAAAAAAATATTTAGGTGATTCTGGAAAAGTTGATCCTCGTCTTGAGAGAAAAGAAGAGTTAAGTGATGATTTTGTATCATTTTGGTTTTCTGCAGCAAAAGGTGATGTCTTTCGAATCCGACAATTAATAGCAAGAGGAATAAACCCAAATTGTGTTGATTATGATAAAAGGAGTGCTCTTCATCTTGCTGCCACTCAAGGACATTTATCTGTATTTTCTTTTTTCTTGTTTTATTTTTTTTTAAAAAAACTAAACATTTGAATAAATAAAAAATGAAGGTTGTTCAATATCTTTGTCTTTGTGCTGCATGTCCTTTATTACAAGATCGATTTGGAAATACACCATTAGATGATGCAATTCGAAATAATCATCAAGATATAGTATCCTTCTTGAAAGAGTTTCAATCTCCTACATCTAATGATTCGCCTTTCATTGACTCTGATAGAACATCTCAACATTCAACCTCAGAAAGTCATGATAGCAATGAAATAATTAAACTTTGTGCTGATGTTCGTGAACATATTGGAAATTTTGATTCTTATTTTTTGAGTGTGAATACTTCTTCATCAAAGATGACTCCAAAATCTGGTCTTAGAAAATTTCTTCGAGGTTAATTTTGAGTTTTTTTATTTTCAAATAAAGAATCAAATGACATTGAAAATATCATAACAATAAAAAAATTTAGATTCTGGTTTAGCTCCTGATGATCCTAGACTTGGAGATATGAAAAAACTAGGATCAACTTTTGGAGAAGAAGAATTTCTTTCGCTTATTGATGACAATGAATTCTTACAAAAAACTTTGGAAGGAAAGTTAGCTATTCCAAATTTCCCATCATTTACTCAAGAGTTGAATAATTTTTATAATCAAGTAAATTTCTTCCATTTTTATGTCATTTGTTGTTATTTTTTTTTTTTCCTCATTACTCTGTTTTAGGTTTATCCAAAGAGAGATGGAAACCTTGATACACATATTCCTACACTTGCAACAGCAAATCCAGAGAATTTTGGAGTTGCTATTTGTAGCGTTGATGGTCAAAGATGGAATCGAGGAGATACTGATGTTTCTTTTCCTGTTCAATCTTGCTCAAAACCTATAACCTATTGTCTTGCTTTGGAAGAATTAGGAGTTGATGTTGTTCACAAGCATGTTGGTAGAGAACCTTCAGGAAAATCTAATGAAGTAATTTCTTTCTTTCTTTCTCTTTTTCTTTTTTGTTGAATCCATTTGATTGAAATTGAATTTTTTTTTTAATTTATTTTTCAAATAGTTATGTTTAAATGCTGATGGATTACCTCACAACCCATATATTAATAGTGGAGCAATTATGACAGCTTCTTTAATTGGAATGAATGACTTATTACCTGATGTATTTATTTATTTTTATTTTCTTTTATTTAGAACTTTCTAACAAGATTTTAATTTTTCAGAGATTTGAAAAAGCGATGGAAATTTGGGAGAAAGCAGCAGGTGGAAAGCGACCTACTTTTGGAAATGCAACTTATCTTTCAGAAAAAGATACTTGTGATAGAAATTATGCTATTGGATATTTAATGGTTTCCTTTTCTTTTTTTCTGTTATTGTTGTTCAACTTAATTTACAATGTTTTTTTCTCGTTTTTAGAAAGCCAAAAAAGTTTTCCCACCAGATACTGATATTGAGGAAGTAATTTCTTTGTTCACTATGTTTTGTTCAATTGAAGCAACTGCTAAAGATCTTTCTGTAATTGCAGGTTCATTTACATTTTTTTTTTCTCTACTTCTAAAAAATAAAATCAAATAATTCACTCAAATAAATAAATAAAGCAACACTTGCAAATGGAGGTGTTTGTCCTTTAACTGGGATTAGAGCCTTCAAACCCTCAACAGTTCGGAATTGTTTATCACTTATGATGTCTTGTGGTATGTATGATTATTCAGGTGAGTGGTCTTTCACAATGGGAATACCTGCAAAAAGTTCAGCTTCTGGTGCAATTATGATTGTGATTCCAAATGTTATGGTATTAAATCTTTCTTTCTTTCTTTCTTTCTTAATTCTAAGCTTTCCCTTATCTTTCTTGTAGGGAATGTGCACTTTTTCTCCAAATCTTGATTGTGATTTAAATAGTGTTCGAGGTCTTGAATTCTGTAAATTGTTAATAGATAAATTTGCATTTCACACTTTTGATAAAGTTGGTCGAAGTAATATTTTGATTTTTTAAATCATTTTCTTATTGTAATTCAATAGCATTAATTATTAAAATAATCAATAGCTCAACATATAGATCCTACTCTTTATCATGGTGCAAAAGAAGCTGTTCATTCAATTGGTTCCATTTGTATTGCTTCTGCAAATGGAGATCTTTCACAAATTCGAAGGCTTTTAGCTCAAGGAATTAGTCCCAATTCTTGTATTTTCTTTCTTTTTTCTTTATTTATTCTTTGAAAAAGATTTTTAAATTGGTGAATTAATAATTTTTTTAAAAAAAAGGTGATTATGATGGTAGAACTCCTCTTCATATGGCTGTTGCAGAAGGTCAAGTCAGAGCAGCTCAGTTTTTAATTATGTAAGCGGAAATCAATTTCTTTCTTTTTTTCCTTCTCTCATAATAATTACACTTTCAAAAAATAAATAGGAGCGGAGCAGATGTAAATTTGAAAGATGGTTGGGGAAATAGTCCTTATGATGATGCTGTAAGGGTCTCTAACAAAGATATGTTGAGAATATTTGAAAAGACTGTAAAAAAATCTTCTCAACTTGTATAAAGTGATTCTGTTTTATTCGTAAATATGAAAATAATAAATTTTGTTTCACTAGAAATTTTAAACAATCCTTTTTTTGAAAGGTCCTTGTAAAAAAAAAACAAACAAGAAATAAAAATCAAGAAAAAAAAAAAAAAAGGAAAGAAATCAAAGTGCTTCTAAAAGGGCAGCTTTATTTCTGACAGAACTAGAAAAGAAAAAAAAACAAGAATTTTTAACATGTTTATGGGTTTGACATAACAGTTTTGCAGCTATCTCCTCCAGTGACAGCGAAAGTATTCAAAATCAAACCAACAATAAGTCCGTAAAGACCCAAGACTTCAGCGAAAATGAGAATAAGAATCATACCGACGAAAAGTCTTGGTTGAAGAGCAGTTCCTCTAACACCAGCATCTCCAACAATTCCGACAGCGAAACCAGCAGCAAGACCAGCAAGACCGACACTTAATCCAGCTCCCATATGAATGAATCCACTATAATAAAACAAATGAAAAATTGAGCATTATTAATTTTTGTTTTTGTTTTTTTTACAAAGGTAAAATTTTATGTTCTTATTTTATTCCAATAAATAAAAATAAAAAATTGTAAAAAAAAAGGGGAATTACGTGTAAAGTGGGTAGGCATTCCATTGGCTCACTAAGAAGATAAGAAAACAAGAAAGAAAAATGTTATATGAGTTGAAGAATAACAATAATAAATAAAGAATAAATAAAAGCAAAGAAAGTAAAGAAATGCATACATCCAGATCCAATAAGGACAGCAACGACTAAACCGTAAATGGCAATAATACCAGCCATGACGACTGGAACAATAGATTTCATGATCAATTCTGGACGCATGACAGCCATAGCGGAAATTCCGACACCACTTTTAGCGGTTCCATAGGCAGCTCCAAGTGCTATTCCATTACAAAAAAAGAAAAAAAAAATTATTAATTTCAAAATTGAATTCAAATGATAATAATAATGAAACAGTAATAATTGAATTGAATTGAATATAAGGAAAATATTTGTTTTTATTATTAATTTTGAAAAAAAGGAGAAATTAAGATGATTGGAAAAAATTAAAAAAAGAATCTTGTGGAAATTTTAAAATAAAATAGAAGAAAGGAATATTACAAGCAAAGACAATGGCGGATGTGGCTCCGAGAACTCCAAAGAATGGAGCGTAGATTGGGCAAATTTCAGTGGGGAAGAGAACTTCAGTCATTATTGTAATTACAAGTTCTATAATTTAATGATTTTTTTTTTTTTAAT